>R05__coassemble_256_pt1 | contig 28759 bp, 19 predicted proteins | sample R05__metabat2_high_PE_017 | metagenome-assembled genome bin R05
TGTTTTTTACAAATTCGTATATTTTTTTTTTCCCATTGGGGATATATGTTTTTCAGCACTGGGTAGATATGGTTTTCGCTGCTGGGAGATATGGGTTTCGCTGCTGGGAGATATGGGTTTCCGGGGTGCTGAGATATGGGTCTCAGGGGTGCTGAGATATGGGTCTCAGGGATGCTGAGATATGTGTTTCCCGGCGATGATACATATATCTTGAAATTTACTCACAATGACTATAAAAAATAAAGTGGCTCGCATGAGAGCCACCTTATTAAATTATATATAGGGATTGAGATTCAATAGAAATTCTTCTATCTGAATTTCCCAGTGTCAATCAGTCATATTATTTGACGATAACCTTGAATACATCTGTCTTGCCATTATGATTGAAAGTAATCACATAGAATCCTGCTGGGATATTGCTTGGAACTGTGAACGAACCATCATAATTCAGTTTGCCTGCATTTACTGCAACACCAGAAGCACCAATCATACGAACTTTCACATCATCAGCCTTGATGCCGCTGAGGTCGGTCTGGATTTTGCCTCCCAAGACAATGGTTCCTGACATAATCTTCACCTTTGCTTCTTCCAATTCCGGTTCACTTTGTGCTATAGGCTTGATGTCAGTTGCATTGTAGTTCGGATCGGTTACTGTCTGTTCGTAGAGATACCATTTCTGATATACATCGGCAATCTGCCATGCGTTCTTCTTGAGTCGGATGCGGTAGTCCCAGTGATGTTTTCTCTGGGCATCGCCTGTATAAATATAATCGGTATTGGCTACCACACAGAAAATCACTCCATTGGCTGGACCCTTGCTTAGGTCAATACTCATTGTACCGCAGCGTACAGGATGACTGTAATAGCATTCGCCACTCTTTGTACGATAGCAAAGCAATGCCATCATGTTGGTATCTTCAGGTCGGAATTCTACTTCGCATATTCCTCCGTCGCGGTTTACGTGGATAGGAATCTGGTTTCCACCGCTCCATCCTGGATTGGTAAGTGTATCTGGAGCGAGCCATCCGGTAGCGTCGTTTACGGTAACACTCTGATAAGGAGTGATTTTGAATGCAGGCACATCAATCCAATAAGGGCTCCATTCTGCCTTTACTGTCGTACCGAAATAGTTGTTTGCCACATTTCTGTAACTTGTGTCCCAACCACCGAGGTCGAAGAGGGCTTGACGGGCTCTGTACTGGAGGATAATTTCTCTCATAGCCTCATCACCAAGTGTATCGCCCATAGTCTCGAGCACTCTGTTCTTGCAATAACGCCAAATCCATGCGATACTCTTTTCTCCACACACATTGGCTATAACTGTAGGGAATGCATTGGCGTATTGTACTCCTCCGAGATAGTTTCTCCATGTGCAAACCTGACTTCCGCTTGAGTTGTACATATTCACGCCTTGTGCTGCAGGACCTCCGTAGGAACCGTCCTGGAGCCATCCAGAGTAGCATTCGATTGGCATGTGAGGAGCGAGGAATGGTCCGCCGTCGAGATAACCTGCATCGCCATGTACTCCGTCACGACGGGCATATACCTGACCTTGCAACCATGTGTTGCCCCCTTCATGGACCCAACTTGATCCTTGGCAAGCTCCCATATCGGCAAAGGTAGCGTGGATACCCTCATGAATCATTGCATTTCGCTGATATTCACCGTCGCTCCACTTCTGGTCGGCATCATCGCGGAAACGGCTGAATGGATAGTAGGATGCCCATACACACGCCCACGAACTGCCATCAGCAGAGGTGGAACTCTGATAACCTCCCTTGGTATCCTGACTTTCGCTGTCGTTTGAAAGTCCTGAACCAAAGACATAGACGAATGACTTATATCCTTTACGTGCACTGAGGTCTGGAATCCAACCAATACTGTCGCGCATATAAGCAAAGTCATAGTCATACTGTGCTACCATATTGCGTGCTGCTGCATTAATAGTTGCTGAGTCGGTACCACACTCAGGGTTCAGACTGTCGCCCCAATATGCACACCACCAATCACCAGCATAGCAGTTGGCTGCCTTGCCGTTCTTCTTCTTTATATTGTGGAGTTTGGTAGGCTTATCCAGTTTCGGGTATTCCGAACGGAAATCATAAGTCAGTTGCGGAGCATTCCATACGTGGAACGACCCAGCCTCCTCTGTCTGTACATCTACGTAATAGTAATATGTCACATTCACCTTCACACCCTTAGAATCTTCGAAGCGAGCCTTGAGGAAATAGCGTCCACTGTTCTCTGTGGTTGCAGATTCTGTAAGAGTAAACGGAATCTCGTTGATGTATTTCGATACTGCACTATTGGCTTCGGTCTTCTTCTTTGCATTCCAACCTACCTTATACCAACGTGGCTTTGCTGCATTGCTGGAAAGGTCGAGGGTGTATTCTTCAGGATTCTTTATCTCTCCTCCAAGTACAATCTTATCACCCTCGTTCACCTGAATGATATTCTCATACACCAGTTCCTCATCGTTCTTCTGAACATAAGGAGTAATAATCCAATCGTCGGTATAGTTCTTGCGGGCATAGAAGTCCGGTTGGTCAGTAGTAACCGACTGAGTGCTTCCGAGAGTTATATTGAATACATACACCAAAGTATCCTTGGTTGCAGTCTTTACTATTGCCTCTCTCAATTCGTATGTATCTCCCAAAGAAGTATTGGCAGCGTTGTGGCTGAGATAGAAATTAGAGTTCTCATACACAATCTTAATGCAGTAACTCTTCTCCTTATTGGTAGGCATACCTGTGGCAGAGAACCAATGTCCATAAGGGTCAGCAGTATAACCAGTGTAGAATTTCTCAACACCTGTACTGTTGAAGTAATTGGCGTTGATTTTAATGTTACCCTGTTTCAGGTAAGATGACAAGTCACCTGAAATTCCCAAGAACTTACCTGTCACAGCCTGACTTACAGGGCACTTTACTGCCTCTTCAGAATTGTATGATTTCTGAACGTCGAAATGAAATGTTGTCCTTGTACCATTTGCATAAGAGCAATAAGCCGACAACAGCGCGAGTGATAAAAGTAATAATTTCTTCATATCGTTAATATTAAGTTAATAAGCGGTTGGCGAGTGCACCGAACCTTATATTTGCCCCACAAAATTATAAAAAATTTCTTATTCTACAAAATTTTTGTCTTTATCTCATCAACATTTCGCTCAAATCGTCCACTTTCTTCTCTCCTTTATCTCTCCATTTCTTTACCTTAACGTTACCTTATCGTTACCTTAACGTTACCAATTCTCCCATTCGAATGGGAGAATTATCTTTGTTATGTCTTTGTTATGTCTTTGTTAAGTCTGTGATATGGCTGTGATATGGCTTTGATGCCATTACCAAAAGTGCTTCTTTTCCCATGTTGAACAACAGGTCGATGATGCTCAGTCCTGGGAGAAAGCCGTGTTTGTAGTCGAATACTTGATAATAGACTTCCATTGCTGGAGGTGTGTCTCTCTCATCCGATGGTTTGGGGGCTATTAATTTTGAATTTTGAATTTTGAATTTTGAATTTGGGATTTCCAGCAAGTCCATACACACATTTATCAGTTCGAGATTGAAATCGAGGAGGAATTTGGTATTTTTGTCATACACCCGCCTGAAATCGTCTTGCAGATATTCGAAGTAGGGACTGTTGTAATATGAGGTTTCAATAGCGTGCCAATGTTTGTGTTTCCAGTCTCCGTGATTGCTGATTCTCACATCTTTCATTGCCGTTCTTCCAACGACCTTTTCTATTGGTACTGTGAGTTTGAGGGCTCCTTGTGGGGAGTCGATCATACAGTGGTTTCTTAATGTCTGTTTCTGGAATATCTCTTCGGTATCCAAGACGACATCTTCATTCATGAGATAATCCCTAAACCACTCAATGGGAGGCAGATAATATACTGGCAGTTTCATCTAATATACCGAATAATTCTTCTGTTGTGGTTGCTCTGAGCATCCGTATTCTTGTTTGGCGGAAATTAGGTATGCCTTTAAACAGCGGAGAGTTTGCCAAATGGCGTCTTACGTGCATAATTCCGCCCAATTCGCCGTTTTTATTCATCCTCACACTATCGTTTACAAGCCTTCTCAGCACATTCATCTTCCATTCGATAGAATCTGCCGATGCGAGCCATTCTTCAATTCCGTCCTGCTCCTCTTGTGATTCGCGGCTCATTTCCCTGAAAATCCAAGGTTGGCCGAATGTGGCACGCCCCACCATAATGCCATCTACGCCATATCTGTCGAAGTATTCCCGGGCTTTCTTCCCGCTGTCGATATCTCCGTTTCCGATAATAGGGATGGTCATTCTGTTGTTTTGTTTCACTTCTCCAATCAAAGTCCAATCAGCCTGACCTGTGTACATCTGACTTCGGGTCCTTCCGTGAATAGTAAGTGCCTGTATTCCACAGTCTTGGAGTTGTTCTGCTAAGGTGACGATAATCTTATTGTTATTATCCCATCCCAATCGGGTTTTTACTGTTACGGGCACATTGACGGCATCAACAACGGCCTTTGTTATTTCGAGCAGTAGTGGGATATTTTGCAGCATACCCGATCCGCAGCCTTTTCGTGCTATTTTCTTTACTGGGCATCCCCAGTTAAGGTCTAAGACATCTGGATGGACTTCCTCTTCTATCATTTTGGCAGCATCAACCATACTTGCCACATCCCGACCGTAAATCTGTACGGCAGCAGGACGTTCCTCGTCGGCAATACGAATTTTCTTGATACTGCTCTCCACATTCCTCACTAAGGCATCAGCGCTAACGAACTCGGAATACACCATCTTCGCGCCCATCTCCTTACAAAGGAGACGGAATGCCTGGTCGGTAACATCCTCCATAGGTGCAAGCATCACAGGCCTATATCCCAAATCCACATTTCCTATCTTCATATAAGCAGCTCCTCCTCAAGGGAGGACTTATTTTGAATTTATCCAGCACAAAGGTAATAATTATTTCTGGTATGGCAAAATTTTTTCTTTCTCAAGCGCTAATCGGGCTGACTATGCCTAAAATGCTCGATGAAGGTAGGAAAAAATTTTGACTCTTCAATATTTTTTCCTACCTTTGCGGTTTGAATTGAATTATAAGAATAAATCATAAATAAACGAATAAAATGGAAGATATTTTTAAGAAGGTTGTATCGCATTGTAAGGAGTATGGGTTTGTATTTCCTTCAAGTGATATTTACGACGGCCTGGGGGCTGTCTATGACTATGGTCAGAACGGTGTGGAACTGAAAAACAACATCAAGCAATATTGGTGGCAGAGTATGGTGCTGATGCACGAGAATATCGTTGGCATAGACTCCTGTATCTTTATGCATCCTACAATATGGAAGGCATCGGGACACGTTGATGCATTCAACGATCCGTTGATTGACAACCGTGACTCGAAGAAGCGTTACAGAGCCGATGTGCTGATAGAAGATCAAATAGCCAAGTACGACGAGAAGATTGACAAGGAAGTGGCAAAGGCAAAGAAGCGTTTCGGTGATGCATTCAACGAAGAACAATATCGTTCAACAAGCCCACGAGTACTTGAGGAGACTCAGAAGCGTGATGCTCTCCACGAGCGTTATCAGAAAGCAATGAACGCTATGGACCTTGACGAACTCCGCCAGATAATCATAGATGAGGAAATAGTATGTCCTATAAGCGGTACCCGCAATTGGACTGAGGTACGGCAGTTTAACCTTATGTTCAAGACTGAAGTGGGAAGTACAGCAGAAGGAGCCTCAACCATTTACCTCCGTCCAGAAACTGCTCAGGGTATATTTGTAAACTACCTCAATGTGCAGAAGACAGGAAGAATGAAGATTCCGTTTGGTATCGCACAGATAGGTAAGGCATTCAGAAATGAGATAGTAGCACGTCAGTTCATCTTCCGTATGAGGGAGTTCGAACAGATGGAAATGCAGTTCTTCATCAAGCCAGGCACCGAACTGGATTGGTTTGCTAAGTGGAAGGCCACACGTATGGCATGGCACCAGAACCTTGGATTTGGAGCAGAGAACTACCGTTTCCACGACCACGACAAATTGGCTCACTATGCCAATGCCGCAACAGATATAGAATTCAAGATGCCGTTTGGATTCAAGGAAGTGGAGGGTATCCACAGTCGTACCAACTTCGACCTCTCACAGCACGAGAAATTCTCAGGCAAGAGCATCAAATACTTTGACCCAGAACTGAACGAGAGTTATACTCCATATGTCATTGAAACCAGTATCGGTGTTGACCGAATGTTCCTCAGCATCATGTGCCACAGTTATCAGGAAGAGACATTGGAGAACGGCGAGACCAGAGTTGTACTCCGTCTGCCAGCAGCCCTTGCTCCTATCAAACTGGCCGTGTTCCCTCTCACCAAGAAGGATGGTCTGCCAGAGAAGGCGCGTGAGATAATCTCCGACCTGAAATTCCATTTCAACTGCCAATATGAGGAGAAAGATACAATCGGAAAGCGCTACCGCCGACAGGATGCAATTGGTACTCCATATTGTGTCACAGTGGATCACCAGACTCTTGAAGACAACACAGTAACTATCCGTTTCCGCGACACTATGGAACAGAAGCGCGTGAAGATAGAGGAACTCTGTGGAATTATAGAGAACGAAGTAACCATTACAAGTCTGTTAAAGAAATTGCCATGCTAATTAAGGGTTCATCCTTCGACTGGCTCAAGAACCGAAGTTCAAGGGTTCAAGGGCTTTTGTTTGCAACACTCGCTGTGTTCCCATTTCTGCTTTGTGCATGTTCAGAACAAGGTGCTGAGAATGAATATGACGATTGGGAACAGAAAAACGTGACCTATATAGACTCAATAGCCAAGGTGGCGCAGGCAAATGCCGATGGTTCGTGGACTATATACAAAGCCTATACCTTGGGAGATTCTACCCAATTGTATAATGGCCAGAACAGCCGGTTTATATATGTACAGAAACTGAAGAGCGGCAGCGGAACTGCCAGTCCACTCTATACAGAATCTGTCAGAGTACATTATACAGGTCATCTCATTCCGTCAAAGACCTATACACAAGGTTATAATTTCGACAAGAGTTTTGCCGGTGAGGAACTGAATACCGACACTGACGTCCCATCATTATTGAGTGTCAGCAGTACAGTGGTTGGTTTTGCCACTGCATTGCAATATATGAAGGTGGGAGACAGATGGAAGGTGTATATACCATACCAACTTGGATATGGTACCACCACTACAACCAAGATACCAGCATATTCCACACTCATATTTGATATGACTCTGGCAAGGATTTATGCAAGCGATGCAGATGATACGGAGTGGTATTAGGGACCAAGAGTTCAAAAGTTTAAGAGTTCAAAAGTTTAAGGAGTTTAAGGATAAAAAAGGAAGAATATGAAAATAGCGATAGTAGGAGTCAGCGGAGCAGTAGGACAGGAATTCCTTAGAGTGCTCGATGAAAGAAATTTTCCAATCGACGAACTTGTACTGTTTGGTTCAGCACGCAGCGCAGGAAGTACATACAGTTTCCGTGGAAAGGAATATACAGTAAAGGAACTGAAGCATAACGACGACTTCAAAGGTGTTGATATTGCATTTACTTCAGCAGGTGGTGGTGTGTCGAAAGAATTTGCAGCCGATATCACCAAATTCGGAACAGTTATGATTGACAACTCAAAGGCCTTCCGTCTTGATGCGGATGTTCCTTTGGTCGTTCCAGAATGTAATGCCGAAGATGCCCTGTGCCATCCTCGTGGTATTATTGCCAATCCAAATTGTACGACTATTATGATGGTAGTGGCGCTGAAACCGATAGAGAATCTGTCACATATCACTCGTATCCACGTTGCCAGTTATCAGTCGGCTTCCGGAGCAGGAGCAGCAGCAATGGCAGAACTGAAGCAGCAATACAAGGAAACATTGGAAGAGAAACCAGTAACGGTGAATAAGTTCGCTTATCAATTGGCATATAATGTCATCCCTCAAATTGACGATTTCCTTGATAATGGCTATACCAGAGAAGAACAGAAAATGTTTGACGAAACACGGAAAATCCTGCATTCGGATGTACGTTGTTCTGCAATGTGTGTCAGGGTTCCTTCTCTCCGTTCCCATTCCGAAGCAGTATGGGTAGAAACAGAACGGCCACTCACGGTAGAAGAAGTGCAGAAGGCTCTCAGCGAGGCTCCAGGAGTAATCCTTCAAGACAACCCAGCCAACAAGGAATATCCTATGCCTCTGTTTACTGCCGACAAAGATGAGGTCTATGTAGGACGTGTTCGTAAAGATGTAGCCAACGACAACGGAATCACTTTCTGGCTTTCAGCCGATCAGATAAGAAAAGGCGCAGCGCTAAATGCTGTACAGATTGCCGAGTACCTTTTGAAGAGATAAGGACTATGAGCCTTGCCCTTCCCATACAAGATCCGGCTTGGATATTTTTCCTCGTACTGCTCGTCATCCTCTTTGCCCCGCTTATCCTTAACAGGCTTCGCATTCCTCATATAATAGGAATGATTTTCGCGGGTGTAGTGATTGGAGAACATGGACTGAACCTCCTTGCACGCGATGCCAGTTTCGAGATATTCGGTAAGGTAGGTATGTACTATATCATGTTTCTTGCAGGACTTGAAATGGATATGGAAGGGTTGAGGCAGAACATTTCCAAAGGCATTACCTTCGGACTGATGACGTCAGTTATTCCTTTTGCCTTTGGATTTGGAGCAGGTTATTTCCTCCTCAACTACTCACTGTCCGCGTCGCTTCTGTTGGCGTGTATTTTTGCATCACATACTTTGGTGTCGTATCAGTTGGTGTCAAGGTACGGACTCCAGCATCATCCTGCGGTAGTAATATCAGTTGCTGCAACTCTCATTGCACTTCTTGGTTCATTGCTTATCCTCGCTGTTATTGCAGGACATTACAGAGGTGGAGAAGGAGTGACGTTTTGGTTGCTTTTCCTTGCAAAATGTCTGATTTACTTTACAATAGTATTTTTCCTATTCCCAAGAATAATCAGATGGTTCTTCCGCCATAACAGAGACCGAGTGATACAATATATATTCGTCATCACCATGGTGTTCTTTTCTGCCATTTTAGCAGATTTCTGTGGGATAGAAGGACTCGTAGGAGCATTCGTAGCAGGATTGGTATTCAATAGATTCATCCCGAGAACTATTCCTCTGATGAATAGAATCGAATTTGTGGGCAATGCACTGTTTATCCCATATTTTCTTGTTGGAGTGGGTATGATGGTAAATCTCAAACCACTTTTCAGCGAGGTGGGAGCAATAGTAGTGACGTTGGTAATAGTATTGGTGAGTACTCTCTCTAAATTATTGGCATCGGATTTGACTCGCAGGATGTTTGGATTTTCCTCTTCGCGAGGACTGATGATGTTCGGACTTACTGAGGCCCACGCAGCAGGAGCAATTGCTATGGTGATGGTGGGAACGAGCATCCAGGTAGATGGAGAACCATTGATGAACAACGAAATTCTGGACGGAGTGGTCATAATGATTCTTGTATCATGCATCATCAGTTCCATTGCTACTGGTTCAAGTGCCCGCCGCCTGAAGTTGGAGGAAGTCAATAATCTGCCAGACCATAAGCATGGAGACGATGAGAAGATTCTTATCCCTATAAACAATCCCGACACTATAGACAATCTTGTCCATACTGCCATTATGATGCGTAACCCTAAACTCAACAGGGGAATTATATGTCTGAATGTAGTGAACGACAGTATTTATAGCACCAAACTTGCCAAGCAAAGTAAGGAGTACCTGGCAAGGGCAAGTGAGATATGTGCATCTGCCGATGTACGGATACAAACCCAGAGTAGATTGGCGGTAAATACCGTTAACGGTGTAGTTCATTGTCTGCGTGAGAATGATGCGTCGGAGATTATTGTCGGAATGCATAATCAACTGGACGGAGATCATACCCTTCTTGGCAGTTTTAGCCAAGGCTTATTGCAGGGAATGGCTCGCCAACTCATTATAGCGAGATACAATATTCCTGTTACATCTGTCCGCAAAGTCCATGTGGTGATACCTGAGAGGGCAGAATTTGAAACAGGGTTTTATAGATGGGTTGAACGGTTGTCCAGACTCGTTGTCCAGATAGGCAGCAAGGTCACCTATTATGCATCAGACGAGACAGCCGAACTGATCAGACAGCACAATAGTAAGTACTACCCTAACATACGTCAAGAGTTTTCTGCACTCATCTCACAAAAGACTGATGCTGTACTTAAGGAGAATATCAAGGAAGATCATCTACTCGTAGTCGTAGCTTCCAGACCAGGGTGTGTTAGTTACCATAAATCGATGGCATTACTCCCACGATATCTCAACGACAATTTCTCCTCTTGCTGTCTTATGATGATTTATCCTGACCAGTACGAGGACAATTCTGATGATACACCATCTTTCCTGGCACCAATAAAATAACAAACAGCATAACCATATAAAATGATTGAAATTAACGGCATACAAAAGAGTTATGGAGACTTACTCGTACTGAAAGGCATAGACCTCCATATCAATCCAGGCGAAATAATCAGTATAGTCGGTCCAAGTGGAGCGGGGAAGAGTACTTTGCTGCATATCATAGGGACTCTCGACAGTCCAGATGAGGGTAGCGTAGTGATTAATGGCGTTGATGTGTGTCAGTTGAAACGGCGTGAAGTTGCACGATTTAGAAATCTTAATATAGGATTCGTGTTCCAGTTTCACCAACTCCTGCCAGAGTTTACCGCTTTGGAGAATGTGATGATACCAGGACTGATAGCCGAACGGGGAAAGAAAGAAGTTAAGAATAAGGCATTGTCATTGCTTGAAATTCTCGGACTTGCAGATAGAGCATCACATAAGCCCAACGAACTTTCAGGTGGTGAACGGCAAAGGGTGGCAGTTGCCAGAGCGCTTATAAATAATCCTTCTGTAATACTCGCAGACGAACCTTCGGGGAGTTTGGATACAAAGAATAAGGCTGAACTCCACCAACTTTTCTTCGATTTGCGCGATAAACTCGGTCAGACATTCGTGATAGTTACCCACGATGAGAATTTAGCTAACCTTACAGACAGAACTATCCATCTCAACGATGGAAAAATAATTTCAGATTAAGATGGATTTAGGAAAGAGAAACGAAATGACAGTACTCCGTATGGTTGATTTCGGAGTATATTTGGATGGTGGCGAAATGGGTGATGTACTGCTTCCTCAGCGTTATGTACCAAGTGGTACGAAAGTGGGGGATATACTCGACGTCTTTCTCTATCTTGATCACGAAGAAAGACTCATAGCCACTACAGAACATCCATTAGTAGAGGTTGGCAAATTCGCTTACCTTGAAGTGAAATGGACTAACCAATTCGGAGCATTCCTCGACTGGGGACTGATGAAAGACCTTTTCTGTCCTTTCCGCGAACAGAAGATGAGGATGCAGCAGGGACGGAAATACATTATTTATTGCTATATTGATAGTCTTACACACCGAATAGTAGCAACTGCGAAGGTAGAGAAATTCCTTTCACATGAAATGCCTCCTTATAAAGTAGGAGATGCTGTCAATGTTCTTGTCCAACAAAAGACCGATCTTGGGTTTAAAGCAATCGTTGATGGTCAATATGGTGGACAGATATATGATAGTGAACTCTTCCGCGATATCCATACAGGTGACACTCTTGAGGCATTTGTAAAGAATGTCCGCCAAGATGGCAAGATAGACCTTATGCTTCAGGAAACAGGACAAAAACATGTTGTGGATTTCTCAGAGCAGTTGTTTGTGTATATCCACGAGCATGGTGGTTTCTGCCCTCTCCATGACAAATCTCCTGCAGAAGATATCTATGAGACATTCCAAGTGAGCAAAAAAGTCTTCAAGAAAGCAATCGGTAATCTCTATAAACAAGGACTCATAACCATAGAGGATAATGGCTTGCGGGAAATCATATGAAACAAACATTTGATTACCTCGAAACAGTGGCCTTTGCTGCTACGGTGTGTGATAAGGATGGTGTTGTGCTTTATCAGAATGAACATGCCCGCAAACGTGATGGCAGTGTAGTGGGTAAGAATCTCTATAATTGCCACACGAAGAAGACTGGCGAGAAGATTCGCCGCATGATAGAGGCGGGAGAGAGCAACACATACGAAATAATTCGCCATGGCAAGCGTAAATTCCTCCATCAGACACCTTGGTATGATGAGGAAGGCAAAGTTGCTGGCTTGATAGAAATAGCTATCGACCTGCCAGATGAATACCCTACGTTTAACAGAGACAAACAACAATGACCATCATCTATCCAAAGAGCAGAAAAGAACTGCGAACCTGGTTTGAGAAGAATGCTTCTACTGAAAAAGAAGTATTCGTTCACTGCATTCGTCATGAGCATGAGAGCATCATATCTTATCTCGATGTAGTGGAAGAGGCTTTGTGCTTTGGTTGGATTGACTCTGTTTGCAAATCATATGATGGTGAAGGCTATTTGCAGCGACTCTCACCACGCAAGAAGAACTCTCCATGGACTGAGTTGAATAAGGAACGCTGTCGACGGCTCATAAAACTCGGTCTTATGACCCCAGCAGGCAAGAAGGTGTTGCCATCGTTGGCTAAGAACTCCTTCAAGCCCGAGCAATGGGTTGTTGATGCTATCAGGGCAGACAAGCAGGCATGGAAGAATCATCGGCATTTTCATCCACTTTATGTGCGTGTGCGTATCTATAACATACAATGGTATATGAAGCACGTCTCAGAGGAACGCTCTCTCAAGATGCTCGACAAGTACATTAAAGCGGCTCACGATGGCAAGATGATAGGAGAGTGGAATGATGGAGGACGGCTACTTTAGGTTTTTTTGTCAATTCACCCGTACTGTTATCTTATCTTCATTTTCCAAGTAATTGATCATTTCCTTGGAGAGGTTGATTTTCATCTTTGATTGCAGCATCATACCAGTATGTGACTCTTGCTGGATGTCGAAATAGAGTTCGATATCTCCTGAATTCTTTTTTGCTTTTTCTGCCAACTCCTCCACAAGGTCTGAGGTTAAATCCTCAATAGCAATTGACAACGTGAGTTTCTGAATGATCCTGTCTTTGACTTCCGACATAAGGTTTACCGATTTAATGTTCAGCCCCAACAGGTCGGAATCTCTGAATCGAGGTTCTACTTTTGCACTGATAAATACTGGCGTATTCTCCTTGAAGTTATGCCCGAAATCCAGCCAAGCCTTGGAGAAAAGAACCAATTCGTGCTGGCCGCTAAAGTCTTCAATGACCACCTTCCCCATTGGATCTCCTCGTTTAGTATATCCTTCCTTTATGCTGGCAACGATTCCTCCAAACAGCACTTCCTGTTTCTTATTCAGTTCCTCAAGATTATCTAGTTCCTCTACTTTGGTGTTGCACACATAGTTTAGGATTGGTGCGAATTCATCGAGTGGATGAGCCGATAGGTATCTGCCTATCAGTTCGCGTTCTTTGTTGAGCCGTATTACATCGCTCCATTCTTCTACATCCTTAGGCATATGAGGATGGACAGTTTCAACGCTCATCAATCCTCCAAAAAGGGAATTGGTTGCACTGGCTTGGTCGGCTTGGTAGCGGTTGCCATAGCGTATGAGTACGTCGATGAATTCTTCTTTGCCCATAGGAGCGAAGAATGTTTCACGTTTCACTTCGGTAAAGGAGTCGAAGGCTCCGGCAAGTGCCAAATTCTCTATAGTCTTTCTGTTGCAAGACGATAGATTGACTCTTTCTACAAAATCAAATATGGATTTGTATGGTCCGTTCTGGTTTCTTTCTTCAATGATGGAATGTGCTGCGCTTTCACCAACACCTTTTATAGCGGCAAGACCATATCGTATTTCCCCCTTTTGGTTTACACCGAAATAAGGTTGTGATTCGTTGACATCAGGACCGAGCACCTCCAACCTCAGAGAATGGCATTCCTCCATTAGTTTCGTAATTTCCTTTATCTCGTTACGTCTGCGTGTAAGGAGTGCTGCCATAAATTCTGCTGGATAGTGTGCCTTGAGGTATGCCGTTTGATATGCTACCCAGGAGTAGCAGGCAGCATGGGATTTATTGAAGGCATACGATGCGAATTTCTCCCAGTCGCCCCAGATCTTCTCCAGTACGGCTTGGTCGTGACCATTTTTCTTTCCTCCGGCAATGAACTGAGGCTTCATTTTATCAACGATATCTTTCTTTTTCTTACCCATTGCCTTTCGGAGTGCATCCGACTCTCCTCGGGTGAAGTCGGCTAGTTGTCGGCTGAGCAACATCACTTGCTCTTGATAGACGGTTATTCCGTAGGTGTCCTTCAGGTATTTCTCCATACAAGGGATGTCGTAGGTAATTTCCTGTTTACCGTTCTTTCTGGCAATGAATGCTGGGATGTAGTCCATTGGTCCCGGACGATATAGTGCATTCATGGCTATGAGGTCTTCGAATACTGTAGGATGGAGTTCACGCAGATATTTCTGCATACCTGGAGATTCGAATTGGAATGTGCCAATTGTCTGCCCCTTTTGGTATAGTTCGTATGTGAGTGCATCGTCAATAGGTATGTTGTCGAGGTCGATATCAATACCTTTTGTGAGTTTGATATTCTTCACGGCCTCTTTCTGCTCTGAGAGTGTCTTGAGTCCGAGGAAGTCCATCTTGATCAGTCCGGTTGATTCAATCACACTACCTTCAAACTGTGTCACGGCAGTCTTCAGTTGTGGAAAATCAGGGTCGGTAGCGGTACTTACCGGAACATGGTCGGAGATAGGATCGCGGCAGATAATGAAACCACAGGCGTGAAGACCTATATTTCTCAAGGTACCTTCAAGCATTGGGGCATATTTCATTGTGTTGAATTCGCTCTTATTGGTGCTTGTGGTAGCATTTTGCAGTGCCTTTATATGTTTTTTAGCATTATCTACTGTTGCCTTTATATCTTTGCCTGCTGAGGACTTGAAGAATTCGTCGGTAGCCTTACACCAGCCATTAACAACTTCAAGAGGCACTCTCTCTACCCTGCCGACATCTTTCAGGGCATTTTTCATTGCCATCGAACCATAAGTGACTATATGGGCACAGTTCTCGTGGCCATATTTGTCCATCACCCACTGGAGCACTTTGCCTCTGCCGTCGTCATCAAAGTCGGTATCGATATCAGGGAGTGATATACGGTCTGGGTTGAGGAAACGTTCGAAAAGGAGGTCATACTTTAGTGGGTCGAGTTTGGTAATACCAAGACAATATGCCACTACAGACCCAGCGGCAGAACCACGTCCTGGACCTACCCACACATCAAGTTCTTTGCGGGCTGCATTGATAAAGTCTTGCACGATAAGGAAGTAGCCAGGGAATCCCATAGTCTTCATTATGTGGAGTTCAAACCTTATTCTGTCGTCTATTTCTTTGCTGAGAGGTGTTGGGTAGAGCCGTTCCGCTCCTTCGTATGCAAGTTTGGCAAGATAGTCGGCTTCAAACTTTATTCTGTAGAGTTTGTCTATCCCACCTAATTTGTTTATTTTCTCTATTCCCTGCTCCTTTGGCAACATATTCTCTCCGTTCTCATCGCTGGTAAACTCACGGAAGAGATCTTCTTCTGTGAATTTCTGACGCCATTGCTCTTCTGTGCCAAACTCTTCAGGAATAGGAAAGAATGGCATAATAGGATCCGACTCAAGGTTGTAGGTGGAACATTTGTCTATAATCTCAATCGTATTATCAAGCGCGTCAGGGACATCAGAGAATAGTTCATTCATCTCCTCCCGTGTCTTAAACCACTCTTGTTTTGAATAGAGCATCCTGTTTGGATCGTCAACAAAAGTGCCTGTTGAAAGGCAGAGTAGTCTATCGTGAGCCTCAGCATCTTCTTCATTTACAAAGTGGCAGTCGTTGGTGCAAATCAGTTTCGTGCCGGTTTCCCTGGCGATATTTATGAGTACCTCGTTTACTTGCTGCTGCAATGGGAATGTCTCTCGATTGGCTTCTATTGATGGATCTTTAACCTCATGACGCTGCAGTTCAAGATAATAGTCATCACCAAATACACTCTTGTACCATTCTACGACTTCTTTTGCTTTGTCTATCTTACCTTCAAGAATCAAAGCAGGCACTTCTCCTGCCAAACAAGCCGAACAGCAGATGATATCTTCGTGGAAAAGTTCAAGGTCTTTGTGGTCGGTTCGTGGCTTTGTATAGAAACCATCTACCCACGATCTGCTTACAAGTTGTATGAGATTCCGATATCCATGTTCGTTCTTTGCTAATAGAATAAGATGGTATCGCTGCTTATCCAGGTCTTTATCCTTATCTTCTTTGTTTCGTGCAGCAACATAGACTTCGCATCCAAAGATGGGCTTGAAAGGTGCTTTACCCTCCTTTGCCAATTCTTTGTTCTTGCTTTTGGCAAGGTCAAAAAACTCTTTTATACCGAACATATTTCCATGGTCGGTAATGGCAAACCCTTTCATGCCATTGTCAACGGCTTTATTGATAAGTTTCTTTATCTTCGACATTCCGTCAAGTACGGAATATTCTGTATGAACATGTAAATGAACAAAATCGTGCATCGCTTTCCTTCTTAAACATTAATTTTTGAATGTTATTTCTCTGTTTCCGTCTGGTGTTTCTGCAATTTCCACTCTGACTGCGTCATCTGGGAGAAGTTCTTCAATCAGTTCAGGCCACTCCATAAGGCAGAGATTGCCACTGTAGATATATTCGTCGAAACTTATATCTATGACCTCACTGACTTTCTTGATTCTGTAGAAATCGAAGTGGTATATAGGATATCCTTCTCCATCGGCATATTCGTTGACTATTGCAAAGGTTGGGGAGGTGATATTGTCTTCAACTCCCAATTGTTGGCAGACTGCTTTGATAAAAGTGGTTTTGCCTGCTCCCATCCCACCATAAAATGCGACAATGGTTCTGTCTCCCAGTTGCTCGAGAAACCATTTTGCTGCTTCTTCTATATTATTAAGACTGAAATTCATATTCTGGATCTAATTTCAACGATTTCTGTTCTTACTCTTCAAACTTATGAGTGGTATAAGCATTTCCTCCATACTTATTCCACCATGCTGGAAGGTATTCTTATAGTAATTTACGTAATAGTTGTAGTTATTTGGGTATGCAAAGAAATCATCACCAGTGGCGAATATATACGATGTGCTGATGTTTGGTGAAGGAAGTGAGGCTTTCCTTGGATCCTTTATTTCATATACTTCTTTAGGATTGTAACTCAGATTCTTCCCTAATTTGTACCTTAGATTGGTGTTGGTGTTTTTGTCGCCTATAACTTTGATAGGGTCGCCTACTTTTATACTTCCATGGTCGGTGGTGATAACGATTTGTGCATCGGTCTGGGCAAGTTTGGTGAAGAGTTCCCTGACTGGTGAATGACGGAACCACGAACTGGTAATGCTTCTGTATGCGTTTTCATCGGATGCCAACTCCCTGACCATCATGGATTCTGTTCTCACATGGGAAAGCATATCAATAAAATTGATTACTATCACGTTCAAATCCTTGTCGGAGAGTGTATGGAACTGGCTGACAAGTTTTTCGCTGTCGTCGGAGTTGTTCAGTTTGTTGTAAGTGAAGTTGTTCTTACGTCGGTATCTCTCCAGCAATGTTTGAATCAAAGGTGATTCGTTCAGGTTCTTCCCTTCTTCCTCGTCTTCGTCAACCCAAAGGTCAGGAAACATTTGAGCAATCTGGTTAGGCATCAAACCGGCAAAGATAGCATTTCTGGCATATTGGGTGGCAGTTGGCAGGATACTCAGATAGAGTTCCTCATCCATAGTGAAATCATCTGCCAGTTCCTGACTTATCACTCTCCACTGATCGTAACGGAAGTTATCGAATACAATAAGATACACTTGCTTTCCATTGTCTAATGCCGGGAAGACTTTACGTTTCATCACATCAGGACTCATCAGTGGTCTTTCGTCACTGTTTATCCAATCTAAATAATTCCTCTTCACGAATTTGGAAAATTCCTTGTTTGCCTCCATCTTTTGCATCCCCAACATTTCCGTCATTCCACTGCCAGTAGTACTCAATTCCAATTCCCAGAATACCAGTTTTTTGTAAACGTCCATCCAATCCTCCAAAGTGTAGGAATCGTTTATCTGCATACCTATCTTCCCGAAATTCTGTTGGTATTCCGAATCAGTCACCTCGGTTTCTATCTGCTTTTTATGCAGATGTTTTTTTACAGTAAGGAATATCTGGTTAGGGTTTACCGGTTTAATAAGGTAGTCGGCTATCTTCTGACCAATAGCCTGATCCATAATATTTTCCTCTTCACTCTTTGTCACCATCACAACTGGTACATTCGGACACACCTCTTTTATCCTTGACAGTGTTTCCAACCCACTCAATCCTGGCATATTCTCATCAAGGAAGATAAGTTCGAATGGCTTTTCCTGGCACATTTCAACTGCATCGCTGCCATTAGTGGCTGTTGTCACTTCATATCCTTTTTTCTCAAGGAAGATGACGTATGCTTTCAGCACCTCTATCTCGTCGTCAACCCAAAGCAGACTTCCTAAAGTATTGTTCATAACCGATTGTTCCGTTTGTGTTCTGTTATTATTCTTACATTATCATTGCACATTCCTTCAGTTTCTTCACAAGGTCGTAGGCGAATTTTTTGATTTCATATAAATCACGTTCCTCTGGCTTTTGCTTCCGCCACGTTTCAATCTTGGCAGTAGGTAGTTCAAACATAGGAACCATCTGGCTGGATTCAAGAAGATTGGCGCAGAATTCTGCTGCCTCCAATATCTTATCCGACGATGCTTGGCGATATCTGAATGTCTCGGTATTCTCTTTCAGCGCCTCTTCCATCTGACGTATGGCATTGTTTACATGGTTCTCCTTGTTTGGATTTTCACGCACCGTAGTCTTGAGATCACGATTCTTGAAACATCCCATCACTGCAGCAACTATATTAGGATCGCGTATTGTCCCGTCGGGATAGAATATGCCGTGAATATCACCCCAGTATCCCCCAATCATCAGTTCAAACAGATACCATCCAGCTTTATGGCTCTCGCATATCTCTATTGCTATATCGTATGGATTGGCACGTCCGATGCAGCCCATCTCGTTGTTCATCAGTGGTTTGCCGTACTTCTGGGCTATTGACTCTGCCACTTTGTATCCCGACTCTATGCGTGCACGCGTAGTTGAATAGTCGTGGAAAGCGAGCACATCAACTAAATCGGGAGAAGCATCCTCAAGCGCTGATGCATAGGTCACACCAACAGTGATGGCATTAACTTTGTCGAGTTGTTTGACCAGTTCGCAATAGTGGCGAACAAACTTAAATATCTTGGCACGCCTTTCTTTGCGAATCTCCTGACTTGGGGCTGCGTTGTGATAGTCATTACAGGTGGGCTCGTTCATTATATCCCATACAAACAACCCTTTCTCATTCTTCAACGCACTGACCACATCTTTTACATACGCATCACCATCTCCCCAGAAATCCTCCTCCAATGTCGCAGGATTAAGCCCGTTTCCGTTCCAGAGTATAGGCATTGTCGTTATGCCCATATCATAGGCAAGTTGGACATAGCGCTTCAGTTTGGCGATATATCCCTTAGGATTGCGCTTGTAGGCATTGTAACTCAGCCAGATACGTGTGCTGTTAAGATTGATGCGGCGGGCATAGCCCAACTCCTTTTTAATCTGTGCCTCATCGTCCGACATCCAGCCCGTGTAGCATACGCCACGTACAAAACTGTAGTCTTTCAAAGGCTTTTCGGCACTGGCTATCTGTAGCAGAGCCATAAGACAGGTCAATAAAATGATACGCTTCATAGTTGTCATATTTTAATTTTGCTCATCTTTTGGCAGCGAGAACACCGTTTTTCCGCGGGTCTTTAACCATCTTGCAAATTTATCAAAAAAATTCGACATAACAGTAAAGCTACCCCAAATTTTCTAAAAAGAATTTCACACGGCTCCCTGCCAGACGTATCAAAGGGACAGCAAAGGGACAGCAAAGGGACAACAAAGGGACATAAAAGGGACAGCAAAGGGACAGCAAAGGCATTTCTCCCATTCGAATGGGAACGATAAGGGAGAGACGAGGGGGAGATGAAAGACAGTGCCACATTGTAAAGGATGCCAGCAAATATTATAAAGGGTATCGGTAAGTTTAGTAAAGGGTAGGTGTAAATTGCGCGGATTATACCCTTCATTGAAACAAGACATATAGGCTCTTTTCACCAATTGACCAATTCGCGTTCACCAATTGACCAATTCGCGTTCACCTATTGGTCAATTCGCGTTCACCAATTGGTCAATTCGTGAAAGTGTAATATGGAGTATTTCTGTGGGGGGTGTATATGTTGGTCACTCGCGATATACCCATCAGGCAGGTAAAGGTAGTATCATAACAACTGGAGGGGATGGCATTCGAGAGTTTTGTTATTATGACAGTTGTCGTATTTCATAAAAAAAATGCAAAAACGACATTAAAATTTGGAGATTAACCGAAATTACATTAACTTTGCAGAAAATATAAAACATATACTATTTTAAGCAACAATAAATAATATGGAATTCTTAACAAACGAAAAACTCGTTATCGTTGGAGCCGGTGGTATGATCGGTTCAAACATGGTGCAGACAGCAATGATGCTTGGTCTGACTCCTAACATCTGTCTGTATGATATCTATGAACCAGGTGTTCATGGTGTAGCAGAAGAAATGTATCACTGCGCATTCCCAGGTGCTAACATCACTTGGACTGTTGACCCGGCAGAAGCATTCACAGGCGCTAAATACATCATCTCTTCAGGTGGTGCACCACGTAAGGAAGGTATGACCCGCGAAGATCTTCTCAAAGGTAACTGCAAGATTGCAGCCGAATTTGGTGAAAACATCAAGAAGTATTGCCCAGACGTAGAGCACGTTGTCGTAATCTTCAACCCAGCAGACGTAACTGCCCTTACTGCACTCATCCACTCAGGACTCAAACCAAACCAACTCACTTCTCTTGCAGCACTCGACTCAACTCGTCTGCAGGAAGCACTCGCAAAGGAATTTGGAGTACAGCAAGATAAGGTTACTGGTGCACACACTTATGGTGGACACGGTGAGCAGATGGCTGTATTCGCATCTCAGGTTAAGGTAGATGGTAAGCCTCTCGCAGAACTCGGTCTTTCAGCAGAACGCTTGGCTGAAATCCGCCAGATCACCACTCAGGGCGGATCTAACATTATAAAACTCCGTGGACGCAGTTCATTCCAGAGCCCAGCATATCAGGCTGTAAAAATGATTGAAGGCGCTATGGGTGGAACTCCATTCACACTCCCTGCAGGATGCTATGTCAACACCCCAGAATATCAGAATGTAATGATGGCAATGCCTACTACAATCGATAAGACAGGTGTTCACTTCACAGCACCAGAAGGAACTCCAGAGGAAATGGCTGGATTGAAGGCTTCTTACGAACATCTCTGCAAGATGCGCGAAGAAATCATCTCTCTCGGCATTATCCCTGCAGTATCAGAGTGGAAATCAGAGAATCCAAATCTGTAAACAATATATAGATTCAGGAGAATCGGAAATTACAAAAAGAGAGGCGATCCAAATGGTTCGCCTCTTAATTTTGCTATATGGATGTTACTTATTAAGGTATTTCCTACCATTAATAATCACTATGCCTTTATAGTTGGAATCTACTTTCTGACCTGAGAGGTTATAGATTTCGGTAGAAAGAGGATTGGTGTTGTTGATGTCATTGATAACATCAGTTGCTGTGAGATTGCACTTGGCACTGCATCCACTTCCGTCGTTGGCTGTAGCAGTGATAACGGCAAAACCTTCACTCTTTACAGTGACACGTCCACCAGAGTTAACAGTGGCTACGTCCTCATTGCTACTGGTCCAGGTAAGACTATTATCCGTAGCATTACCAGGAAGGACAGTGGCATTGAGTTGGAAAGTGTTCTGAATGGTCATCTCTATGGAGAATTCGGTGTAGTCCAAGGTGACCGACTCTACGAGTATAGGCAACACTTTTACCTGACAGGTACTGCTGAGATTTGTGCCATCCTTTGTTGTGGCTGTGATAGTGGCTTCACCTGGTGAAAATGCATTGAGCACGCCTTTATTGCTTACAGATACTACGAATGGGTTGGAACTTGTCCAATTTACTTCTTTGTTACGGGTTGTAGAAGGACCTACAGATGCTGCAAGTTGGTAGTTCTCTCCAACTGTCAACTCTACGTATTCCTCATCTATGTAGATGCTTTCAGCATAGACTGACACGACAGATATTTCACATGTTGCAGATAATGATGTGCCGTCCTGAGTTGTGGCCGTAATTGTGGCTGTTCCTTTACCTACAGCAGTAATCAAACCATCATTTACAGTAGCCACACTGATGTTGCTCGAAGTCCATGTAAGGGTTTTGTTCAGAGCATTCTCGGGGAGGACAGTGGCGGTGAGTTGGAGAGTTTCACCAAGACCTAATTCTGCTTCAGTCTGATTGAGTGTGACACTTGTAACAGGTATATCGCTCAGCATCTTCTCATATTCTTCCTGAGTCATCAGTTTGAGTTCATCTGCTGTTTCGGCAGGGACATTGATATAGGCTGTATTCTTAGGGAAGTATTGTCCTCCATATTTCTTCAGCCCGATTGTACCATCGGAAAGTACTCCGAGAACTCGCATTGTCTCTGGGTTATTCTCTATAGCATCAAAGTGAGGATTGGAAGTCTGGCGTTTGATGTTGCAGAAATATACTCCATTGAGCAGGTTGTCAGTGATGGCAGAAACGGTGCTTTTGTGAATGTCCAAACGGTTGTTGGCTGGGTTATTCGATGAGCATCTCACTATGATCGGAGTCTCAGCAGGGATGTCCTGAGTAGTAATTTGTTTCCACACTGCCACATTGTTCTGGGCATCCACCTTATTAATATAATAGGCCTTCATACCTGAAGAGTGGAACGAGAATGGGAATGCGGCATAGAAGGAAAGGTAATAAGCCCCGCTGCAACTTATTGTAGGGTACATTCCGAAGTAGTTGTCCCCATTTGCAGTCAGAGGCATCGCATCCCATGTCCATGTGTTTCCTTTGGTCTCCACATAACTTGAGTCAGCGTCGTTGTTAGGAGAGTCGTTCATGTACTTAGTCAATCCGTTTGAAGAAGCATAGAGACGATAACCTCCGTTCTTATACAGCAGGTTGAGGTCGTAACCTATAATCGACTTTGTGTTGCATCCCTGGCAGTAGAAGATATAACTGTTGTTTGTGGTGGATGTGCATTCAGAATATAACACAGATGCGGGATTTGAGATTACGTTAGTGTAGTCCCAAGCGGTGTTGGTTCCTGTTATCCTATAAGTTCTTATAGCACCTGCATCGACATCGGTAGAACTATAGTCAATCTTACCATAGTCATCGATAAGTGTGATGTAGCGGCCTGTGTCGATATTCTTCACTCTATAGAATCCATCTGCCAAAGGTAGTTGTGCTGAGAGTGACAGAGCTGCTGCAAATGCTAATATGCCTAAAACTATTCTTTTCATCTTAAAAAAATGCTCTGCCTGTTCCCTATATATTATATATAAGGTGTAGGCAGAGCAAAATATAGTTTAATATCTTTTATTCAACTACACAGATTGTAACGCGGTTCTTATCGTTTTCAACGAATGGCTGATAGATATCTCCCTTGCTGTCGTCAACAATTCTGCTTTCTGCGATGCCGTACTTAGAGATAAGGGCTTTCTTAACTGCAGCAGCGCGCTGTGCAGAAAGACGAGCGTTGATCTCTGGAGTACCTGTACCCTTGTCAGCATAACCTACGAGAGTAACCTTCATATCAGGGTTCTGCTTCATGTAGTCAGCGATTTCAGCAACCTTAGTGCCTTCATTCTTGCTGATAACAGAAGAGTTGATAGTGAAGAATACGTCGCGGTGGAACTGGTCAGTAATCTGCTTCTTGCCCTGTGGTTCTGGTGCTGGAGCAGGTACTGGAACTGGCTTCTCAACAATCTTTTCTACGACCTTCTCAACAATCTTGATCTGTGGTTCTACTGGAGGGATAATCTTAGTGGTGTAAGTCTTGCCAAGGTTGATCTTTACTCCTGCGAGTGCATTGAAGTACCAGTCAGCATTGTCTGCTTGCTTTGAGTTGTAGTTGTCGTTGAGGGTGTTAGCCTGGAGTTCGATACCGAGGCTTACAGCATCACAAAGACGGAAGTCAGCGATAACACCGAACTGACCTACGAAACGAGTAGCAGTACCGTCCCAAAGGTTTTCGAGAGCCTGGTGCTTAGTGTCGGTCCACTGGTGGCGTGCATTGATGAGCGGAGCGATTTCGTTTGCTTCGTCGTTCTTCCATGCTATGTTAGCACCTGCACCTGCGAATACGCTGAAGTTGAACACTCTCTTTGGGTTGTAGCCACAGAAGAGGTTAGAGAGGTTGAAAGTAAAGTCGATTGTAGGAGATACATAGTTCCACTTCCAATTGTATGTGGCATCTGGGTTTGTGAATTCAGAACCAGCTTTGCTCTGCCATCCGTTTACAGCGAGACGTGCACCGAAAGATTTGCTGAACTGATATCCCAAAGTCACTTGTGCATTAGGGGAAATCAAGTCCTTGAACTTGACTTCACCTAAAGTGTACTGAGCACCACCCTGCAACTGCAGGTACCAGTGAGGGTTGAATACGTATTCTGTCTTTGCTGCCTCCTGGGCAGATGCTGTAAGGCATCCCAGGATGAGCAGACTTGACAATATGATTTTCTTTATATTCATAATTGTGATTTGTATTCTAAGTTAAACTGCATTATTATTGAACTCTGAAGTAGTACTTGTTAGCAACTGACTTACCACTGTAGTCGATTGCAGCGTATGTAACTTCGTAGATGTAACCCTTTACTCCGTAGAATGTAACGTACTTGCTACCACTGAAGACGGTCTTCATTGCAGCGAATACAAATCCGTCGAATGGTTCATTAGCATCGTTGAGAGCGCTCTTACAATCAGCATCACCTTCTTGTGCGTTCTTGCTGAGGTTAGAAGCATTGAATACGTTGGTTATTGCTACGAACTTCTTGAATGCTGGAGCAAAGATTTCAGCTGAGTAAGAAGTAGGAGAGAGGATAATGTAGCCCTGTGTTGCTGCTACAGGAGCAAGGAAGCTTGAACTTGCTGGATACCACTTATAGTCGTCTGCCTCATAGATGAGGTTTGGCTGCATATAGTGGTTAAGGTTAGTAAGGCGAGAATTAATCTTGTCAATAATGTTGTTTACGCGATCAACAACCTGAGAGTTGACCTTATCAAGAGCCTTTTGTACGTTATCTTGAGTCTGAGCAATGATTTCGTCTTCAAGTTCCTTGATGTTCGTTCTTGCCTTGGCAACTACGTCCTCGTTGATGCTGGTAACGAAGTTCTGGAATTCAGGAATTGTAAATGTCTGTGCAGCCTTCGTTGCTCCAGTATGAGCTGCAACGTATGTATCTGCATCTGCTTCTTTGTCAAAAATAGCAGCAACACAATTAGCTCCAAACACCTTGTCATAAACAACATAAACGGTAACCTTGAAGTCAGGAGAAGTAATGTCGGTGAATGAAGGATCCGACAGGTTGAAGTCGATAGTGTATTCAAACGGAGTGATAGTAGGAATTGTTGGAGTATCGTAGTCCTTCAAGAATTCAAATGAAGCAGGCTTGAATGAAGTAACAGCGAGACCATACTGAGAGTAGATGCTGTGTTCAACTTTGTCAGCATCTGTCCAAGAAGCCTTGAGTCCGTATGCAGGCATAACGTTCTGCATATTGCTTGTGAGAGTCTTGTAGATGTTGGTAACGTTGAGTTCTGTGCTTCTGTCCTTAACCTTGTTGAGAACGTTCTTTGCAACGTCCTTGATAGCATCGATATCGATATTAGGTTTGATGTCCTCGATCTCGCCAGCAGAGATATATGCTTCTGCCTCATAGAATCCATTGCTTGAGCCTCCTCTTGTATAACCGAACCAAAGTTCTTCGCTTGATTTCTGGAGTGGTTTAAGAGTAGCAGGAGATTTGTTTTCCTGGCTTGTTACGAGTGCCAGGCTCTCACCTGTGAAGTCAACTGTGTTAGGGTTGATAGTAGTGTAAACCTTACCGAGGTAAGCCTCACCAGCTTCCATATCATCAACGAGAGTTTCACCGTTCTCGAGATAGAGAGTCTCATAGTCACCGAGTACGTTCTGTGCTTCCTGAGGGAGGAGGTTGTTAGGGAATGTAATGTCAGCACCTGTGTTCTGGCCATAGAATGCGCAGAGAACGCTTGCGTTGATTCCGAATGGAGTAGAAAGGAATCCTGTTACAGGGTTTTCAGTGCCCTGGATAAGGATAGAAGTAATCAAGTGCTCCTGGTTGAATTCGAGATTACCTACGCGTGCTGTGAGTGCGTCAACTTCTGCTTTAAGATCATCGATTCTGTCGCTGAGTGCTGCGTCGGCAGCCTTATATGCTATTTCGAGAGCTTCAATCTTGTCGAGAGCAACGGTTGCGTTGTTGAGAGCACTTTCTGCAACAGTCTTTGCTTCGTCAGCGAGGTCGTATGCCTTGTCTGCGAGAACGCCTGCTGCATCAACAAGTTCCTTGTTCTTGTCGATGAGTGCGCCAAGAGAATCAACCTTTGCGTCAATTGTGTCCTTAATATAAACGTTAGCCACAAGTGCTTCGAGAACTTCTTTGTTTGCTACTGCGTAAGTATAAGCAGCAGTTGCAGTTTCATATGCATAAGAGAGGGAGTCGCTTACCTGCTGGAGTCTTGAAGCAACAGCTTCCTGGTACTCTGCAAATTCATCAGCCTTCACTACTGTAGGCTTGAATGCCTCGAAGTCGGCAATCATGTTATTGAGGTTGGTATTTACTGTGTTGAAATCATCGTCGATCTCACTCTTAGTGTAATAATTCTTGAGTTCCTCTGCGAGTTCTTCCTTTGAAACATAGTCGTTGAACTTAGCCTTGAGGTCAGAGATATCAGAATTGATGTCATTTACACTTGTCTGCAGACCAGTGATGTCAGTAATAGCCTGAGCAACTTGCTGCTTGAGTGTATTTACATCAGAAGAAAGTGTAGATGTAGTTTCTTCGAGTGTACCAATCTTACCGTTGATAGTAGAGATGTCGTTCTGGATGATGAGGATAGCAGCAGCATTGTCAGCAGCAGCAGCCTTAGCCTCAGCAGCAGCAGCCTGTGCTGTAGCAGCAGCAGCCTTTGCATCGTCAGCAGCAGCCTGTGCAGTCTGTACAGCAGCCTGTGCAGCATCAGCAGCAGCCTGAGCAGCAGCGGCAGCCTGTTCTACCTGAGCAGCAGCGGCAGCAGCCTGCTGTGCAAGAGCGAGAGCCTGATCGGCTGTAGCCTGTGCAGTAGCAGTAGCGCTCTGGATTGCTGGGATAACTGTAGTAATGAGGTCTGTTACTTTGCCTTCAACAACTTCCAAACGACCGTCGATAATCTGCACTGTGTTCTTAAGTGTGCTGAGGTCGGTAGTCAGTGTCTCAACAGTTTGCTTGAGTAATTCGTATTCAGCCTTATGTGCAGCGAGTTCATCTGACAAAGCCTGAATCTCATTCTTCAGAGCGTCAATCTGATTCTGGAGATTTGCTACCAATGCATCAGTTTCTGCCTTGGTGTAACCACTGAAACCAGGAATTCCTTCGAGAGCTTCAATTCTGTCCTCAAGTGCGTCAATCAGTTCCTGAAGACGAGCCTGCTCTGTCTGGCAAGAAGTCTTGCACTGGGCCTGCAGTGCTTCGAGGCGTGCGATTTCCTGTACTAGGAAGGCATACTTTGATGCAACGTCAGCTGCCAAGTCGTTTACCTTGCCCTGAGTCTCTGAGATGTCATCTGCGTAAGTGTCCTTACAAGATGTAAATGTACTAGTAGCGACAACTACTGCTGCCACCATTAGCAAACCACTAAAAATTTTCTTTCTCATGTTTAGTTAAGTTTAAATTAATAAAATCGTTTAATATATTGTTTAAAATTTTGTTGTAGTTTCCATGATTCGTTTCACTTTTCTACATATATTTCTCCAGCGCGTACGCGTATAATACACCCAAAGATTGCGCAAATTTAGTATTTTTTTTTGATAAGAGAGTAAAAAAATCATTTTTTTTTCAAAAAAAGGCCAAATATTTTGTTATTTTGCGTTTTTTATCGGAAATTTGCAGAAAATTTCAGAACAAATCAGAAAAAACAGGAAAAAATATGGTGAATAAAAACAGACATCTGGCAATCGCAGCATCAATCTTAGGTTTGGCACTTTTCCAAACTTTTGATGTAAAAGCGCAGGAAATGAAAGTTGATGACTTCAAAGGTGAATATATCACATTCCGCCATCTTGATGTTGCTATCAATGTAGGAACCACTGGTATCGGCATTGATTTGGCCTCTCCCATCAGCGATTATGTAGGGCTGAGAGCCGGATTCAGTTTTATGCCGAGTTGGCATCACTCTATGAATTTCGGTGTTCAGGTGGGTGACGATGAGGCTACGAGCGATGAGAAATTCAACAAACTCTCAGGATATCTCAATCAACTCACAGGCAAGACAGTTGACAATTCGGTAGATATGATAGGCCGACCGACTTATTCCAACTTCAAACTCCTCTGTGATGTCTATCCGTTCCGTAACAAGAATTGGCACCTTACAGCAGGCTTCTATTGGGGAAAATCAGAGATTGCCGATGCTTACAACACAACTGAGGATATGGCTACGCTTATGGCCGTTTCGATTTAC
>R05__coassemble_262_pt1 | contig 27910 bp, 17 predicted proteins | sample R05__metabat2_high_PE_017 | metagenome-assembled genome bin R05
GATCTGCCCACATCAACTACTAAACTACATTCAGTTTAACCAATTGATGAACCTGCCATTTTTCAATATGACCAAATCTAACAAGTATCTTATTGGACTGAGCATCACTCCGCGCAACAACCGCAAGAAGCCTTTCGGTTCCTTAGCTAAGAGAATGTTAGGTGATATGTATGGTGCTAAAGACTCTGCCAGATCTGGAATTGAACTCGCATACGACTCTGTACTTCGTGGAGAATTTGGTCTGCGTCACAGAAAAAAAGTGAGGTCAAAATATTTAGACATCATTGATGTGCCTGCTGTTGACGGTTACGATGTAGTGACCACGATAGATGTGGGAATGCAAGATATATGTGAACATACACTCAGGTCCAAACTTCAGGAACTGAACGCTGATTGGGGTGTAGTTATTCTGATGGAGACAAAAACAGGCGACGTGAAGTCTATTGTGAATCTCACCAAGGCAGGAGATGGTAACTACTATGAAACCCGGAACTGGGCTCTTGCTGCTCAAATGGAACCAGGATCGACTTTCAAAACCGCTTCTATTATGGTAGCTCTTGACGATGGGAAAATAAAATACACTGATAATGTAGACACCTATAGCGGGGTTGTGAATATGTACGGATCACTAATGAAAGATCACAACTGGGCTCGAGGCGGATATCACGTGATTGATGTGCCACACACTCTAATGTATTCTTCGAATGTAGGAGTAAGCAGACTTATAGATATGCACTATCACAACACTCCAGAGGAGTTTATCAAAGGTTTGCATAGAGTTGGAATTGCCGAATCACTTGGATTGGAATTTCAAGGCGCGGGAAATCCTTATATTCTGACGCCAAACGCTCCGACATGGTCTAAAACTGCACTTCCTTGGATGTCGATAGGTTACAACACTCAAATTCCGCCCATATCAACTGTCACATTTTACAACGCCATCGCCAACAACGGCAAAATGATGAAACCAAGATTTGTAAAAGCGATTCAGAAAGGCGGCGAGATTGTCAAAGAATTTGAACCTATAGTTTTGAAGGAAAATATCTGCAAACCACAAACTTTAAATGAAATTAAAACTGCTCTATTCAGAGTGGTAAATGACCAACAAGGAACGGGAAAGAAAGCGGGAAGCCAACGCTTCCATATTTCAGGCAAAACTGGAACAGCTCAGGTTTCTCAGGGACGGCAGGGATACACCAATGGTCAAAGGCAATATCTTGTCAGCTTCTGCGGTTTCTACCCATCTGAAAATCCAGAATATTCATGCATAGTTGCCATTCGCAAGCCTGGACCAACAGCATCAGGAGGTGGAATGGCAGGACCAGTTTTTGCTGCCATTGCTGAGAAAGTCTATTCCAGAGCTATCACAACTGACCTCACACGAGCAAAGGATTCACTTGCGATTTTCGTACCAGATATCAAAGTAGGAAATATTTATGCCGCTAAGCAAGTGCTCACCAACTTGAATGTGCCTATTGTGGGAGACAAATTGGACAAGGGCGAATGGGGGGAGCCTACAACCAACGGTTCTGCGGTTGCATTCAAAAGTATGACAACCAAAAGCAACAAGATGCCCGACCTAACAGGAATGGGTGCAAGAGACGCTATATATGCAATTGAAAGCAGGGGGTTGAAAGCAATAGTAACAGGAAAAGGAAAAGTAGTAAGCCAAAGTATAAAATCCGGAGAAGAAACAAAGGACAACAAAATCGTTAGCATAGTACTAAAGTGAAATAGAAAACTAAAAAGATAACAGCAAACAAACATATATGAATCTTGAATATCTATTACAAGGCATCAAAGCCTTAAACATACTAGGAGATTTACAAAAAGAGATTACTGGAGTAAATATTGACTCGCGCATCGTTGAGAAAGGCCATCTATTCTTTGCAGTCAGAGGCACGCAAACTGATGGACATAACTATATTAGCAAAGCTATCGAAAAAGGTGCAGTAGCTATCATACTAGCAGACATGCCTACCAAAACAGATGAAAATGTCACTTACATACAAGTTGAAAATACCGAACAAGTAGTAGGAGAAATCGCAACTTTGTTTTATGACAACCCAACATCCAAACTTCATCTTGTCGGAGTGACTGGCACAAACGGCAAGACGACAATAGCAACCGTGCTTTATAATATGTTTCGTTTTATCGGTCACAAAGCAGGATTACTATCTACTGTAATGAACTACATTGATGGTGTACCTTACCAGACATCACATACCACCCCAGACCCCATTACACTCAACAGGATGTTAGCCAAAATGGCTGATGCCGGGTGCGAATATGTTTTTATGGAGGTCAGTTCCCACTCAATCGTCCAAAACCGCATCGGTGGACTCCATTTCGCAGGAGGTATATTCACCAATCTCACTCGTGACCACTTAGATTACCATAAAACATTCGAAAATTACCTCAAAGCAAAGAAACAATTTTTCGACAATCTTCCACCAGATGCTTTTGCCATAACAAACATTGATGACAGGAACGGAAGTGTGATGGTACAAAATACAAAAGCCCTGATCAAGACCTACTCTACACAACAAGTAGCCGATTTCAGGGCAAAAATTATCGAAAGCCATTTCGAAGGTATGTACCTCGACATCAATGGAGCAGAAGTAGGTGTTAAATTCGTCGGAAAATTCAACGTATCCAACCTTCTTGCCATATATGCAACAGCTATCATGTTAGGAAAGAGCAGCACAGAAACGTTAGTAGCTATGAGCAAGATGGCTCCCGTAAGCGGACGATTTGAAGCCGTCACATCTCCATTAGGTTACACTGTCATAATAGACTATGCCCACACACCAGATGCCATCGCAAATGTACTTAAAGCAATCCGTGAAGTTTTGGAATCTAAAGGAAATGTAATAACCGTCTGCGGTGCCGGAGGAAACAGAGACAAAGGAAAGCGTCCACTGATGGCAAGTGAGGCATCGAAACAGAGCAATCGACTGATTCTCACAAGCGACAATCCTCGGTTTGAAGATCCACAATCAATTATAAACGATATGATGATGGGGCTTACAGAACGTGAGCGGCACAACACTTTGGCAATTGTTGACCGACGCGAAGCAATCAAAACGGCATGTGTGCTTGCTCGGAAAGGAGATGTCATTCTTCTTGCCGGCAAAGGGCATGAAGATTATCAGGAAATTGCTGGCGTAAAATATCACTTCGATGACAAAGAAGAAGTTTTAAAACTAATAAATTCCTAACCTCTTGGACTCAAAAACGTATGCTATATTATCTCTCACAATATCTCGACGCGTTCAATCTGCCTGGTACAGGAATGTGGACATATGTATCTTTCCGGTCACTAATGGCACTTATGTTATCTCTGATCATTTCGATGTGGTTTGGAAAGGATTTCATCACTTTCATGAAACGCAACCGCCATCTCGAAGCAGCAAGAGACGAACAGACAGATCCATATGGAATATACAAAACTGATACTCCCTCCATGGGAGGTGTGATAATCATCACATCCGTTATATTCCCAACATTGCTTTTGGGCAAATTAGACAACGTATATATTTTGCTGCTCATTGCCACTATGCTGTTTTTCGGCGGATTGGGATTCTTGGATGATTATATAAAGTTAAAAGGCAACAAAGACGGATTAAAGCCAAAATACAAATTGTTAGGACAATTAGTATTTGGATGCGTTGTTGGGGTTACTCTATGGCTAAGCCCACAGGCTGTTGTCAGAGAAAACGTAGAGCGAAACAGCAATCCAGGAGCGTCGGTAGAAGTGTACCACAAAAGCGAGGCGAGAAAATCCACCGTCACAACTGTACCATTTTTCAAAAACAATAATTTAGATTACTACGAAGCGTTCAGTTGGATTCAGAATGGCAAAACCAAGAGAGCATGCGGATGGCTGCTATTTATCATAGTAACCACATTTGTCATCACTGCAGTTTCCAATGGCGCTAATCTAAACGATGGTATGGATGGAATGTGTGCAGGAAACTCAGCCATCATAGGTGTAGCATTGGGGATACTCGCATACGTATCAGGACACATACATTTTGCAAGTTATCTGAATGTGATGTACATTCCTGGATCTGAAGAAATAGTGGTATTTATTTGCGCATTTGTAGGGGCCCTCATTGGATTCCTGTGGTACAATATCTATCCTGCTAAAGTATTTATGGGCGATACTGGTAGCCTTGCTATTGGCGGTGTAATAGCAGTTACTGCAATAATCATCCACAAAGAATTGCTGATGCCAATATTGTGCGGCATTTTCCTTATCGAAAGTCTGTCAGTTATATTTCAGGTTGAATATGCAAAATACGGGAACAAGAAAGGTCTGAAACTAAGAGTTTTCAAACGCGCTCCTATCCACGATCATTTCCGCGTACTTAAAAGTCAAATGATTCCCGAGGCAAAATATATAATACGCAAACCGACAACAGTATTACACGAGAACACAATCACAATAAGGTTCTGGATAGTTACAATATTGTTGGCAGCCATAACTATAATCACATTGAAAGTTAGATAAACAAAATGAGTAGAATTGTAATACTTGGAGCAGGAGAAAGCGGAACTGGAGCAGCAGTGCTGGCAAAGACGAAAGGACATGATGTTTTTGTCTCCGATATGTCAGAAATCAAAGAACAATATAAGCGGCTCTTAAATCAATATGATATTACGTGGGAAGAAAAAAAGCACTCTGAAGAGAAAATTCTTAACGCTGACGAAATCATAAAAAGTCCTGGAATACCAGATAAGGCACCCATCATCCAGGAAGCAAAAAAAGCACATATACACATCATCAGTGAAATTGAATTCGCTGGGAGATATACAACTGCCAAAATGATTTGCATAACCGGTTCAAACGGCAAAACAACAACCACCTCACTTATATATCACCTTTTAAGTGAAGCAAAAATGAATGTGGGACTTGCAGGAAATATTGGAAAAAGTTTAGCACTGCAAATAGCAACAGACCCTCACGATATATATGTCATCGAACTTAGCAGTTTTCAATTAGACAATATGTACGATTTCAAAGCCGACATAGCCGTCCTTATGAATATAACTCCAGATCATTTGGATCGTTATGACTTTGATATGCAAAAGTACACTGACGCAAAGATGAGAATAACACAGAATCAAAATTCTGATGATGCATTTGTGTACTGGGCAGACGACGAGAGAATCAAAAACGAAATACATAAGCACGGTTCAGAATACAAGGCCACAAAATATCCATTCACGGAAAATACAGTATTGCCAGGCAAAATGACAAAGGAACAATTGTCATTGAAAGGGAAGCACAACCTATACAACTCACTCGCAGCTGGAATAACCGCAGAAATAGCGGGAGTTCCATTAGATGTCATCCAAAAGGGGCTTAGTGCTTTCCCAGGAGTAGAACACCGATTAGAGAGAGCTGGAGTAATAAATGGAGTGGAATTTATAAACGACTCAAAGGCTACCAATGTCGATGCTTGTTGGTATGCTCTGGAAAGTATGACAAAACCTACAGTCCTTATACTCGGTGGAATTGATAAAGGTAATGATTATTCGCAAATATATTCGCTGGTTAAAGACAAATGCGTTGGACTTGTCTTTATGGGGACAGACAATCAAAAACTACACGACAACTTCGATTCATTTAATCTTCCGATTAAAGACGCCTCTAGTATGGAAGAATGCCTCAACAAATGTTGGGAAATGGCTCAGCCTGGCCAATGTGTATTGCTTAGCCCTTGCTGTGCCAGTTTCGATTTATTCAAGAATATGGAAGACAGAGGCGAACAGTTTAAGTATGGCATAAGTAAATTGGGAAACAAATATGGGAAATAAAATCACAAAATATCTGTCTGAAAATTTGTTTAAGGGCGATAAAGCCGTATGGATGATATATTTCTTCCTCTGCATGATTTCACTTGTTGAAATCTACAGCGCTTCCAGTAACCTGACTTTCAAGTCTGGGCATCATTGGGCACCAATGATTAGCCAGGGAGGTTTTCTTCTTGGTGGGTTTGTAATTATTTTAATAGTTCATCGTATCCCTTGCAAGTATTTCAAGATTCTCCCACTTTTTCTAATACCTTTGTCTTTAGCCTTGTTAATCTGCACAAAATTAATGGGAGTTGAGGTTGGTGAGGCTCAAAGGTGGATCAAACTCGGACAATTTTCATTTCAACCATCCGAATTGGCAAAAACGGCATTGATACTTGCTTTAGCCTTGATTTTGTCAGTGACCCAAACAGAACAAAAGAAGATCAGGAAAGGTATAGTAAAATATTATCCCAGTGCGACAAAAGGCGGATATTCAAAACCTTTTAAAATATGCGGCATTCTGGCATTAGTAATTTGCGCAGTTATATGCACGGAAAATTTCTCTACCGCCGCAATACTCTTTACAGTAGTGATTACAATGATGTGGATAGGCAATATCCCAGTTAAATTATTGCTTAAAGGATTAGGATGGATTGGTCTTATAGGAGCACTCATGGTAGCGTGTATGTTCATATTGCCTAACAAAACATTATCAAGCCTATCAAAACGAGCCCCTACTTGGAAAGCGAGAATTGAAAACAAATTTCTTTCTTCTGATAAACAAGACTCTCTATCAGTCATGACAATTAAAGATGTCCAAAAGCAAGAAAACAGTGCATACATCGCAATTGCCAATTCAAATGTAATTGGGCGAGGACCTGGCAATTCGGAAGAACGTGATTTCCTTTATCGTGCAGAATCTGATTTTATTTTTGCTATCATAATCGAAGAGCTCGGAATACTTGGAGGATTTGCTGTAATCATTCTCTACCTAACACTACTTGTACGTTCAGGAAAGATTGCACAGAAATGCAATCGTTTTTTCCCTGCTTTCTTAGTAATGGGATTGGGAACAATGATTACATTACAGGCCTTGATTAATATGGGAGTTGCTGTTGGAATGTTACCAGTAACTGGCCAACCACTTCCTTTGATTAGCAAGGGAGGTACGTCAATTCTTATGACCAGTTTTAATATCGGTATGATCTTGAGTGTAAGTAGATACGCAGAAAAAGTTAGCGAAACAAAAGCCGAACCTGCAGAATCCATTAGCACAAACGAAACTGATGAGTACTTCAGCAGTGTAGGTATGGAATAAATAATATACAATGATGATGCAACAATTTCGTGTTATAATAAGCGGAGGCGGGACAGGAGGGCACATTTTCCCTGCCATTTCCATTGCCAACGCAATAAAGGAACAACATCCAGAGTCTGAAATTCTGTTTGTTGGCGCAAAAGGCAGGATGGAGATGCAACGCGTACCTGCAGAGGGCTACAAAATAATAGGCTTGCCAGTTGAAGGACTAATACGGCCATTATATAGCCTTAAGAACATTCATGTACTATGGAATTTCTTCAAGAGCAAACGAATGGTAAAATCTATTATACGTGACTTCAAGCCACAGGTTGCGGTAGGTGTTGGTGGTTATGCATCAGCTCCGACACTTAATGCCGCGCATTCACTTGGAATTCCGTGCCTTATACAAGAACAGAACTCATATGCTGGTGTAACCAATAAATCGCTCGCAAAGAAAGCAAAGAAAATTTGTGTTGCATACGAAGGTATGGAACGTTTTTTCCCTAAAGAGAAAATTATACTCACTGGTAACCCAGTTAGACAATCTCTGCAAAACAATTTCACAAGTAAACCAGAAGCCGCACAGGATTTCGGCTTCAGCCCAGAAAAAAAGATTATAGTAATTATAGGCGGCAGCCTTGGTGCACGAACTGTCAACGAGAGTGTACTTTCACACATTGACGATATTCGCAATTCCGATGTTGAAATTTTATGGCAGACTGGCAAATATTATTATAATGAAATCATGCAGAGATTAACAAATGAGAATCCAGTTCCTAATCTCCATCCCACAGAATTCATCTCGAATATGGGCAATGCATATGCTATGGCTGATTTGGTTATTTCAAGAGCAGGGGCAAGTTCTATTTCTGAATTGTGCATATTGGGGAAACCATGTGTCCTTGTTCCTTCGCCTAACGTAGCAGAAGATCATCAGACAAAGAACGCTATGGCACTCTCAAGCAGAAATGCTGCAATACTCCTCAGAGATGCAGACGCAAGAGAAAAATTGATTCCTTTGGCATTGACTACAGTTACCGATGACACAAAACTGAATGAACTATCTACAAATATAAAGTCTATGGAATTGCGGGATTCAGCTGAAATCATCGCAGAAGAAGTTTACAAATTGGCTTATGAAAAAATTTAGTAATATATATTTTATCGGAGCAGGTGGCATTGGAATGAGTGCACTTGTTCGTTACTATTTGAATCAGGGGTGTAAAGTTGGGGGATATGACAAAACGCCAAGTCCTCTAACTAAACAATTGGAAGACGAAGGTGCAATGATACACTATGAGGATGATACCGAACTGATTCCCGATTGTTTTAAAAACAATGAGAGCACCTTAGTTGTCTATACTCCAGCCATACCTGAAAGTCATAAAGAACTCACATTCTTTCGTTCCCACGACTTTGATATTCAAAAACGCGCTCAGGTGTTAGGTACACTGACAAAAGAGCACCATGGGTTATGCGTCGCTGGCACTCACGGAAAGACAACAACCTCTACAATGGCAGCCCATCTCATTCATCAATCCCATATAGATTGTAATGCTTTCTTAGGAGGTATTTCCAAAAACTACGGAACGAATTATATACTCTCAGACAAAAGCGATATCGTGGTTATCGAAGCAGATGAATACGATCGGTCATTCCATTGGTTACGCCCTTATATGACTGTCATTACGGCTACCGACCCTGACCATTTGGATATTTATGGTACAAAGGAAGCTTATCTGGAAAGTTTCTCTAAATACACTTCCCTCATCTCCCCCGGAGGCGCATTGATTATTCACAAGAACCTTGAAATGATACCAGCTGTAGCTGATGGAGTAAAGATTTATGAATATTCTCGCGACAAAGGGGATTTCCATGCTGAGAATATTCGTATCGGCAACGGGGAAATTATCTTTGATTTTGTCTCACCTAAAGGCAACATTAAAGATGTAGAATTGGGTGTTCCTGTAGAGATTAATATAGAGAATGGCATTGCAGCAATGGCACTGGCTCAACTCAACGGAGTGACAGAGGAGGAACTTAAAGAGGGAATGCGTTCGTTTGAGGGAGTTGACAGAAGATTTGACTTCAAGATAAAACGAGACGATGTGGTCTTCTTGAGCGACTATGCCCACCACCCTAAGGAAATTGAACAAAGTGTTAAGTCAATACGCAGACTCTATCAAGACAAAAAAATTGCCGCCATCTTCCAACCTCATCTCTATACACGTACACGAGACTTCTATATGGACTTTGCAGAAAGTCTTTCACTGCTTGATGTTGTCGCTCTGTGCGACATATACCCTGCACGTGAAGCCCCAATACCTGGTGTGACAAGCAAATTGATTTATGACAACCTCAAACAAGGTGTCCAGAAATATTTGATTAAATTAAATGACATCCTCGAATTCGTAAGAAAAAGGGACTTCGACGTACTAATTGTACTTGGAGCAGGCGATATTGATAACTATGTCAAATCAATAGAAGATATTCTGAATTCTTAATAATCGTAAATTCATTAAACAAACCCGGCATCCTGCACCATACCAAATAGTTAAATACTAAAAAAAATAGTAAACAGTAAATAGTTAAATAGTAATTATGACTATGATAAAGAAAATTCTAAAACTACTATGCATTTTTATCCTGTTTGCAGGTGTGACAGCATATATAGGATATGCTATGTTTAACAAGCCCAAGAGTGCAGATTCCAAAATTTGCAAAGAATTGATATTGAAAATTGCAGAAAATCCGAAGGCTAACTTTATTGATGAAAAAAGCATAGAGGAATTATTGGGAAAGTATGGCCAAAATCCTATCGGCAAATACGTGCACGATGTAAATCTGGCAGAAATGGAAAAAACATTAAAAAAGAATCAATACATAGATAGTGTGGAATGCTACAAAACCAGTAACGGAAAAGTCTGCGTGAAAGTTGTTCAGAGAACACCTATAATGTATATACTACCTGACTCTATGAGTGCTGGATACTATATCGACAATAAGGGAAATATCATACAAAACACATGTTATGCTTCAAACATATTGGTTGCCACTGGTGATATCACCAAAGAATATGCGAAAACAAAATTAGTAGATTTCGGAAATTTCCTTGTAGAGAACGAATTTTGGGACAATCAGATAGAACAACTCTGCGTACAGAAACGTCGCGGACACGAACCTGTTGTAGAACTGATTCAACGAGTTGGTGACCAAACAATTTACTTGGGAGAATTGAATGACTATCAAACAAAACTTAAACGCTTGAAGATATTCTATCGAAAAGCAATGCCTCTGATTGGCTGGAATAAATACTCAAGATTCAATTTAGAATATCCGAATCAAGTAATTTGCACAAAACGAGAAATTTAAATAATTAAAATAAAAATCAAAATAATATGGGAGAACAAGAAACTATAATCGTAGCAATTGAGTTTGGATCATCAAAAATTGCCGGCATAGCAGGTAAAATTAAAGATGGTAATATGCAGATCGTCGCGTATGCCGAAGACAAAACTCCAGATTGCGTTAAGCGAGGTGTGGTTTATAATATTGAAAAGACCACCCAAAGCATCAAAAATATTGTCAGTAAGATAGAAACTATCTTAAAACTAAAAGTCGCAAAAGTATATGTCGGCGTAAATGGGCAATCTGTGCGTTCAGTTTTCAAGAACGTGCACTGCAATATGCAAACCCCCACATGTATCAACCAGAACCACATCGACACATTGACCGAGGAAAGTCATGAAGTCCCACATGACGATTATGAACTCATTTATTTCTTCCCTCAGGAATATATTATTGACTCTAATATCGTTTCTGACCCAGTTGGAGTGGTTGGAACAAACTTGGAAGGCAAATATCTCAACATTATTGCTAACAATAGGGTGAAGAACAATATAAACACTTGTTTTGACAATACCGACATTTCAGTTGCCGATTACAAAGTTTCTTCAATAGAGTTGGCAATCAACGTTTTGACTGATACAGAGAAGCGTTCTGGATGTGCATTGATTGATTTAGGTGCAGGGACAACAACTGTTGTTGTTTACAAAAACAATTTAGTGAGGCTGCTCGCAACGATTCCGCTTGGATACAACAATATTGTACAGGATCTTTGTTCTCTCCAAATAGATGAGCCTGAGGCATTGGAATTGCTGAAGAAATATGGTAACGGGATGCCTGGCGATGAACTGCTACAAGAAGGGGAAGAGCCATCTTCCTACACCACTTCTGATGGGCGCAATATAAAAGTAACAGAGATACAGTTCATTATCGTGGCTCGTCTCTATGAGATTCTCTCTAACGTGAGGACTCAGATTGTCAAATCAGAATTCTTCAAATCATTATTAGGAGGATTAGTGCTTTCTGGCGGAGGTGCCAATCTCAAGAATATTGAAAATGCTGTGATGCACGTTGTTAAAATCGACAAGGTCAGAATTGCAAGAAAAGTCACAGAACCTGTAATCAAGAACAGCACTCTGACCAATCTCACTCTCGACAATCCCTCTTCCAACACTATCGTCTCATTATTGCTGTCGGGAACAGAAAATTGCGTAAGCGACATACCAGCAGGGGATCCTGATATGTTTGTCAATCAAAAGACAGAATCAGAAATAGGTGCCCGCAAGATTTCCGCTGCTAATGCCCAGAAAGAAGACGAAGATGCCTTGGGCATGTTGGAGTCTATAAAGGGAAAATTGCGTGAGGCAATTGCACGGCTTCAGGAGTCAAGAGCAGATATTGAGAGTGACGGAAGTTCAAAACGTGCCCGCGAAGAAGCCTCCGATTTGGTTCTGGAAGCAACTTCTATTATTGGCCAGGATTATGATCATTGCACTCACCAACTGATAGGTAAAGATAAATATAAGCAAACTCTCAGAGAAGCCGAAGACCTCATTGCCAAAAGAGATGAGGAGGCAAAAAATTAGAAGATGCCATAAAAGCAGCTGAAAAACAAAACAGTTTCCTAACTAAAGTAAACAGATGGTTAGACAGTTTATTAAATGAAAACGATTGAATCGGCTGAAACCAATTTTTAATTTTTTAATTTTGAATTTCACTGGAATATGGAAGAAAATAACGAAGGATTTGTATTTAACTTCAAAGAAGGCAAAAACAGTATTATAAAAGTAATAGGCGTTGGTGGCGGTGGTTGTAATGCCGTAAACCACATGTATAATGAGGGTATCCAAGATGTTGCTTTCGTAGTATGCAATACCGATAACAAAGCACTTCAGGATTCTCCTGTGCCTACAAAAATGCAACTTGGCACAGAGGGATTAGGTGCAGGAAACAATCCACAAAGCGGGACTAAGGCAGCAGAAGAAAGCATTGAAGATATTCGAAAACTACTCAATGACGGTACGAAGATGGTTTTCATAACAGCCGGAATGGGTGGTGGAACGGGCACTGGTGCCGCTCCAATAATAGCAAAAGTAGCCAAGGAACTGGATATTCTGACTGTAGGAATCGTAACTATTCCTTTCAGATGGGAAGGCAACAAGAAGATTGACCAGGCTCTTGATGGTGTTGAGCATATCAGCGAATATGTTGATGCTCTTCTTGTTATCAATAATGAGCGCCTCCGTGAGATTTATCAGGATTTATCTGTACTTAATGCCTTTGCAAAAGCCGATGACACCCTATGTAATGCAGCCAGAAGTATTGCTGATATAATCACTATGCATGGCATTATCAATCTCGATTTCAATGATGTCAAGACGGTACTCACGGATGGTGGCGTTGCCATTATGAGTTCAGGGTATGGACGCGGAGAAAGCCGTATTACAAAGGCAATTGAAAGTGCACTCCATTCTCCGCTTCTCAACAACAACGACATTTACCATTCCAAGAAACTCTTGCTTTATATCTCTTTCTGTGGAAATGAAGAGGAGGATGAATCAAGTATTCTTATGATGGACGAGATGGATGAAATCAATGATTTCATGGAAAAAATGAAGATTGAGGACGTTGAAACCAAATGGGGACTTTCTCTCGATCCTTCACTTGGTGACAAGGTCAAGGTAACCATATTGGCAACTGGATTCGGTGTGAAGAATATCAACACTGCCGAGATGGATAAGCGTATTGATGCTCGCGAAGAGAAAAATCTGTTGCATGAGGCTGAACTTCAGGAAGAAGCAATGCGGAAAACTGTTCGCCGTGATTCGATTTACGGCTCTGACAGACAAGGTGCTGCTATTCGCCGTACTTGCTATAACTACAATTTCATGGATGAGGATCTTGACAATGATGACTTGATCAGTATGATTGAGTCCTCCCCTACTTATAAGCGTGCAAAGGAAACTCTAAAACTGTTCAGTGAGAAATCGGCAGTTCCCTTGAACTCTTGATCCCTCAGAGCCCTCAGAACTCTTGAACCGACCAAAAAAAGTGTGCCGACTCGGTCAGAATCACTTCTTTTTGGTCGGCACGAGAATATATGTAAGAATTGAATGAAATGTACTTCGTTTAGTTCTTCGCTTTCGTCTTCGTTATCATCTTCGTAGGAAGTTATGCGTCAACGTTGGCATAAGTTGCATTGCGCTCGATGAACTCTCTTCGCGGAGGCACATCGCCTCCCATCAGCATTGAGAAGATATAGTCAGCTTCAGCAGCATCCTCTATTGTCACCTGCTTCAGGAGTCTGGTTGCTGGGTTCATGGTTGTTTCCCAAAGTTGCTCTGGGTTCATTTCACCAAGACCCTTATATCTCTGCGTCTTAATGCTGTCCTGGTTGCCATCTCCATAGGTATCTATAAAGCGCTGACGAGCCACCTCATCGTAACAATATTCGCTTATCTTACCCTTTGTGCACTTATACAGTGGTGGAGTTGCAATGTATAATCTTCCATCACGTATAAGTTGAGGCATATATCTAAAGAAGAGGGTAAGCAAAAGTGTGTCTATATGTGAACCATCGACATCGGCATCGGTCATGATGATGGTCTTGTAATAACGCAGTTTGTCGTAGTTAGCCTCCTTAGTATCTTCAGGATTAAGACCAAACTTCACTCCAAGAGCCTGGATGATGTTGTTCACCTCCTCATGCTCAAAGGCTTGATGCCATTGCACTCTCTCCACATTGAATATCTTTCCTCTGATTGGAAGAATGGCTTGATAATGGCGGTCACGGCCTTGCTTTGCAGAACCGCCTGCACTGTCTCCCTCGACTATAAACATCTCGCAGTTGGCAGGATCCTTGTCGCTACAGTCAGCCAATTTGCCTGGCAGACCACCTCCCGACATAGGGTTTTTCCTCTGCACACTCTCGCGGGCCTTTCTTGCAGCCACACGTGCCGTTGCAGCCAAAGCCACCTTATCCACTATCATCTTAGCCTCCTTTGGATGCTCTTCGAGATAGTAACTAAGTGCTTCTCCTACAGCCTGATTCACTGCTCCAGCCACCTCGCTGTTACCAAGTTTCGTCTTCGTCTGACCTTCAAACTGAGGTTCGAGCACCTTCACTGAAATCACCGCAGTAAGTCCTTCGCGGAAGTCCTCACCGCTAATCTCCACGTGCTGCTTCTCCAGTTTTTCTGTAACCTTGCTGTCTTCGGCATATTTCTTCAGCACACGCGTCAGAGCCATACGGAATCCTGTCAGGTGTGTACCACCTTCTATGGTGTTGATATTGTTCACGTAAGAGTGTAGGTTTTCGCTGTACGACGTATTGTACATTATGGCAGCCTCGATAGGTACTTCGTTCTTCTCTGTATTGATATAAATCACATCATCAAACAGATGCATACGTGTGGAGTCAATATACCTCACGAAGTCGCGCAGTCCACCCTCTGAAAAGAAAGTATCCTTTCTTATGCCGTCGAATCCAGCCTCAGCATTCTTGTCAAGGCGCATATCTGTCAAAGTGATGGTTACTCCTGAATTAAGGTATGCAAGTTCACGCATACGGTTAGCAAGGATATCATATTTATACTCCTTTACTATAAATATACTCGTATCAGGCCAGAACTGCTGACGCGTACCATGAATATCTGTGGTACCAACCTCTTTCACATCATACAATGGTTTTCCCTTTGCATATTCCTGCTGGTATATTTTACCATCGCGGAATACTTGAGAAACCATCTTTGATGACAAAGCATTCACACAACTCACACCCACTCCGTGCAATCCACCTGATACCTTATATGAACTCTTATCGAACTTACCACCAGCATGGAGCACTGTCATAACCACCTCTAAAGCACTTCTATGCTCCTTCTCATGCATATCTACTGGGATTCCACGACCATTGTCCTGAACCGTGATGGAATTATCCTCATTTATAGTTACCTCAATATGAGTACAGAAGCCAGCCAATGCCTCATCAATAGAGTTGTCGACTACCTCATATACCAAATGGTGCAAACCTTTCTCACTGATATCTCCAATATACATTGCAGGACGTTTCCGTACTGCCTCAAGTCCTTCCAGGACCTGAATGTTACTCGCAGAATATTGTTCTTCGGCGTTTAATAATTCATCCATTTTCTTTCAACTTCCTTTTAGTGGCACAAAGTTAGCAAAAAAAATCAACTCCACCAAATTATTTTGCTAAATAAATGCTTTTTTTTCATTTACCCTCTACATCCTCTCCTCCACAGAAAAATCCAGAACTCTCAGAACCCCAGAACTCTTGAATAATCTTCAGTTTCTGAAGCCTCACCCTCAGAACCCCTCATCGCATTGCCACCCTATTCTTCTACAAAACCATCCATAATCACCGTAGGAGCCCCTTTGCTGTTGAAGGCACCTAATTTATAACCTCCTGGCAGACATTGTGGTTCCCAGTAGAATACTCCACGGCACCTGCCATCCGACTGATAGTGCGCTTCCCTGATGATTCTTGCCAACTGTTCCCGACCTTGCTCCATCACCTCAGGATGGCGTTCGTCAACCTCAAATCCAGTCTCCACAATCATCACGTCCTTACCAAACTTCTTTGCCACCCTTTTCAGGTTCGCCATCCCGTCTGTAATCGTCTTTTCGGCTGATGGTTCTTTCTTGCTGTCCATTGCCCAATAAGGATAGAGCGACATTCCTATCATATCAAACTTCCCACCATATTTCAGCACAATACCAAGGTTGCGGTCATATAGTTCGGGGTCAAAGCCATTATCCAGATGCACTATCACAATGGCCTGAGGAAAAACTTTCTTCACAGCATCATATCCCGCACGGATAAACCCTGCATAATGTTTTGGATGTTGGTCTATATGTCCCATGGAATATGTGACTGTAGTCTTGCCATTCTCATCCTTTATTTCCCATCCACGAGCATCTTTCTTCACGTTCCAGAGAAGTCCGTTGCTGGTTTCGTTTCCCACCTGTACCCACCGCGGTGTGATGCCATTATCCTTAAGATAGCTCAACACCTCAATAGTATGGGCAGCAAGGTCTTTCTTCATCTGCTTATAGCTATGCCCCATCCACTGGGCTGGTATAGGTTGTTTGGCTGGGTCTGACCATGAGTCGCTGTAGTGGAACGCAATCATAATCTCCATCCCCAAAGCCTTTGCCCTGAGGGCCTTCTTCAACACATCTTCCTTACCACAGTCACCCCCACGAGGATTTACCCACACACGCAGTCTGACAGCATTAATCTGATAGTCCTTCAACAAGTCAAGACATTCCCGTTCGTTACCCTTTGTGTCATAGAATTTCTGGCCACGGGCCTCCTGACCGGAGAGGAATCCTATATCTGCACCCTTAACAAAATCGCTTTGGGCAGATGCCGTAAGTATAATACCCGACAACACCCCTGCTAACACTAACTTTTTCATTATTAATTTTGAATTTTTAATTTTTAATTTAATCAATAGCTTATTACCGAGTATCCATTCGGCCTGCACACCTCAAAATGAAAACGAGGATTGATATCCTCAAGTACCACCGTGTATGTCCTGCCAGGTATCATATCATCGAGGTACTGCTCTACTTTATAGCCTGAACTATCATCATAACGGACAAAGTAACCCCTCAGCACGTATGAAGGAATTGTATTCTTTACCTGCAATTCCACTATAATATTTCTATCACCACCCTCTGAAGTCCACGCTTGGGCCAGCGAGCCCTCATTTTCTTTCGCTGTTGACATCTTGACAGATAGGATTTCCACTGGTGATGCAATGCCGCGGAGCACATAAAATGATGCCTTAGGATTGAACATACAGTCAGTCACACCATGCCGCCGTATTCTATAACGTCCCAAACCCTCTTCACCCATTTGAGTACGATAGTCTTGAAGACAGAAGTAGATGTAGCCACATATATACGGAGTTTGTTGCCAGTATTTTGTGTGATATAGCATATCGTCAATCCTTTGTTTGTCGCCTCCGGAAAATACAGGTTCACAGAGTCCGTGCTCTGTAATAAACAATGGCCTGCCATTAAGAATATTACCTATATTCTCTAAATGAACAGGGAGTTCCTCTCTATCCTTTCCGTTCCAAGTTCCAACATATTCGTTCCACGTTGGCAGGTCTAACATAAGCGACGGATCGTTCTGAAGGTTCCGGTTAATGAAATTACACGACACATCGACTATCCTCGTTGCGTCGAGTGTTCGAGTATGCTGTGCTAGTTGTTCGATTTCTTTTTGGTTGTCCCCCACCTCATTACTCAGTGCCCAGGCCACGATACAAGGGTGATTGTAGTGAGCCTCTATCATCTCGTCTATCTGTCTGTGAGCCGTCTCTCTCAGTTCCTCGGTCAACGAACCGTATGGTTTCTGCCACCAAGGCAGTTCTTCTTGTACGAGTATTCCCATCGAGTCCATCAAGTCAAGCAACTTGTCATCCTGCATCCAGTGAAAGCGCGTAATAACACAGTTCAGTTGTTTCATAAGATACACCGTCTGTTTCAATATACTACCAGGCTCTGCCATCCCATATTGAGGATGACTACCCTGCATGCTCTCTATTCCAGGCAAACGTACCTCCTCACCATTGAGAACAAATCTATTGCCTTGAATGCTGAACTGACGGAACCCAATATGTCCGCTTACAGTACTTGGGACCTTTGAACCCATTGAACTCTTAACCCCTTGAACCCTTACACTGTACCTATACAGATACGGATTATCGAAATGCCACGGAACCACCTTCCCACAATCCACAGTCCATGAGAATTCTCCATTAGCATTCCTTTTCATCCTCTTGACTCCCTCATACACAACCTTACCTGCCTTGCCAGTAATCTGCAAAAAGAAGTCCGCCTTGTCAACATCATCTTCCCAAAGACGCACATTTACCCCAACCGTTCCCACCGAGTCTTGCAGGTTGAGTGAGGGAGTGAAATGGGCATAACGTATTGTTGGGCGGTCAGAGACCGTCAGTTCCACTCCACGTATAATCCCACCGTCGTTATTCCAGTCGAACGCCTTATCGTATGGCAGATTCGATTTACTGAAACTATTGTCCACCTCTACCCGCAACACGTTGCTTTCGGGAGATTCAAAGTCAAGGAAATCAGATATCTCGAAACTGAACGGAGTATATCCAGCGTTGAGATGACTGCCTACAAGCCTATTGTTGACATATACATAGGCATCATGATATACCGCATTAAACTTCAGACGGATACTCCGTCCTTTATCCTCCTTCCTTATCTGAAGTACCTTACTATATGAAGCCTTGCCATAATAGTCCTCATAACCATCCATCACATTCCATGTATGGGGCAAATCAACGGTATAAGTCTTACCCTGACACTCGAATTTCCACCCTTTGCAGATATCTTCCGCTACTGCATGGGCGCTGTTTCTTCGTTTTAGTTCTACATCATCTATCAGACACATTGCAAGTGGTTTCCCTTTTGCATAAAATACCACCGAAGCCTTGCCGCCGCTTATCTTCACAGGAAATTTCACCTTCGTCCAACCATAACTTGAACCACCCTCATCTCTAACATCCAACCTCTCACTCTGTTTTCCCGCCTTGGAGTCCACTGTCACCAGCAAATTACGGAACAAACCATTCTCCTTCACCTTGAACGACAGGATATACTCCCCATCCATCAGAGGTACATACGGAGTGGATTCAATCACCTGCAGCACCTCACGTTCAAACTCCACCGAATCGTTTATGCATAATGATTTCTCACCAATCACAAACTTTCTATCCTCCTCCTTATTTATATAATTAAGGAAGGGCGAATGAGGATTGTCGAGCGACACCTTATTACCCTTAATCACCTTTGTCTCCCATCCTAAGAGAAATTCCTGTCGCGGCTTCACTTGGTTTGGGATACTGCGTCGGTCAGCCTCAAAACTCCCATTGAGAATATAGTTGTTTTCTTCACCGACACTCCACCTGCCTGTTCTGACATCAAGACACCAATGTGAGATGGAGTTGAAAATTGGTGTATCTCCGTCAAACGACAGCGGAACCCATTGGTTATATCCAAGTCCGTTACCTGCAAAGTCCGACCATCTGTCACCACAATATATCACGGTCTCTTGTTCACTTCCCCTCACCGTATAGAAAAATCCCGTCTGGGTTACATGGGCATAGTCTTTCTCACAGCCTTTCATCACTTGCATCTTGTTCGTAGGAGTATAAGGACCGTATATGCTGTCACTCACCAGATAGTAGGCATACGAAGAGTCCCAGCCATAGAGGTTCGACGCACATAGATAGTATTTCCCTTTATACTTAAACATACAGTTTCCTTCCCGACCTTCGCCCTTATACACCGTCACGCAGTTTTTCAGTCCAATCGTACCATCATCCATCACACCAATCTCCGACACATAACCTATATGCCTACCCTTGCCATAAGAATATATAAGGTAGTCTCTCCCCGTATCTTCGTCGGTGAATACTGTCTGGTCCCCCGTGTTCGGAGTACCAATCAGCGGTTTCATATCAATATGCTTATGCACCTTGAATGGCCCTGTGGGATTGTCTGCCAGTGCCACCATCACTGAACTGTTGTGCTGGGCAAATAAAGCATATTGTCTGGTTTCCTCGATATATGCCACACCGAGTCTGCCAAACCAACCAGCCCATCCTCTGCCACCACTTATCTCCTTAGCGTCCATCACTAATCCCTCATCCCTCCAATGGGTCAGGTCAGTGCTTGAATAGCACGATACCCCCACAATCGTATTGCCGCTTGGAGTTTTCGACCAGTCATGCCTATATGTCTCTGCCTCACGGTAATGATTGCCGTACCAATAGTACCTCATCTCTCCAGAGTCCTTGTCTTGGAATCGGAATATACCACCACCCTGACTATATAATGGCTTTCCGTCAGCAGTATTCCAAAACACATCATTCCTGATATCCCCGCCTATGGCACTTGCAGCACAAACTACACCCTGTGACAGGCCCAGGAACCACCACATTACCACAAAACCGCATAACCACATTACCGATAAAAGATTTCTGACATTCATAACATACACAAACTTTCTGCGAATTTAGTATAATTTTTCCTATATACCAAATTTTCATTAAGCGACATGCACCTTAAGGGGCATTTATGGCAAAGGTTGTCCTTTTTGAGCAACACCGCCCTATCCTTTGAACCATCAGACATCTCAGAACTCTCTAACCTCTCACCTATTTATGGTAATTCAGGGTTGACTTTATTCTTATTTTGATATTCAGTAGGAGTCATCTTATACTCTCGTACAAAACTTCTGGTGAAGTACGATGCATTCGAGAATCCCACCATATACATTATCTCTGCAATGGTGAAATTATCCTTATGCAGAAGCATAGCTGCCTTCTTCAGTCTGAGATTGCGGATATATTCCACCGTGGTCATACCAGTCATTTGCTTTATGCGGCGATATAACTGCTTAGTACTGAACCCAGTCATCTTGCACAAGGTATTGACTGAGAGGTCCGAGTTGTCAATATTTTCCTCTATTACCTTGGTTACCTTCATAAGGAACTGGTCATCCTGGGATATATCCGTATTCTCCTCTGCATCAGCAATCATCTGCAAGCGTATCTGGCGCTGCAGTGTTTCGTTGTCCTCTGTCAACATCCTTTCCTTTTCCTTTGCCCTCGACAGTATCACATGACGCCGCTTGCGCTCGATGATAAGTGTACGGCGCTGGATAAGATACAGTACCGCAGCAACAGCAAGAAACAAAAATATCATTATATAAACCATCCACGCCCATCCTGAATTATACCATACAGGAGTGATATGCAGCACAAGCAACGGTTCAATGTCCGCCCTGTCATTCAGTCCCTCATCATACCTTGCTATATAGAGTTTGTATGTACCAGGACTCATATTCGGCAGCAATATCGTGTTCTGACCTGCCTTCAGACTTACCCAGTTTGGTTGCTGACCGTCTATACGGAATGCATAGCACACACTTTTCTCTTCACTGAAAAGAAAATCGGAGAAACTCACTAACAGGTTGTTTTCATCGTACTTCAAGGTAAGGTCTCCAGCAGAAATCTGACTGAAGTCAGCATTCTCGCAGTCATTGATTTCTATATTAGTTATTACCACACCATGTTCTGAATCAGATGTATTGGATGGTTCCTGCGAATGCATAATCGCTATCTTATCCGACCCACCGAGAAATACCTTGTCGGATGCCATATCATAATACACCGACACAAATCTGTCGGACAGACGTATAAACTGCTTCTCCTCTGTCTTCAGATTGGTCATTTGCAGACCATCGAGATTTACCGACCATTCCGTGTTGTGAACAACAGCCGACTGACACGATGGTTTCAACTGCCGTTTCTTCTCCAACTTAGTGACACTAAGAGTACCCGATGCCATATTCGGCACAATTTCGTAGCACCCCTCATAGGTATCAACCTCCATCGCCCCAGCAATTGCTGTTGCTGAGTCCTGCCGAACCATGGTTATGTTATATACCCAGTTGTTTCTGTCCTCCTCTATCCTGAAAACATCAAACTGCATAGTCTCCTCGTTGTAGTGCAACAGACCGCCGTCACCACCTACCCATACACCACTCATTGCATCATCGTATATCGCTCTTATCCTACTGTGAGGGATAGGATGGTACGTATCTCGCATCTTGTACCACGTCGTTTCGCTGTCTGAACTGCTGGTGGTTACCCCTTCCAGTAGTGAGAGATTGTCTATCCTTATCACACCATTGGTTCCACCAATCCACATGCGTCCCTTCGTATCCCTGTGAATACAATATATCTGATTCCCTTCACTCGAATTGGTTATCGAGAATATCGGCACCACATTGAATGTCTTGTTATGGTGCAGTATGGATATTCCGTTATCCGTACCAAACCAGATATTACTGCATCTGTCACGGAAAATACACCACACAGCATTTCCAGCCAGTGAGTTGGAGTTGCGTGCATCGTGACGGATATGTCTGTCGTGTCCTTCCACATCTCTGATAAACAGTCCGTTGTCGGTTCCTATCATCAGGTTGCCCTCAGTGTCAGCACACAGACTCTTGATGACAGGGTATTGCCCTTCCACCACACAGTTATCCATCTTCAGCACACTCAGTGTCACCAATCCGGTTGCGGTTCCCACATAGATACTCTCATCGTCAGCGCTACCGTTCTGGTGAGGACCTTTCCTCTGCTGGCATGGCAATATAGCATAGCATCCGCCTTCCCTACTGCCATTGACTACCTCATCCGTCTTGCTTTGACGTATTGCTGCCGTTGGTATATCGTAACTCCACAACCCACTGTAGCCACCTGCATACACATTATTATCCCTGACATAGATTGTATAGGCATCGAGATGTGATACCACCCGTTCCATATTTTTGTACAGACCACTGCCTGTTCCCAACCATTCGTCACCGTAATTATAACTTATGCATCTCACGTCTATCCCGTCCATGGCTTTCTCCTTACCGAACATACGACTCTTTAAGTCAAATTTCAGCAAGCCACGTTCACACCCAATGGCAATCTCGTTATCATGGTAAACCAAACAGTTTATCACTCCCGCCTCATCCAGTTCCTGAGAAGAAAACGTACGTACGTCATATCCATCATAGCAGTACAATGCCTTCCCTGCAGCAAACCAAATCATGCCGCTTGTATCCTGAGTGATACTCCTGACTATCAGATTCTCCGTCGAACTGAGAGTGGTCCAGAACGACTGTGCATAAGTTGGCAGCACCGACATCAGACACGTAACCCATATAACCGCATAACCGTATAACCTCATAACCGATTAAAAATTCATTTCACTGGCAAAGATAGAAATTATTTACATCAAAGCCATTAACAAATACCACAAATTTTCATCCGCCAGGTGATTTTGTGTCAATTTACGTCCTTTTCGAGTTATTCCGACAGAGAAATATGTGTTAACTTTGCCACAAATTTAGAACAAACCAACACACAGCAATATGAAAACATTTGTAACTACTCTGATCCTTTGTGCATTGACCACTGTCATTGCCAAGGCAGACGACATCAAGACAGTCGTTGACACTATTTTCAACCGAGTTGAACACGAAGAAGATTTTGCATTCGGAGCCGATATCAGTTGGCTGAGTCAGCAGGAGAGTTGGGGAACCTATTATTGCGGAAGGTCGGGGAAAAAGATGGACCTTATGACAATCCTCAAGGATGAAGAGGGTGTCAACGCTGTCAGGTTCCGTGTATGGGTAAATCCATCAGGTGGCTGGAGCGGAAAACAAGACGTAGTGAACCTCTGCAAACGTGCCCATGCCAAAGGAATGAAGATAATGATATCCTTCCACTACAGCGACACATGGGCCGACTCAAGCAGTCAGACTATCCCAAGCCAATGGACCGACCATAGCGTTTCTGCACTTGCACAGAAAGTATATGACCACACATTCGACGTTCTCAATGCACTCAAGAAGGAGGGCATCGTACCAAAGTGGGTGAGCATCGGCAATGAAACTAAATATGGTATGCTCTATGATGTGGGTAAGACCAAATCAACAGATGGTTACAAGAATTTCGTCACTTTCATCAACAAAGCCTACCAGGCAATCAAGGACGTCGATCCGTCAATGAAAGCCCTCATTCATCTGCCCAACGCTCACGACCTATCCACAGCAAAGAATATGTTCAACAACCTCAACAAATATGGTGCCAACTACGACATCATCGGTCTTTCAGCATATCCTCGCTGGTCACACCTCGACGTAACCACCGACTCCAACATAAAGTCAACCATCAACACATATATGACCACCTTCAAGAGTCTCAAATCTACCTTCAACAAACCTGTAATGGTAGTTGAGACTGGTCATTACTGCGACCAGCCACTCGACGGCAACCGGTTCCTCGCTGAGTTTATGAAAGCGCTCATAGAGGATGGTGAATTAGGATGTTTCTACTGGGAACCCGAAGCAATGGACAACTCCGGTTACAACCTCGGAGCATGGAGTTCCACCACCCATCAGGCAACGATAGCAATGGATGCCTTCAAAGGTTGGAAACACACCCAGGTAGATAAATATATGACCGTACTGCTGCGCAATCCGTCGGAAGGGACAATCTACAACAGTGCCAGTGAGTTTGAAATGAAGATATATGCCAAATCATCCAACACAGTGACACATATCTCCAACGTGGATTTCTATCTTAATGGTAAACTCCAGTCATCGCAAACCGCCCCAGCATCAACTAACACATACATTTATACCGACCCTGACCTCAAGGCCAACGCCTACACCTTCCACGCACTCGTTTCCGACAACCAAAACCACGTGCAGTCAACCGACACCGTATCAGTCCTCGTAGGACCTGCCACCATATTCCAGGAGAACGCCTCAGGCTATGGAGGTATCACCAGTGGCAGCATACAGACATCACTTGCAGGATTTACCGGTGAAGGCTATCTCGAAAGCGAGAAAGTAAGGAAAGCCACTGCCACCTGGTATGCCACATTCCCCGAAGCAGGTACCTACACCATAGTCTTCCGCTATTTCTCCGACACACAGAATACCACCAAGATATTCCTCACCGACGAATCCAACTACACCCTCGCCACATTCCCATCAACCGACTCATCACAGAAGAAATGGAAATTCATCAGCAAGAATATCACAGTTGACAGTCCCGACACCTATGCCGTCAGCATACAATCGATGAATGCCAGAGGACTGCCAAGCATCGACTTCATGGCACTCATCTCCCCCGAAGGAGTAGCACCCGTCACCTATTCCGATGCAACATCAGTCCCGTCTCTTCCTTCGACAGGTTCAGGAACCATCTCTAACCTCTCACCACTAACCGCTAACCGCTACAACCTCTCGGGCCAGCGTGTAGGCAAAGATTATAAAGGCATCGTCGTCATTAACGGCAGGAAATACTTGCAGAAATAAACAATCGGTTTTGCACTCTAACCTCTAACCTCTCCACTCTAACCTATTTTGCTGTTACCGACTGCGATGTACCACCGCTGATGGTTGCATTCTCATAGAGATTCATCCAATTGGAACCGCCACTTACGCTGACATCCGACTTTAGGGTGTACGTCCCACCCAGAAGTGCTGGAGCCGATAGAAGCAATTTGCCATTGGAATACTGACGTGGCAGGGCAAATACCACCATCGCATCATTTCCGTTGCACAACGCATAGACACTTCCCGCACTGCCGCTTACAGAGGTGCTTATGTAATGCCCACTATATCTTGCCCCCATACTCATACTGCCACTGCCGAAACTCATAACGGTAGCATTGCTCATGGTAAAAGTAGAGTTCTCCAGGTCGATACCTTCTTCACTACCCAACGTACTGGCCACTCCTATCATGGTGCCGCCTGTGGCAGAGATAGAGCCATTGGAATCAATGCCATCAGCCTGACCTGTTGATACGGCAAAGACATATCCCCCCGTAATATTAATGGCCTTCGAGGCATTCAGTCCATCATCATATGCACTGACTGCCGTATGTCCACCTGTAAACAGCAGAGTGGCCTTGCTTTCAATACCCTCGGCATTGCTGCCTGAGGTACGAACCATTATATCACCACCAGATATTGTGATATTACTATCCCCCTTAATGCCCTTAGGCGATACCGAGCTATTGCCTGACGACTGTCCACCACCAGGATTCATACCAGTCTGTTTGCCCGAACTATATTGACTTCCCGAGGTCAGTATGCGCAATGTGCCGCCTGATATATTTATGTCGCCATCACACGATATGCCTTTGCCCCCTTGTCCTGTACTCTTCAGACGCAGTTCACCTCCACAGATATTCAATACACTGTCAACCTTTATTGCTGCACTGCCTTTGACATCACTGCTGACCGAATTATCCACGCCACCAGAGGTGACTATGATAATACGACCTCCATCGATATCCATATTCGCATTGCTCGACAGACCCTTGCAGCCAGCCCCGGCCGTAGTTAAGTTCATCACACCACCTTTCACACATACTCCCTCGTTGGCCTTAATGGCATTTCCTGCCTTCGACCCACAGGTAACATGCAGATTGGTATTCGGACGTATGAAAATGGCATCGTCAGAGGCAATGCCAGCCTTCCCCTGAATGTTGTTGCTCGTCACTACAAGAGAACCACCACCATTAAACCGTATGTCATCCTCGCTGAACAACACTGCCTTCGTATCCTCATTGTAGGCACTGTCTTTATACTCTGGAGTAATCGCAGAAGGTATGTACGAGGCTGAAGAACCATCTGAGAGTTTATTGGTACCTTCGAGTGTGACGAAACAATTGCCATCCTGTATGTTGATGGCTGCACCTTCGGGATTAGTGATGTCAGCAGAACTGAGCAGCAACCGGAATTTCTTCTCCGAGTAGATTTTCAACGAACCGCTACTGGTAGTACCGCTTACACGCAATGTCAGTCCTTTGCTGTGAGTATGGATTTCCACATTATTGCCATCCACACTTACAGTGTCAGCATCAGGCATCCCCGTAACGGCAGCATCCGACTGGTTGCTCAGTACGATGTCAGCAACGGTCTTCTCATTGAAATTATTTTCAACATAATCCGTGAAATGTATATCGTCTTCGCTGTCGGGTATTGTCTCCTCTTCCTGAAGTGCATCCGTATTGAGTTCTACTACAAAGTCAGAGAGTTCCCCCAAATCCATCAATCCCGACGTAGAGCCTTGTCCGCCCTGGCCACCAGGATCATTATCTCCACCAGGATTATTAGGTGTGAAGTTATAAGGATTCTCCTCAGTACACGATAACATAAGAGCCAGCGCCAAGCCGGTGATACAGAAAAATTCTACTCGTTTCATATCTTCATTAATAAATCAGGCAATATATGTTGATAGACTCGGGCAAACATGGAAAAGTTTATTTGCGGACATCCCCTTTTAAGGAAATTTATACTAAGCACATTCTTTTTAATAAAAATTGGCACAAATCCACCTCCCATATCTCAAATCTCCCATCCCCTATCTCAAATCTCAAGGGTGGGTATTTCACCGCCTAACCATATATCTTATCACACCAACTTATACCCCCTAACAGAATATACTATATGGCATCCTTTCACCAATTGGTCAATTCGCGCTCACCAATTGGTCAATTCGTGCTCACCAATTGGTCAATTCGTGCTCACCAATTGGTCAATTCGCAATCACCGATTGGCCAATTCGTGAAAAGGAACTATATATCCCCTCCAACGGAAATATGTATGTCGCTCCGAAATACCATATATCTCGCTACGGAATACCATATATCTCACTACGGAATACCATATATCTCACTGGACAAAAGAATAGGTCTGGCAAAATGTCAGACCTATTACTTCTAAAAGCAAGATTAAGTTACACTATTACATCATTACACCATTTCACCATTAAACCATTTCACGATTAAACCATTTCACCATTAAAC
>R05__coassemble_288_pt1 | contig 26562 bp, 22 predicted proteins | sample R05__metabat2_high_PE_017 | metagenome-assembled genome bin R05
AAAGTAAGCGAAAACAAAGACTATTTAAATGGTTATTCCGACATCGTCAACTCTGTCACCGCTGCCGACATACAGTCTATGGCAAAGACAGTCTTCCAAAGTGGCAACAAGATAAATATCAGTATGACTGATGATAAATAGTTCAAGAAGTTCAAATAGTTCAAGGAGTTTAAGAGTTTATGCAAATAAAGATAATAAATAAATCGCATCACCCACTTCCCGAGTATGCTACTCCATTGTCAGCAGGAATGGATTTGAGGGCAAACCTCACAGAACCAATAGTACTGGCACCTATGGAACGGAAACTTATCCCTACAGGACTTTTCATAAGTCTGCCCGCAGGGCATGAGGCTCAGGTACGCCCAAGAAGTGGACTTGCCATCAAAAAGGGGATAACGGTACTTAACGCTCCTGGTACTATCGATGCCGACTATCGGGGAGAAGTGGGAGTGATACTTATCAATCTCTCCAATGAGCCATTCACGGTGAACGACGGAGAACGTATTGCACAGATGGTCATTGCAAAGCACGAAAGCGCTGAATGGATTGCTGTCACCTCCCTCGATGAGACCGAGAGGGGTGAAGGCGGATTTGGTCATAGCGGAGTAAAGTAAGAGGTTAAGAAGTTAAGAAGTTAAGAAGTTAAGGAGTTTAAGAGTTTAATTATGCGTTTATCGTTAGTCATCGGTTTAGTATCACTCATTTCGGGAACATTATGTGCCCAGAATGTGGTATTACCCGACTCTGAGCTGGAAAAAGCCAACGACTTCTTCAATGAGGCTCACCGACAGAACTTGCTTGGCAACCGAGATGCGGCTTACGAACTCTATTCCCACAGCCTCGAACTCAATCCCGAATCACCACCAACACTCTACGAATTGGCATCACTGAATATGATGCTCAACAACGACAGTGTTGCTATTTCTCAGATGAAAAAAGCCACACATCTGGCGCCTGATAACTATTGGTACAAAGACCTTCTCGCAAAAGCCTATCTCAAAGCAAACAATATAGATAGTGCGGTGGCAGTATTCGAAGATATGGCGGAAACTTATTCGGGAGATACAGAAGTGCTCGGTATACTCGAAGCACTCTACAGCAGAAAACAAGACTACAAGAATGTAGTGAAAACCCTCGACCGGATTGAACTCATCGAAGGGAAAAGTGAACAGTTGAGCCTGGAGAAGTTCAAAATCTATTTGCAGATGAAGGACGAGAAAAGTGCATTCAACGAAATGACAGCACTTGCCGATGAGTACCCCAACGACCAAAGATACAGAGTGATGGTCGGTGAATTGCTTCTTGACAATGGTAAGCCAGAAGAAGCGCTGAAAGTGTTCAGAGAAGTAGAGAAAGACTATCCCGATTATGTCGATCTTCAGATGGCATTCGCACGTTACTACTCTGCCACCAAAAACGATTCCCTCTACCAAGCACAGATAGAGAAAGTGGCCACTATGCCGGGTATGGACTACAAACGCCGGTTCTCGCTTATCCAGTCTCTGCTTACAGAGAACTATCAATCACATGCCGACACAACCCATATAATGCCTTTACTGGCAAAAGTGATGGAGTGCCCACAGGAAGATACAAGTCTGGCGGAATTCATTGTCACATATTTGATTGCCGTCAATGCCTCACCAAACAATATAAAACCCATACTGAACAAGATATTAGAGGTTGATCCCGATAATGAACCTGCCAGAAATCAACTCGTATCCTATGCAGCCAGGGCCAACGACTTTAATGAGATAATCAGAATATGTAAGCCATTTACAGAACGATCCACCGACGACCCCATAGTCTACTACTATCTCAGTATGGCGTATCTCAATACCGACAGCACCGATTTGGCTTTACTGATGATGAAGAAATGTCTGCTGCATATCAAGGAAGACAGTAGTATCGATATGATAACCAATGCATACTCCATCATTGCAGAAATCAATCATTCGATGGGCAACGACAAAGCAGCATTCGAGGCTTACGATAGCCTCCTTATCTACCGACCAGAAGACCCACTGACACTCAACAACTATGCCTACTACCTCTCACTGCAAAAGAAAGACCTGAAGAGAGCTGAACAGATGAGTGCGTTGGCATTAGAATATGAAGGCGACAACTATACCTATGTCGATACATACGCATGGGTACTCTTCCAACAAAAGAAATACGCAGAGGCAAAAGTCTATATCGACAGTGCACTGACCCTGATGCAGAACGATACCACAGAAACTCTTGATGCTAATATATATGAGCATGCCGGTGATATATGCATCAAATGCGGATTCATCGACCTTGCTTTGGATTATTGGCAGAAAGCACTCTCGTTGGATCCTGAGAATAAAGCAATCATTGAGAAGAAAATAAAGAAACGGAAATATTTGGAAAAATAAGGAATGAGAAAGAAAACAACATATATAATGTTGGCTCTGACTGCCATAACTCTCATGTTGGCATCCTGTGGCACAAAGAAGAAAGCAGTAGAAACCACAGAGTCGGATAATGGTACAGCCAAGACAGAACAGACCGAACTGGCAGAAAAATACTTCAGCAAAATCACTGCAAACAAATCCACAGCCCAGAATCTCGTGGCAAAAGCCCATGTCACTCTCGGACTTGGCGGTGAGACTCTCTCCACCAACGGAACACTTAGGATGAGGAAAGATGATGTCATACAACTCTCTCTCGTCGACCCACTCCTTGGCATTATGGAATTAGGAAGGATGGAATTTACCGAGAATAAAGTGCTCGTAATCGTCAGGGTGAAGAAACTCTATGTCGAAGTTCCTTATTCAAAGGTTGAGTTCCTCAGCCTTGCAAATGTCAGTTTCAACACCCTCCAAAGCCTTTTCTGGAACGAGTTGTTCGAACCTGGCTACTTCACCCCACAGGCAGAATCCTATACCTATTCCCTCAATGCCACTGACGTAAACCTCAACATCGTTGACGGAATCCTCAGGTATGACTTCACAGCCTCTAAGTCCGAAGGTCTTATTTCCAAGACAGAGATAACAGGCAGCAAGGACACCACCTACCGCCTACGTTTCGACTACTCACAGTTTGCTCAGTTTGCAAAGAAACAATTCCCAAGCACCATAACCCTTACCTTCACCGATGGAAACAAGGATATGACCCTGCAAATCGAACTCAATTCGCTTAAGGACAGTTCCGACTGGGAAAACCGCACTACCATCCCTGCCTCATACGACAAAGCCGACTTTGACACTATCTTCAAAATGCTCGTGAAATGAAAATCAATATCTCCACCCCACTCCTCCGCCTCACACTCACCTTTGCTATGTTTATAGCAATGCCATTCATCACATACGATGGCTGCCCATCAGTCGTCTGTGCACAGACTAAAAAGAAAACTACAACCAAATCTTCCACAACAACAAAGAAAGCCACAACGACGAAGACCACCACAAAGGCAAAAACCACCTCCAAATCCACTTCAACAGCAAAGAAGACCACCACAGCGAAGCAGACCGTGGTACTGAGTGAAAAGGCAAAACTGCAAAAAGAACAGGCAAACACCAAGAAACTGCGCGCACAATCACAGCAGAGAGAGAAAAACATCAACCGTTCCATACGTTCCAATCTCGACAGCGTAGTCATTATCAACAACGAAATCCACCAGCAGCAACTCTTTATCGATTCGCTCAACCGAACCATCAAGACCGTTGCACATCGAATAGACACCTTATATAAAGAAATAGAGCAACTTCGGCAAGACTTGATTGATAAGAAAGCCAAGTTCACCAAATCAATGCAATACCTGCAACGCAATCGCAACCCACAAGAAGAACTCATGTTCATCTTCTCAGCAAAAAATCTATCACAAGTGCTCCGACGCCTACGCTATGCAAGGGAATACTCATCCTATCAGGTAGTACAAGGTAAGATGATAAAACAACAGCAGAAGGCCATGCAGATAAAGCAAAACGACCTGCTCAATATGAAAACCCAACTCGTACTTGATAAGGTAGCCGTCAACAAGCGTCAACAAGAACTCGAGGAAATGCGTCTGCGGTGCCAGCAGAAAGTAGAATACCTCAACCAGAACCTCGTGCAAGTACAAAACCAAATACAGCAATATAAGGAAAAAGAAGCCGAACTCGACAAACAGATAGAAGAAGCTATCCAGAAAGAGATAGAAGAGGCACGCCGAATAGCCGCTGAGAAAAAAGCAAAGGAAGAAGCAGCACGTAAGGCAGCCGAAGCCGAACGAAAAGAGAAAGAACGTCTGCTCGCAGAGGCAAAGGCAGCACGAGAGAAAGCAGAAGCAGCCAAGAAGGCAGCAGCAGAACGAATGGCAACTGCACAGAAAGCCAAAGACGAAGCCACCAACAGCGCCGATAAGAAAGATGCCAAGAAAGAAATCTCCACCTTGAAGTCCGAAATAAAAGCCGCTGAGAAAGAGATGAAGAAAGCAGATGCAGAGATAAAGAAAGCAGACGATGCAGTGAAAGCAGCAACAAAGACCGAAAACGCAGAGAAAGCAAAGATTGACGCATGGGTGGCAAACGACTCCGACACCAAACTCACATCCGGATTCGTCAACAACAAAGGCCGTTTGCCTATGCCAATCACAGGCAAATACGTAATCGTACGCCACTTCGGAACCTACACCGTACAAGGACTGAAAGCCGTAACACTCGATAATAAGGGAATCGACAAAAAAGGACAGGAAGGAGCAATGGCAAGAGCAGCGTTCGACGGAGAAGTATCATCCATCTTCCAATATGGTTCCAGCTATATAGTCATGCTACGCCATGGCAGTTATATCACCGTGTATAGCGGACTCTCATCCGTGTCAGTCTCAAAAGGACAGAAAGTATCAACCAAACAAAATCTCGGTAAGGTCGGCAAAAATAGCGACGGTGACCTCGTCCTCCACTTCCAACTACGCAAAGAAAGCACCCGACTCAATCCAGAACAATGGGTAAACTAAACCGCAAAAACAGTGTCTATACCGGCATAATTTAATTATGCCTAAACCGTACAACCACATAACCATATGATAACATTCGAACAACTGAAAGATATCAAAGAGCGAACAGAAGCGCTCAACCACTACCTCGCCATTGATGCAAAGAAAGTAGAACTTGAGGAAGAACAACTGCGTACACAGGCACCAGGCTTCTGGGACGACCCAAAGACAGCCGAAGTACAGATGAAGAAAGTGAAAGACCTGCAGAAATGGATTGAAGGATACACACAGGCAAAAGCCGCAGCCGACGAACTCGAACTGGCATTCGATTTCTTCAAGGAAGAAATGGTCACAGAGCAGGAAGTTGACCACGATTATGCCGCAGCCCTTCAGATAATCGAAGACCTCGAACTCCGCAATATGCTCCGCGACGAAGCCGACAGCATGTCGTGCGTGCTCAAAATCAACTCCGGTGCAGGGGGAACAGAAAGCCAGGACTGGGCACAGATGCTCATGCGAATGTACCAACGATGGGCAGAAGCACATAAATATAAAGTCCATATCAGCAACTATATCGACGGCGACGAAGCAGGAATAAAAACCGTAACAATGGAGTTTGAAGGCGATTCGGCCTACGGCTACCTCAAAGGCGAAAACGGAGTCCACCGACTCGTCAGAGTATCACCCTACAACGCACAAGGCAAACGAATGACCTCCTTCGCCAGCGTGTTCGTCTCACCACTCGTCGACGACTCCATCGATGTCGTAATCGACAAAAGCAAAATATCCTGGGACCTCTTCCGTTCAGGAGGAGCAGGCGGACAGAATGTCAACAAAGTAGAAACTGGAGTACGTCTGCGCTATCAGTATGTTGATCCCGATACAGGCGAAGAAGAAGAAATACTCATCGAAAACACCGAATCGCGCAAACAGTTGGAAAACCGGGAAAACGCCATGCGACTCCTCCGTTCACAACTCTACGACCGCGCACTCCAGAAACGAATGGCAGAACAACAGAAGATAGAAGCAGGAAAGAAAAAGATAGAATGGGGTTCACAGATACGCAGTTATGTGTTCGACGACCGACGGGTCAAAGACCACCGTACCAACTACCAGACCTCCGATGTAGGAGGCGTAATGGATGGCGACCTCGATGGATTCATCAAAGCCTACCTCATGGAAGGACGAGAATAAAAACCTTTAACCCCTTATGTTAGAAATCGAACGCAAATTCCTCGTAGAAGGTCCATTCAAAGACAAAGCCTACAACCGTTCACATATCGAACAAGGCTACATAGCATGTGCCAATGGTCGCACAGTAAGAGTACGTATCCGCGACGACAAAGGATACCTCACCATCAAAGGTCCATCCGATCAAGCAGGACTTGCACGGTTCGAATTCGAGAAAGAAATCACTCTTGCAGAAGCCCAGGCACTCATGACCATCTGTCTGCCAGGCAGAATAATAAAAGACCGCTACCTCATCCACAACGGACCCCATACCATAGAAGTAGATGAATTTGCAGGAGAGAACCAAGGACTTGTCCTGGCAGAGATAGAACTCCACTACGAAGACGAGCCCTATATCCGTCCGGAGTTCTTAGGCAAGGAAGTAACAGGCGACCACCGCTACTACAACTCCCATCTCACCACCAATCCCTACACCCGCTGGAAAGACCAATAGGCAAATCCAGCTGCAACCCCAAGTACCCCGCCAATACCATCAGCAACCCAGTCCAGCAACTCACAACTCCTTCCTACTGAAGGTTGAATCAGTTCCAGCGCCCCACCAAGTACGATAGCCATCACTACCCCAACGACAGCCAATCGCCATCTTGGTACCTTTCTTCCAGAGCATCTGATTTTATCTACCCACACTGCCCCAGCCAGTGCGGCATACATAACCATGTGGGTCCATTTATCCACCAAAGGCACAGATTCCAATTCCTTAACCTCAGGAATAGGAATCAGCGACAGCACAATGATAGCAACTGCCACAATCACCGTAAGTGCATATTTCTGTATCATCATAAATTCCAATAAAGCATTCGTCCGAATGCACGTTATAATCCAAACAGACAGCAAAATTATAAAAAAAAACAGGAAAAGCCAATTCTTTTCAACAAAAATATTTGTCCTCCCCTCCCTCTCCAATCTCAAATCCCATATCTCGTACCTCCAACTCATACCCCCAAACAGAATACACTATATGGCATACGTTTACCAATTGGTCAATTCGCGTTTACCAATTGGTCAATTGGTGCGCACGAATTGACCAATTCGTGAAATAGAACTATATATCCCATCATCATGAGATATAGGTGTTGCCTCGAAATACCATATATCCCACTAGGAAAAAGAATAGGTCTGACAAAATGCAAGGCCTATTACCTCTAAATGCGAGATTTTACTATTCTTCACCATCACAAGACAGTTCCCCTTGGTAGGGGGGGGTTGCCCATTGCCAGTCGTGGGAGAACCATCCTTCTTCTGGGGTGTGCATTCCGTGGTTGAACCACCACTGCCAGCGGGGGAGGTAATAACCACTTATCATACCCTGCCATGCTCTGTAGGAATAATCGCGGAGCCCTTGTTCGCTTTGTTCGTAATCTCCCCAAGTGGATATAAGTATCCTTGCATTAGTTTCAAGCCAATCTCTGTCGGCATCGGTAGTGCCTTGTTCTTCGTCGGCTATATCCCGCATCATCTGGAGCCAAGTATCAAGACGGGTGGATGGGCAGGTGCCTGCAAGTCGGTCGATTTGGGATATAAGACTGAGGAATTTATCGCGTCGGGATATAAATTCGGAGGAGAGTGTATCGGATGCGTACTCTGCAATTTCACGAAGCAACGTTTGTGTGTGGTCGGTAAGGGCTTGCTGGGTTAATACTGCAAGGTCATAAGTATAATTAGGATTGTCGGTGATGGGATTGTCGGTAAGCAGATGCACTGCATCCGTCAGGAGTTGGGTATCATAATAGATATTGCAACTACCCCACGATGACACTGACTGTACATTGAGTGATGGTCGGGCGCAATAGACTGCTTCGTGTGGACCTTGCAAGGGGATATTGCAGTCGAGTGCTGACAAGCGCAAATTCTCCCATGCTTGTATGAGCCCAGGGGATTCTATGCCATAACGGCTTATGGTGTACTCTCTGAGCCAGTTTTGTAGGGTGCTGGATGGAGGGGTTAACCAGGGGAGTTCGTAGAGGTTGTCGTAGATTACTGGTACTTGGCCTATGGCTTCGGGTGCGGCTCCGATTCCTTTTATTGACGGATATTGTGACTTAAAGGTGAAATAGGATTCCATCTGCTGGGTGAGTCTGCCAAAAAATCCTGTACGTCCGCCAAAATTGGGGATAACACAGAATATGGCTTCTTGTGGTGCGTAGCCGTTGTAATCATTGAAGCGTGGCTGTGATTCGCTATATAGGTCGAGAACTATCAATCGTCCTGGTGGTACTGCACTGAGGGATGTGGCTTGATAGGGATACCATTGCCATTGTTGGATAACCCATTTAGACTGCTTTCCGCAGTGCTGGTTCATTGCTTCAAAAATGGCTTTATAGCCTTCGGTATATCTGCCCGACTCTATCCTTCCGCCTTCGTGATAGGGGTCCATGGAATAGTATTGGCTATTGCCCATTATGGTGTGGAGTACGGAATAATAGTTTTGGGCCACTGATGAGAAATCGGGACTCGTTGGATCGAGGATGTATGGGCGTCGGAAACCATTCCAATCGCTTTGGGGCTCGGTATTTATTCCTGTCTTCTTCTCAAAACTACTGGGTACCATTCCGGAGAAGCCTGGCAGGACGGGCTCCATTCCGAGTTCGCGTTCACGGGCAAGAATTTTCTTTGCCAATGTAAGTTGGCGATGGTACCACCATTCAGGATTAGGACCTCCCCAACCTTCGAGATTGCCCATCCCAAACCATGCCATAAAACAAGGTCCGGCAATAAAGGCGTTGTATTCCTCTGAAGTATATCCGTAGTATTCGCTGAGCAATGTTTTCCAAACGGATTCAAGTCCAACTATCTGCAATGGCATATTGATTCCGTGGAGTGCCATCCAGTCAATCTCTTGCTCCCACCGGTCCCATGTCCACGTTGACATGGAGTAACTGAAAGTGCAGTAATTGAGATAGTACCGATAGGGGGCATCGGTGGAATGTGTATCGGGTTGGGATGGTATTGGTAGTATTGTGACGGAGAGATCTACTTTGGGATTATTCCATGAGATATTTACATGGACATAATGATTAAGGTACCAGTTGATTCCTGCAGTAAGGGCACTGAGGTTAGTGGCCTTTATGTATGGCTTGCCGTTGAGGGATGAGATGACGAATGTTTCTTTCTGACTCATCTTGCTGTCGATTGTGGTGGTGATGCGGTCGGAACCTATATTGCAAGTGCGGTGAAGCAACGCCTCAACTGCAGGTGGGTTCTTTATGGTGCTGGCATACACATTTCCTACAATGAACAAAGCATGCAATATAGGAATAAATATCTTCATTTTGATTTTCTAATTCTTATTTGCTCTTCTGACCAGCAGGATTGATATTTCATAGAGAAGATACATTGGTATTGATACAATCAGCAGCGTAAAGACGTCGGTTGTGGGGGTGATGATGGCGGCAACGACAAGGATTGCTACAATGGCATGACGACGGTAGGTGGTCATAAATGAGGAGGAGAGAAATCCGAATTTGGCAAACAACCAACAAAGTACTGGCAACTGAAATATCAACCCCATTACAAGTGTCATTGAGATGAATGTGGAAATGTAGGACTCTATAGTGATGGTGTTGACTACATTTGGATCTACCTGGTAATTTCCAAGAAACCGTATAACAAACGGAAACACGCAGAAATAACTGAAGAGCGCTCCAACGAGGAACATCAGATACCCTCCTCCGCAGAGGCGGAGGAAATACTTTCGTTCGTTGAAATAAAGTGCGGGGGTTATGAATCGGAATATCTGATAGAGAATATATGGTGACGAGACAAGCAAACCTGCATAAAACGACATCTTCATGTGGATGACGAATTGTTGGGTGAGTTGGGTGTTGATGAGGTGCACATTTGCCTTCGGAGCAAGTACAATGGTAAATACTTGTTCCTTGAAACAAAATGCTACGACTGCCATCAGCAGCGTCACTACGAGTATGCGTATTATAACAATACGCAACTGGTCAAGATGGTCCCAAAAGGTTTGCTGTTCTGGTAGAACAGATATGCGTGAGTGGGATGTCATTTCTCGTCGTTTGACGCTTTCTCTTCCTTTTTGTCAGAATCAGCAGCAGCGTTGTCGAGGCCGTTCATGCCGTCTTTGAATGACTTGACTCCCTTTCCAAGACCTTTCATGAGTTCTGGAATTTTCTTGCCTCCAAAAAGCAACAGAACTACAAGGGCTATGATAAGTATTTCCTGTAGTCCGAGTCCGAATACTAACAGTGTGTTCATATGGGTTTGCGGTTTAGTTATCAGTTAACTCTTAGATTTCAAATTTTCTACGAATTTATCAATGACTGCCAATTGTTCGGGGATATTTATGCGTTGAGGGCACTGACGACGGCATATTCCGCATTGTATGCAATGGTCTGCCTGTCGGGGTGCCTCAATGGCTGCGTTGTATCCCTTAACGAATCGGCCGGTCTCGTCCTTGTGGTGATTATAGTAGGAAAAAATCCCTGGAATATCGATGCCGTAAGGACATGGCATACAATATTGGCAACCGGTACACGGTATCTCGGGATTAGCCAACATCTTATGTACTACTCCATCAAGAAATTCTATCTCTTCGTTGGTAAGAGCGCGGAGTGGTGAGAATGTACGGACGTTATCTTCGAGATGGTCTATGCACGTCATTCCACTGAGGCAGGTGAGCACGTCTCTGCTGGTGCCGCAGGAGCGAAATGCCCATGAGGCAATACTCATATCTGGTTCGCGGCGCTTCATCTCGCGCATCGCACTGTCGGGCACTTTGGCAAGACGTCCTCCAAGAAGGGGTTCCATAATGACCGCTGAGATATTGCGCTGCTTCAACTGTTCGTAGAGATATGGTGTGGTTGGATCGTTGTTCCAATCGAAATAATTCATCTGTATCTGCACGAAATCCCAATGATAGACCTCATGAAGACGCATCATCTCATCGAAAAGTTCCTTACTGCCGTGGAAAGAGAATCCCAGATTGCGAATACGGCCTTCTTTGCGTTCGCTGAGCAGATAGTCCATCATGCCGTTGTCAACAAAACGACGGTTGAAATCTTCCATCCTGCCTCCCACGGAATGAAGGAGATAATAGTCAATATAATCTACCTTGAGATATTCCATTGAGTCGTGATACATCTTGACGGATTCTTCAAAGGTCTGTGTCCGTGGGTCAAAATTGGAGAGTTTGGTTGCTACAAAGTATTTGTTGCGAGGATGACGTGAAAGTGCTTCTCCTGTTGCTTGCTCTGATTTTCCCTGACAATACACGGGGGAGGTATCGTAGTAGTTGACTCCGTATTTCATTGCCAAATCAACAAGGCGGTTCACTTGATCCTGGTCTATGACTTGCTGATGGGCTTCTGTATCGTCCTCCATCATTGGGAGCCGCATCATACCGAAGCCTAAGATAGAGACTTGGTCGCCTGTGCTGTGGTTTAAGCGATATGTCATCTTTCCCTTTGCCGTGATGCTGTTGGTTGGATTATCTCCACATGAGGCGAGGGCAATAGCACCTGCTGCACCCGTTGATATGGTTTTTATAAATTCTCTTCTGTTCATATGGTTTTGCGGTAAATTATCTCAAATTTCGTATCTCAAATCTCTATTGAACAATATGGTTTTCATAACCTTCAACATGGATTGCACTGAATGGACGTACTGGACAGAGGTATTCGCATGCGCCACATCCTGTGCACTTGGTTTTATCTACTACAGGGAAAAGATGTCCCTCTTTGTCTTTTACCATTGTGATGGCTCCTACAGGACAATGGCGGGCACAATTGCCACAACTGTCACCTGATGGCAATTTCTCACAATGATGGCGGTGTACAACTGCGTGGCCGATATGTATGTCGGGTTTTGCTTCTCTGACAATAGGTTTGATGGCTCCAGTAGGACAGATTTCAGAACATTTAGTACATTCGGGACGACAGAAGCCTAATTCATAGGAGGAGTGTGGCTGCAAGAATGAAGTAAGGCTTCCGGATGGGTGCAGTACCTTGTTTGGACATGCAGAAACGCATAATTGACATCCTGTGCAATGGGTAGAAAGATGTGTCTGACTGATGGCTCCAGGTGGCAAGATAGGATTTTTTCTTGTTGGCTCTTCCTTGCTGATTATCTCTGCCAAACCGCCGTCAACCTTGTGCTTTTGGGCAAGAGCATAGGATGCGGTCATTATACCGGCAACGGTAAGGAACTGGCGGCGTTGAGGGTTCTGAATGGTACTTCTATTCGGTTCTGAAGGTTCTGAGTTGGTTTGAGGTGCAGTGGGTACTTGCGTGGCTCTGGTTCTTATCCTGTATGTGATTGCACCTTGATTACAATTGGTCAGACAGTCCATGCAGGCAAGACATCGTGAATAGTCGATTGAATGCTGCTGGGGATTGATGCACGATGCCTTGCATTTATTTGAGCAAACCTTACATCCTGTGCATTTGGTTGTGTCGATAACTGGTTTGAGGAGGGAGAATCGTGACAATATCCCAAGTGTGGTGCCAACCGGACAGATGGTATTGCAATAAGTCCGACCATATCTGACGGCGAGAAATGCAATGATGAGGAATGTGGCAGCAGCAACAATTGTGGTTGGAAGTGTAGGGTGAAGTATGGCACTTACTATTCTGCCATACGATGCATATGGCTCAAGGATAGTAATAATGGCACTCACACCTAAAAGGACGCCTACAACATAGAATAACAGGACTGAGTATCGCAGCCATCGTTTTTCTTTTGAGAACTCATAACGTTTATGGATTTTCATCCTTTTGTTCATGATGTCATTTATCCATATAATGATATCCTGCAAAACCCCGAATGGACAGATAACAGAACAATATATTCTGCCAAAAAGGAGTGTGATGAGCACTGTTATGATAATGGCTATGGCATTGAGCGAGAGCAATGCTGGCAGGAACTGCAACTTTACTATCCAATTCATCCATGCGACATCTGTTGGACGGCACAGAAAAATGGTTATGCATGTAAAGAAAATGAAGGCGAGGATTATTCTCAGTTTTTTCAGAATCATTTTGACAGGCTTATAGGTTGAAAAAGGCTTTTGAAAGAAACCCCCTCCTTATTAAGTAGGGAGGGGGCACAAAAATATTTATTTAGTTTTCTTCGTTGAATTGGTCGAACCTGTTTGCAGAATCAAATGAGTTGCGACGAAGTTCGTACATCTCTTCCTTTGAGGTTACAACGATTTTGTCGAATTCACGAAGTCCGGTTCCTGCTGGGATGAGGTGACCGCAGATTACGTTCTCTTTCATTCCTTGCAGGGTGTCGACTTTTCCGCTGATGGCGGCTTCGTTGAGCACTTTTGTTGTTTCCTGGAACGATGCAGCAGACATAAAACTCTTTGCACTGAGTGCTGCGCGTGAGATTCCTTGCAAAATCTGAGTTGCAGTAGCAGGAACAGCATCTCGTACCTGAACTGTACGGAGGTCACGACGTTTGAGGGATGAGTTCTCGTCACGAAGTTTGCGTGGTGTGACAAACTGACCATTTTCGAGAATCTCTGAGTCTCCGCTATCGGTAACAATCTTAAGCCCCCAAATGCGGTTGTTTTCTTCTGCAAATTCAAGTTTATCGACTATTCCGCCTTCGAGGAAATTAGTATCGCCTGGTTCGTTAATCTGAAGTTTACGCATCATCTGGCGCACAATAATTTCAAAGTGCTTGTCATTGATGGCAACTCCTTGCATACGATATACATCCTGCACTTGATTGACAATATATTCCTGTACAGCAGTAGGACCTTTAATGGCTAATATGTCGGCTGGAGTGATAGCTCCATCAGAAAGTGGGGTACCGGCTCGTACATAATCGTTCTCTTGCACAAGAATCTGCTTGGAGAGTGGAATGAGGTATTTTTTAACGTCACCTACTTTTGATGTGAGGATGATTTCGCGATTACCTCTCTTCACTTTACCCATAGTGATTTCTCCGTCGATTTCGGCTACTATCGCAGGGTTGGAAGGATTACGTGCTTCGAAGAGTTCGGTTACTCGTGGCAGACCACCTGTAATGTCGGCTGATGTACCTACGCTGCGTGGAATCTTTACGAGGATTTCTCCTGCCTTGACTTTCTGCTTGTTGTCAACGGTAATGTGGGCATTGATAGGGAAGTTGTATGTGCGGAGAACATTGCCTTCTTTATCAAGGATGTGACACATAGGCACGATGTTCTTATCACGTGATTCTATGACAATGCGGTCACGAAGTCCTGTGGTCTCATCCTGGTCAACACGGTAGGTTACGTTTTCCTCAACTCCCTCAAATTCAATCTTACCGTCGAATTCTGAGATAATAACTGCATTGAATGGGTCCCATGTTGCAATAACCTCTCCACTTTCAACGATATCTCCTTGCTTATGATATAGAGTTGAACCGTATGGCACACTGACTGTTGAAAATACTATACCTGTGTTGATATCAACGAAACGAAGTTCGGCAAGACGTCCTACCACAACAGTTGCATCGTTATGACCTTCTTCCGGACGCTGAATTGTACGCAATTCATCAAATTCCAAACGGCTCTTGCTCTTTGCCTTGATTTGTGCATTTGTAGATGCAGATCCTGCAAGACCTCCGGCGTGGAATGTACGCAAAGTAAGCTGTGTTCCCGGCTCTCCGATGGCTTGCGCTGCAATGACTCCGACTGCCTCGCCTTTCTGAACCATACGCTGGGTGGCAAGGTTGCGGCCGTAGCATTTCATACATACGCCATGCTTGCTTTCACAGGTGAGAACTGAACGTATCTCAACACTTTCGATACCGCTTGCCTCAATTTCTGTAGCAAGACGTTCGGTAATTTCTTCACCAGCAGCAACTATGAGTTCGCCTGTCTGAGGATTATGAACATCATGTACAGATACACGACCGAGGATACGCTCTGCAAGAGAGGCTACAACGCGATCGCCGTCCTTAAGAGCAGTACATGTAAGCCCGCGGAGGGTTCCACAATCTTCTTCTGTAATAATCACGTCATGGCTTACGTCAACCAAACGACGTGTAAGATAACCTGCGTCGGCTGTCTTCAAAGCGGTATCTGCCAAACCTTTTCGTGCACCGTGGGTGGAGATGAAGTATTCAAGCACTGACATACCTTCCTTAAAGTTGGAGAGGATAGGGTTTTCAATGGTGTTATTGCCTTCATTGCCTGCACGCTGAGGCTTTGCCATCAAACCTCTCATACCTGCTAACTGAGCAATCTGGTCGTTAGAACCACGGGCTCCCGAATCGAGCATCATATAGACAGAATTAAATCCTTGCTGGTCGTCTTTCATTGTCTTCAACAAAGATGCTTTGACTTTATCGTTAACTTCTGACCAAGTGGCAATAACTTTGTTGTAACGCTCCTTCTCGGTAATCAAACCAAATGCATATTGCTGAGAGATTTCTTCTATCTGACTGTTTCCTGATTCTATCAAGCTCGTTCTGTCGTCAGGTTCAATGATATCGTCAAGGTTGAAAGAAAGTCCTCCTTCGTATGCTTTGCGATAGCCTAAGTTCTTCACACCATCAAGGAATTGACATGCTCTTGCCATGCCCACGCCTTTAATTACTTTGGTTATGACTTTCTTGAGTGCTTTCTTGCCAATAACTTCATTTACAAAGCCTATTTCATCAGGAACTATCTCGTTGATGATAATTCTGCCGACAGTGGTTTCAACCATCTTCTTTACAAGGTTTCCATCCTGATCGAGATCGGTTACAACACACTTTATTGGGGCGTGAACATCACAACGTCCTTCGTTGTATGCTATAAGGGCTTCCTCTGGTCCATAAAAAGACAAACCTTCTCCCTTTGTCCCTGGGCGAACTTTGGATATGTAGTAGAGACCCAGAACCATATCTTGTGAAGGAACGGTAATTGGATCACCACTTGCTGGTGAAAGAATGTTGTGACTCTGAAGCATGAGGAGTTGGGCTTCAAGTATTGCTTCGTTTGAAAGAGGAAGATGGACTGCCATTTGGTCTCCATCGAAGTCGGCATTGAATGCTGTACATGCAAGTGGATGGAGCTGAATGGCCTTACCCTCTATCATTATTGGTTGGAATGCCTGAATTCCAAGTCTGTGTAGTGTTGGGGCACGGTTGAGTAGCACAGGATGACCTTTCATTACATATTCAAGGATATCCCAAATCTGAGGATCACGACGGTCAACCATCTTTTTGGCTGACTTAACGGTCTTTACCAATCCTCTCTCAATGAGTTTGCGAATTATGAATGGCTTATATAGTTCGGCTGCCATCAGTTTAGGAATACCGCATTCACCCATTTTGAGCTCAGGTCCAACTACAATAACTGAACGTGCTGAGTAGTCAACGCGCTTACCAAGAAGGTTCTGACGGAAACGTCCTTGCTTTCCTTTGAGTGAATCTGACAGAGATTTCAATGGACGGTTACTCTCACTCTTTACGGCACTTGCCTTGCGTGAGTTGTCAAACAAACTATCTACTGCTTCCTGAAGCATTCGTTTTTCATTACGAAGAATTACTTCCGGTGCCTTGAATTCAATGAGTCGTTTCAGACGGTTGTTGCGGATGATAACCCTACGATAAAGGTCGTTGAGGTCGGATGTGGCAAAACGGCCGCCATCAAGTGGAACAAGAGGACGGAGATCGGGTGGAGTCACAGGGATATTGTGCATAATCATCCATTCAGGTTTGTTCCTACCCTTCGATGCTCGGAATGACTCTACAACCTGAAGACGCTTCAAAGCATCTGCTTTACGTTGCTGGGATGTATCTTTGTTTGCACGGTCGCGTAATTGATTTGCCAATTTATTCAGATCTAATCGCTTAAGCATTACTTCTATTGCCTCAGCACCCATCATAGCGATGAATTTATTAGGATCATCGTCTGGAAGTTGTTGGTTTCCTTGTGGGAGATTGTCTATGACATTCCAATATTCCTCCTCTGAAAGAGTCTCATTATCTACAATCAGATTATCTTCATCCTTGGCAACACCTGCCTGGATAATGACGTAGCGTTCGTAGTAGATGATATTGTCGAGTTTCTTTGAAGGTAACCCTAAAAGATAACCGATTTTGCTTGGAAGAGTGCGGAAATACCATATATGAGCAATTGGCACAACAAGTGCAATGTGACCTGTACGCTCACGACGTACTTTTTTCTCTGTTACCTCAACACCGCAACGGTCACATACTATACCTTTGTAGCGAATACGCTTATATTTTCCACAATGGCATTCATAATCTTTAGTAGGACCGAAAATGCGCTCACAGAAAAGACCATCACGCTCTGGTTTATACGTACGATAATTGATAGTTTCTGGTTTTAACACTTCACCATGAGATGTTTCCAAGATCTCTTCTGGTGATGCCAGGCCAATGGTGACCTTGGTAAAACGTGTATTTATTTTTGATTCTGTCTTAAAAGCCATAGTCTGATTTACTATTTACTATTTAGCATTTACTATTTATATTCCGAATATACCCGAGAGATTATTCAAGAGATACGCTCAATCCGAGTCCGCGTAATTCATGAAGTAATACATTAAGAGATTCTGGAATACCAGGAGTTGGCATTGGACTACCCTTAACGATAGACTCGTATGCCTTGGATCGTCCCACAACATCATCAGATTTGATGGTGAGGATTTCCTGAAGTACATGTGATGCTCCGAATGCTTCAAGAGCCCAAACTTCCATTTCTCCAAAACGCTGACCACCAAACTGAGCTTTACCACCAAGTGGCTGCTGAGTAATAAGAGAGTAAGGACCTATAGAACGAGCGTGCATCTTGTCTTCAACCATATGGCCGAGTTTGAGCATATAAGTAACTCCCACTGTGGCTTTCTGGTCAAATGGCAAACCTGTCTCACCATCATATAACTGAGTTGAACAAGCCCTCGGGAGACCTGCCTTGTCGGTCCATTCGTTCAAATCTTCAATATGTGCTCCGTCGAAGATTGGTGTTGCGAATTTAACACCTAACTTCTTTCCGGCAGCACCAAGTATTGCTTCAAAAATCTGTCCGATATTCATACGTGAAGGAACACCAAGTGGGTTGAGCACGATATCTACAGGTGTACCGTCTTCCAAGAATGGCATGTCTTCCTGACGAACCACTTTTGACACAATACCCTTGTTACCATGACGTCCAGCCATCTTGTCGCCAACACCAATCTTTCTCTTCTTAGCAATATAAACCTTTGCCATTTGTATAATGCCAGGAGGCAATTCGTCACCGATTGTAAGGGCCAGCTTCTTGCGCTTAAGTTCGGCATTAAGAACTTTGTATTTCTTTAGGTAGTTGATGACCAATTGACGAATCAGGGAGTTGGTATGCTCGTCATCTGTCCAGCCAGAGAGCTGTACAGTTGTGAGATCCAAGTTCTCAAAGTAACCTTGCTTGAATTTGGCACCTACAGGAATGACTTCAACGTTCATATAATTCTTCACTCCTAAAGATGTCTTGTTCTGTGTAAGTTGTACAAGTTTATCAATGAGCATAGCCTTGAAAGCATCAATCTTGTCATTGAATTCCTTGTCCAATTTAGGCATTTCCTGTTTGTCTTTATTCTTATCCGAACGGGTCTTTACGACTCTGGTAAACAACTTCTTGTCTATCACAACACCACTAAGTGATGGGTTGGCTTTGAGGGAAGCATCTTTCACATCACCTGCCTTGTCACCAAAGATTGCGCGCAGGAGTTTCTCCTCTGGAGATGGATCACTCTCTCCCTTCGGAGTAATTTTACCAATAAGAATGTCTCCTGGTTCAATATATGCACCCACACGGATAATTCCGTTTTCATCAAGGTCTTTAGTGGCATCTTCGCTGACATTTGGAATATCGGATGTAAGTTCCTCAACTCCACGTTTAGTGTCGCGCACTTCAAGTGAATATTCATCAACATGAACAGAGGTCAGAATGTCTTCACGAACAACTCTCTCGTTAAGCACAATGGCGTCCTCGTAATTATATCCCTTCCAAGGCATATATGCAACGAGAAGGTTTCTTCCAAGAGCCAATTCTCCTTCAGCGGTTGCGTATCCTTCTGTCAGTATATCTCCCTTTGAAACTCTCTGTCCTTTTGTACACATTGGACGGAGGTCAATTGTCATATTCTGATTTGTTCTGCGGAATTTTGGCAACTTATATTCTTTTACCGAAGGTTCAAAACTAACGAATTCCTCGTCTTCTGTGCGATCGTAGAGAATTCTTATTGTTGTAGCATCAACATATTCTACGATACCATCTCCTTCGGCCTCAATCATTGTACGTGAGTCTTCACAAACCTGTTTTTCTATTCCTGTACCTACGATTGGGCTTTCGGTACGGAGCAGAGGAACAGCCTGACGCATCATGTTGGAACCCATCAATGCTCGGTGTGCATCGTCGTGTTCAAGGAAAGGAATCAGTGAAGCTGCGATTGACGCAATTTGCTGTGGAGCAACGTCCATAAGGTCAACCTGTGAAGGCGGAACTACTGGGTAGTCAGCATCTTGGCGACATTTAACCACTTTACGGATAAATGAACCGTCTTCACGGAGCGGTGCGTTACCTTGTCCGATAATCTTACCCTCTTCTTCGTCGGCTGAATAGTATTTTACATCATCATTGTTCAAATTACATACTGAGTCTTTGATGTCTCTGTAAGGAGTTTCAATGAAACCGAGGTCATTGATTTTGGCATACACACACAATGATGATATAAGACCAATATTTGGACCTTCAGGCGACTCAATAGGACAAAGACGTCCATAGTGGGTGTAGTGTACGTCGCGCACTTCAAATCCTGCTCTCTCACGGGTAAGACCTCCAGGACCTAACGCACTGAGACGTCGCTTGTGAGTAATTTCAGCAAGTGGATTGGTTTGGTCCATGAACTGTGACAGCTGATTCGTACCAAAGAATGAATTAATAACTGATGATACTGTCTTTGCATTAATCAGATCGGTAGGTGTGAACACTTCATTATCACGTACATTCATTCTTTCACGAATAGTACGATTCATTCTTGCAAGTCCAACTGCAAATTGACTGCTCAATTGTTCTCCTACTGTTCTGACGCGGCGATTACTCAAGTTATCAATATCATCAATAGCTGCCTTGGAATTTGCCAAAGCAATCAGATATTTAATAATCTCAATTATATCTTCTTTTGTCAGGACTCTATTGTCTGGGTCAGTGTTGAGTCCGAGTTTCTTGTTTATTTTGTAACGTCCTACTGTTCCAAGGTCATAACGTTTTTCTGAGAAGAAAAGATTGAAGATTGCTTCTCTTGCACTTGCATCATCTGCAGGGTCGGCACTGCGGAGTTCGCGATAAATGCTATATACTGCTTCCTTCTCTGAGTTTGTAGGGTCTTTCTGCAATGTATTGAATATGATGCCAAAATCTGCTGATTCTGAATCATCGTGATGAACCAATATGCTATCGGCACCACTTTCGATAATCATTTCTATATGCTCCTCGGTGAGAACAATTTCGCGTTCAAGTATTTTCTCGTTACGTTCAAGCGAAAGTACTTCACCTGTTTCTTCGTCAACGAAATCTTCGGTCCACGACTTCAGAACTCTGGCTGCAAGACGTTTACCAATAGCCTTCTTCAGTTCTCTTTTAGTCGTTTGGATTTCGTCTGCCAATCCAAAGATTGCGAGTATGTCCTTATCGGTTTCATAACCAATTGCACGTAAAAGTGTAGTCACAGGGAACTTCTTCTTACGATCGATATAAGCATACATGACGTTGTTTATATCGGTTGTAAACTCTATCCAAGACCCCTTGAATGGTATAATTCTGGCTGAGAAAAGGGGTGTTCCGTTTTGGTGAATGCTTGAGGAGAAGAATACACCTGGTGAACGATGTAACTGTGACACAACCACACGCTCTGCTCCGTTGATAACGAATGTACCATTGTCGGTCATATATGGTATCGGACCTAAGTACACATCCTGAATTACGGTATCGAAATCTACATGTTCAGGGTCTGAGCATGATAGTTTGAGTTTTGCTTTCAATGGGACACTGAATGTAAGTCCTCTCTCCAGACACTCTTCTACAGAATATAGCGGAGCATCAATGTAATAGTCCAAGAACTCGAGTACAAAGTTGTTACGTGTATCCTGAATAGGGAAATTTTCAGCAAACACTTTGTAGAGGCCATCGTTTTTCCTATTCTCCGGTGGGGTGTCCAATTGAAGGAAATCCTTGAATGATTTCAGTTGGACGTCCAGGAAATCAGGATATGGCATCGGATTTTGGACTGATGCAAAGTTAATGCGGTTATTAACGATTTTAGACATCTCTGTTATTGTTATATGTAATTACTTTTTTATATACGCAAAAAGGTTAAGAACCCTCAACCTGAGGACTCTTAACCATATTTATTTGGTTGTAGAATTATTTGATTTCTACTTCTGCGCCAGCTCCTTCGAGAGCTGCCTTGAGTGCTTCAGCAGTAGCTTTGTCAACGCCTTCCTTTACATTGCAAGGTGCACCGTCAACGAGATCTTTAGCTTCCTTAAGTCCAAGACCGCAAGATTCCTTAACAGCCTTAACTACCTGGAGCTTCTGAGCGCCAGCAGCCTTGAGGACTACATCAAATGAAGTCTTCTCTTCAGCAGCAGCTTCGCCACCAGCAGCAGGACCTGCAGCAACAGCAACAGCTGCAGCAGCTGGTTCAATACCATACTCATCCTTGAGGATGTTCTTTAATTCACTAACTTCTTTCACTGTCAAATTTACCAATTCTTCAGCAATAGCTTTCAAATCTGCCATAATTGTACAAATTTTTTAATGTTTTATTTTTTTTCGTTATTTTTGTTTATTATTACTCGCCTTTTTCTGCGAGAGTGTCAAGAACTCCATGTATAGTACTTGCACCAGAATCGAGTGCGCCGATAACTCCTTGGATCTGTCCTTCGAGAGCTGCAACAACTTCTGCAATGAGTTCGTTCTTGCTCTTGATTGCACAGAGTGCATCGAGTTGGTTTGCGCCTACGTAAACACTTTCCTCTGCGTATGCTGCTTTCAATGCTGGCATATCTTTGTTTGCCTTGTTGAATTTCTTGAGCATCTTAGCCGGTACATTGGCTACGTTACAGAACATAATGCCTGTAGGACCTGCCAAAGCTTCGGTTATTGCAGAGAAATCGCCTTCTTTCTTGTCGAGAGCCTTTTCCAGAAGTGTGTTCTTAACGACTTGAAGTTTGATTTCGTTTTTGAAACACTCACGGCGGAGATTGCTTGTTACTGTTGAGTCTAATGAACTCATATCAACAAGATAGAAATGAGGATAGTTGTTCAGTTGTTCAACTAAACTATCTATAATTAAGCTTTTATCTTCTTTTTTCATATCCGTCTGCCTTATTATTCAATTGATTTAGGGTCAACTTTGACGCCTTTACTCATTGTACTGGAAAGATAAATGCTCTTGATGTAAGTACCTTTTGCAGTAGAAGGCTTAAGCTTGATGATGGTATTGATAAATTCTTTTGCGTTTTCCACCATTTTTTCAACAGGGAAACTTACTTTACCAATTGATGCATGAACGATACCAGCCTTGTCGACTTTGAAATCGATCTTACCTTGCTTAACCTCGCGTACAGCTTTTGCTACATCCATTGTTACAGTGCCGCTCTTTGGGTTTGGCATCAGTCCGCGAGGACCGAGCACACGTCCGAGTGCACCGATTTTACCCATGCAAGATGGCATTGTGATGATAACATCAACGTCTGTCCATCCGCCCTTGATCTTTTCGATATAATCGTCAAGACCTACATAGTCAGCACCAGCTTCTTTTGCAGCAGTTTCCTGATCAGAAGTACACAGACAGAGAACTCTTACGTTCTTACCTGTGCCGTTTGGAAGAGAAACCACACCACGTACCATCTGATTTGCTTTTCTTGGGTCAACACCTAAGCGGATGTCGATATCAAGAGATGCATCAAACTTTGTATATGTAATTTCCTTTACCAAACTTGCAGCTTCACTTAATGTGTAAGCTTTCCCTGCTTCAACCTTGTCGGCAACTAACTTTTGATTTTTTGTCAATTTACTCATCTTAATTGAAGTTAAAAATTATTTACCAGGGAATTCTCCTTTTACAGTGATACCCATGCTTCTTGCTGTGCCTGCAACCATTCGCATACCTGATTCAATAGTGAAACAGTTCAAGTCAGGCATCTTATCTTCAGCGATTTCGCGTACTTGATCCCATGTAACACTTGCCACTTTGTTTCTGTTTGGTTCAGCAGAACCGCTCTTCACTTTGGCCATTTCCTTCAGCTGTACTGCTGCGGGAGGTGTTTTGATTACGAAATCAAACGACTTGTCGTTGTAGTAAGAGATAACTACAGGAAGGATTTTTCCAGCCTTGTCCTGAGTTCTGGCATTGAATTGCTTACAGAAATCCATGATGTTAATACCCTTGGATCCCAAAGCCGGTCCCACTGGTGGTGATGGATTTGCTGCGCCACCTTTAATCTGCAATTTGATTTGTCCAGCAACTTCTTTAGCCATTTTCTTAATTTTTTTAATTTGTTAATTTGAATCTTTGAACGACGTGTGCGTAACCTCTTCGTCATTCTTTTACAACCTGTCCGAATCCAAGTTCGAGAGGTGTTACCCTTCCGAATATCTTGACCGACACTTTCAGTTTTTTCTTCTCCATGTTAACTTCTTCGACTATACCGTTGAATCCACTGAATGGTCCGTCTGCTACTTTTACAGACTCGCCTTCTATGAAATCTGTCAGTACAGTTTCTTCGGTTCCGAGTTCGTCGATATCAAGACCGAGCATTCGGTTGATTTCGTTCGGACGCAGGGGCTCAGGTTTGTCTGTGCCGCCTAAGAAACCGAGTACGTTAGGAGTGTATCTCAGCATGTGAGGTATTTCTCCCACGAGTGCAGCTTCTACCAAGACGTAGCCTGGAAGGATATTGACATCCTTTATCACACGCTTGTTGCGTACGATGGCTTCTGTCTTTTTTGTAGGTATGAGTACTTGCGTCACGTATTTGTCATATCCGTGGTTTCTCATGTCAAGTTCGATGTATTCCTTGACTTTGTTTTCCTTACCTGATATGGCGCGAAGCACGTACCATTTCTTCTCTATGTCTGCCATATTACCTTAAAGTAAATTAACCAACAAAAGAATAAATCAGCTGCATGAAGTGTTCAAACACGAAGTCAATAGCAAAGACGATAAGTGCGATGATGATGGAAGCGATTAAAACGGTCACCGCTGTATTCATGAGTTCTTTGCGTGTTGGCCAAGTTGTCTTGTGAACAAGTTCATCAAAAGATTCCTTGCAATATTGTGCTATACTTTTAAACATATTCTTACATTTGTTTTGCACGGGAAGAGGGGCTCGAACCCCCGACCTTCGGTTTTGGAGACCGACACTCTACCAACTAAGCTATTCCCGTGTGTTGCGGTTGGGTTAGCATTAGGTTCGCTAACCGCTAACCCTTAACCGCTAAATTGTTATTAGTCGAATACTTCTGTAATCTGACCAGAACCTACTGTACGACCACCTTCGCGGATAGCGAAACGGAGACCTACGTTGAGTGCTACTGGGTAGATGAGTTCAACCTTGATTTCAACGTTATCACCAGGCATAACCATTTCAACTCCTTCTGGGAGAGCGATTTCACCTGTACAGTCCATTGTACGGAGATAGAACTGTGGACGATAGTGATCCTTGAATGGAGTGTGACGTCCACCTTCTTCTTTCTTCAGTACGTAGATAGAAGCCTTGAAGCCTTTGTGAGGAGTGATTGCTCCTGGGTGTGTGATAACCATACCACGCTTAACTTCTTTCTTGTCGATACCACGGAGGAGAAGACCTACGTTGTCACCTGCCTGACCTTCGTCGAGGAGCTTACGGAACATTTCAACGCCTGTTACGACTGACTTGTTGTCTTCACCGAGACCGAGAAGCTGTACTGGGTCACCTACGTGAACAACACCTGTCTCGATACGGCCTGTAGCAACTGTACCACGACCTGTGATTGAGAACACGTCTTCAACTGGCATAAGGAATGGTTTGTCGACGGCGCGTACTGGTTCCTGGATCCATGAGTCACATGCGTCCATGAGTTCCATTACTTTCTCTTCCCATTCAGGAACACCGTTGAGTGCACCGAGTGCAGAACCGCGGATGAATGGAGTGTCGTCTTCGAACTCATACTGAGCGAGGAGGTCGCGCATTTCCATTTCAACGAGGTCGAGCATTTCAGCATCGTCAACCATATCACACTTGTTCATGAAAACAACGAGACGAGGAACGTTCACCTGACGGGCGAGCAGGATGTGCTCACGAGTCTGAGGCATAGGACCGTCTGTAGATGCAACAACGATGATAGCACCGTCCATCTGAGCAGCACCAGTTACCATGTTCTTTACGTAGTCGGCGTGTCCTGGACAGTCAACGTGTGCGTAGTGACGGTTTGCAGTTTCGTACTCTACGTGTGCTGTGTTGATTGTGATACCACGCTCTTTCTCTTCTGGAGCGTTGTCAATCTGATCGAATGACTTAACTTCTGAAAGACCCTTCTTTGCAAGTACCTGAGTAATTGCTGCTGTAAGAGTAGTCTTACCGTGGTCTACGTGACCAATTGTACCAATGTTAACGTGCGGTTTGGTACGTTCGAATTTCTCTTTTGCCATAGCTTAAAATTTTCTTATATAAGAGTTATTATTAATGTATGTTACTATTTCTCTGATTTTGTCTTCCCTTCTTTTCATCGTTCTTCCCTTCGTTGTCATCCGTGAGCTGTTAACGAGATTTGAACTCGTGACCTCTTCCTTACCAAGGAAGTGCTCTACCACTGAGCTATAACAGCAACTTCCTTTATGCCTCTTTATATTATATAGAGGTGTGGGTTGTTTTCTGCCGACCTTCTGATTGTGGCTATCTGTGGGCACAGATGGATTCGAACCACCGAAGGCGAAAGCCAGCAGATTTACAGTCTGCCCCATTTGGCCACTCTGGAATATGCCCGCGATATCAATACCGTCGTTGTCTGCCGCTGCAGGACTTGGGGGTGGTTTGAGCCCCTTGAGCCTCTTGTCGGATTCGAACCAACGACCCCGAGATTACAAATCACGTGCTCTGGCCAACTGAGCTAAAGAGGCGTACCAATTCCGCACATATTTTTAGGTAATGCGCGAAAACGGCTGCAAAGTTAGTTAAATAATTTCAAACTAAAAAGTTTTTTGCAACTTTTTTACTTTCCTCTTTGCTTTTCTTTATAGCGAACCACCTGGTTTTCCAGGGCCAAAAGGGTTTGTGTCACTGCTTCTTCGAATGTGTCGCACACTTTTTCGGCAAACAGTTTTTCTTTTGGAAGCACCGCTGTGATGCTCGCTTCTTTGTTACCATTGGTTGCTGGCTTCTCAACCTTTAACCTTACCTCGATT
>R05__coassemble_332_pt1 | contig 24420 bp, 13 predicted proteins | sample R05__metabat2_high_PE_017 | metagenome-assembled genome bin R05
TTCTTTCTCAGCGACTCCAATTCGGGTTCGTCGGCAGCCATGAATTTTCCTTCTGCGGGAACTATTTTCAGTTCTGGGTCGAAGGCAGTGAAAAGGTCCGCCACCATGTCCTGGAATCCGTTAAATACTGAAAGTATGCACACCAATGCTGCTGCGGCAATAGCCACTCCCCACACCGAAATACCAGAAATGATATTTATGGCGTGGTGCGACTTCTTTGAGAGAAGGTATCTGCGGGCTATGTAGAACGAGAACATCGGTTGTGTTTTTATTTTTGCTCGCTATCTCCTTTTTCGGTTTGGTCTCCCTTCAGCAGTTTGTCAATGTTATCCAGATAATCCAGTGAGTCGTCAATGAAGAATTTCAGTTCGGGTATGATTCTTAACTGGTGGCGTTCCAGATTGCCTAATTCAAACCTTATTTGTGCAGCGTGGTCGTTAATGTTTTTCAATAACTCCTCTGCTTTATCTGATGGGAAGATGCTCAGGTAGGCTTTTGCTACACTGAGGTCGGAACTGATTCTAACGATACTCACACTCACCAGCACTCCTCTCATCTGTCGGGTTTGCTGTTGGAAAATGGTACTCAGGTCTTTCTGTATCAGTCGCGCAATTTTATTCTGTCGTGTTGTTTCCATATATAAATATTAATTTTATTTCCTTATTCTTTAATTCTTATTATTGTGAGTCCATCCCTCATCGGAATGATTACTTTCTCCACATTTTCGTCTTTGGCTACCATATCGTTGAACTCCATAACACCTACGGTCTGTTCGTCTTTATGCGAAACACACCCATTCGTCCCTAATTCCTCACTTCTGTCCTCTACTACATGTCCATCCCAGAGTGTGTTGTCGGCAATGATATATCCTCCTTTTCTCACATATTGTTTCACAAGTTTGTAGTATTCTGGGTATATACGTTTGTTGCCGTCTATAAATGCCATATCGAATGTCAATCCAAGTGCAGGAACCACCTCAAGTGCATCTCCTATGTGGAACTGTATTTTATCTGCCCACGGGGAGTTCTCCAACCAAGGTCGGGTGAAGTCTTCCAGTTCATCGAATATCTCTATGGTATGGAGTACAGATCCCTCTTCCAATCCCTCAGCCATACATAGTGCAGAATAGCCACTGAAAGTGCCGATTTCCAATACGTTTTTGGGTCGTATCATTGTTGTAAGCATCTTAAGCACCCTTCCCTGGATGTGTCCACTTGCCATTCTGCCATACAGCAGTTTTATCTGCGTGGCTCGGTACAATCGGTGCAGATACTCGCCTTCAGCATCAATATGTTGTTCTATGTACTCGTCAACCGACATATTAAGAAGTTTAATGGTTCTCTCATCTCCCATCCCTCATCTCTTGAGGCTTTCCACCGCAAGCCTGTATGAGTCTAAGCCAAATCCGAAGATGGTGCCGATACATGCAGAGGAAATCATAGACGTATGTCGGTATTCTTCCCTCTGGGTGATATTGGAGATATGAACCTCCACGGCAGGAGTGGTCACAGCCTTTAGGGCATCGTGGATGCCGATACTCGTATGAGTGTATGCCCCAGCATTAATGATTATCCCGTCGTAATCGAATCCCACTTCCTGAATTTTGTTTATGAGTTCTCCCTCGATATTCGATTGATACACACTCAGTTCAATATCTTTGTACTGTTCTGCCAACTGTGCAAGATATTGGTTGATATCTGTATTGCCATATACCTCTGGTTCACGTTTGCCTATCAGGTTGATATTAGGGCCATTGATGATTTGTATTTTCATTATGATATATTTTTCGGCAAAGGTAATAAATTTGTTTGATAAAAACAAATTTATTACCTTTGCATTATGGAAGCAAAGGAACAAGACAGATTATTCAGAAGATACTACCAATATCTGAAACTCGAAAAATCATTTTCGGAGAACACTATTGCGGCTTATCGGCGTGACCTTCAGAAGTTTGCCGACTTCTGCGGAATAAACAATATACCGCTTTTGTCGCCATCTTTGGAAGACTTTCACCATTTCTCTGCCACTCTTATCGATCTCGGTATCAATCCACTTTCGCTTTCACGCATACTTTCCGGTGTGAGGAGTTTTTATCGTTTTCTCGTAATGATGGGCGAGTTGGATGATGATCCCACCGAACTGCTTGAATTCCCTCAGCGCCCTCAGCATTTCCCTGATGTACTCACTATGAGTGAGGTTGATGCCATTATTTCAGCGATTGATCTCTCTCAACCAGAGGGGCAGCGCAACATGGCAATGATAGAAGTACTTTTCAGTTGTGGGTTGCGAGTAAGTGAACTTTGCAACCTTAAGTTGTCAGATCTCTATCTTGACGAAGGTTTCATAAAAGTGCTCGGTAAGGGTTCCAAGCAACGATTGGTGCCGATATCAGAGAAGGCCATTCACGAACTCCGTCTATATTTTCTCGAAAGGAACCTCATTGAAATCTATCCTGGATACGAGGACTATGTCTTTGTCAGCAAACTTCGGAAGAAGAACCTCTCGCGTATAATGGTGTTCCATTTTATTAAGGACCTGGTTGAAAAGGCAGGAATCCACAAAACTGTAAGTCCTCATACCTTCCGCCATTCCTTTGCAACACTTTTGCTGGAAGGAGGAGCCAACCTCAGGGCTATACAGGCGATGCTTGGCCACGAGTCGATTACTACTACGGAGATATATATGCATATCGACACCACCCATCTGCGTCAGGAACTCCTTACTCATCATCCTCGCTATACTGGCAAATGAGGTTCTCTCATCTCTCCCTTGTCTCTCCCTCATCTCAGCCTCATCTCAGCCTCATCTCAGCCTTATCTCAGCCTTACCGCTACCAATTCTCCCATTCGACACAGATAAAACACAGATAAAACGAAGATAAGCAATCTGTGTTATATCTGTGTTAAGTCTTTGTTGTGTCTTTGTTGTGTCTTAAGTCCTTTGTCGGGATAAAGTGGAAAAGGCGGGCTTTATTCTAATTTGAAATCGAATGGCTGGTCGTAGTTTTCCTGGACGAAGAGGTGGAGTGTGAGGTTTTCGATATCATAGACTGATGTGTTGAGGGTTTGCCAGAATGTATTGTCGCGTTCGTGGCGTTTGCAGGCTTCTATCTGAGTCCCCGTTGATGCCATTATTTCTTCTTTGTCGGTGAAGTTGGTGATATTTCCTCCTACGTATTCGGAATACCAGAATGGTTCGGTATTCGTGTCGTATGCTTTGGTGTATTTGACCCGTTGCATCAGTTGTGACATTCCTTCTTGTGTGTTGCCTTCTGAGTAGTGTTCTTGCAGTAGGGCATAGCGTTCTACGCCTGATGCGTAAGGGGTAATTTCTGGCAGTTTGGTTGAGAACAGGTTGGTCATTATATTGTTTTCGCATACTGGTTCGCCTACATAATAGACGAGTTTGTTGTCAACGAATTCTACTATATAGGTCTCTTTTGGGTCGGAAATCATGTAGTGGAGTCCGTAGTTGCCGAAACTGCCGAGCATATTTCTTTCTTGCAGAAGTTCTACAGCGTGTTTTGCTGAGGTGGCGTTGTTGAGGATATATCTTCCTGCCATCGCACACGAGAGGTTTTCCTTTTCGGGATTGGTTCCGGTTATTGGGGCGGTATCTTCGCCTGGTACGACATTAACGTTGAATACCACATGGTTTTCGTTGATGCCATCCATTACGCAGAGTGGTATTTTGCTGAGTACGAACTCGGTAGGGTGGTCTAATACCATTGGTGTTATTTCGGCTTTGCCTGCGCATACGGCAAGGCTGGCATATCGGTTTTCGCTCTTTGACATGTGAACGACTGTTTCACACATATCATTATAGAAGAGGTCGAGATTCCGACCGTGGAAATTACCGTTACGAACTGATGAGCAGCCTCCTCTGAGGGTGAGGAATGCTTTGCTGCTGTCGGAGTATTCGGCTATGAGGTTGTCGTCGAAATCGGTGTAATAGATTTCGTACAGATAATCAGTGAGTTTCGTTACTTCACCATGGGTTTTTGTATCGGTACAACTGATGGCGCCTATTGCCAATACTATAAGTCCAGCAACGGAAAATAACTTCAAATTTACTTCTTTCATATTTTTGTGGTTTAAAAGTTTTGCAAAGTTAAAAAATTTGTTCAATTCAACCAAATTTTTTAACTTTGTAGCACGAATAAAATGAAAAATGAGAAATAGAAAATTAAAAATGAAGAAAGGTTATATTGTTTTTATCTTTACTGTGGTTTTTGCAGCGCTATCTATGAGTGCTGAGGCGCAGAGAAATAAGGATTGTTTTGATTTTGATTGGCAGTTTCGTCTTGAACCCAATGAGGCGTGGACTGACGTTCAGTTGCCTCACGATTGGAGTATAAGTTTGCCGTTTGATTCGAAAATCAGTGGCAGTTGTGCTCATTTGCCTGGTGGGTTAGGATGGTACAAGAAATCGTTCACGATTCCTATGAGTGATAAGGGCAGACTCATAAGTGTGCTCTTTGATGGAATATACAATAGGAGTGATGTGTGGGTGAATGGGCATCATTTAGGTTTCCGTCCTTACGGCTTCTGCTATATAGAATACGATATTACACCTTATATAATATATGGGGGTGAGAATGAAATAAAGGTGAGGGTGAATAATCCATCCGACCAGGAACATATTGCGCGTTGGTACACTGGTTCTGGAATTAATCGTCATGCGTGGTTGGTAAAGACAAACAAGAACCATATCAACTCCTACGGCATCAGTATCGTGCCTTCTGTGAATGGGAAAGTGTCTATCAGTACGAGTGTTGCTTGCGGAAAAGGAAAACTGAAATATATTGTCAAGTCTCCTGACGGAAAGATTGTGGCAAAAGGCGAGAAAGGATTTGATGAGAGTTCTGAGGGTTCTGAGAGGTTAGAGGTTAGAGATGATGTAGTGCAAACAGAACTGTTTGTTGACAATCCGCAACTGTGGGATATTGATACCCCACGGCTCTATACTCTAACTGCACAGTTGTACGCGGGAGGCAAAAAGGTGGATGAGATAAATGAGAAATTCGGTTTCCGAACAGCGGAATTTACAGTTGACAAGGGCTTCTTACTCAATGGCAGGCAAGTAAAACTGAAAGGATTCTGTCTGCATCAAGATGATGCGAGCCTTGGTTCTGCTCTTCCTTACAGGAGTATGGAGAGGAAATTGCAGATATTCAAGGATTTCGGTGTGAATGCCATTAGGTGCAGCCATAATCAGCCTGCTCCTGAATTTCTGGATCTTTGTGATGAATTGGGACTTCTTGTGATTGATGAGGCATTCGATAAATGGAAGTCGGGTTATTATGCAGAATATTTCGACGAATGGTGGCAGAAGGACTTGGAGAATATGCTTGTCAGGGACAGAAATCACCCGAGTATCATCTTATGGAGTATCGGAAATGAACTTCAGGAGGCATGGAGTGGGGGCAATGATGGTGTTGAAAGAGCAAAAATGCTGCAAGACTTTGTGCATAAGATGGAGCCTACACGTCAGGTATGTGTGGCTTGCCAGAACAATCACCAAGATAAATTTGCTGGAGTGACAGATGTTGTGGGCTATAATTATCAGGAAGCCCGAATGGTAAACGACAGGAAACGTTTTCCTGATCGTCGTTTCGTGGTTACAGAAGAACTTCCTTATTATCAGGGAGCAGAAGGTGATATAAGGGCATACGACACTAATAACCCTTGGAACACTATCGCCGAGCACGATTATATAGCAGGAGGTTTTCTATGGACTGGTGCTGACTATATAGGCGAAGCCGGATGGCCTTCTCATGGATGGCCAGGAGGATTGCTCGATATATGTTTGGTTGAGAAAGCAAGGGCGGTATTCCATAAAGCAATGTGGAATCCCGACAAACCAATCGTGGGAATTGCCGTGAGAGATAATGCTCTAAATATGGACCATGCGCGCGACCTTTGGCAATGGCCGAGAATGGCTTCAATATGGAATTTCCCAAGAGATTATGAGGGATTGATGATGGAGGTGAATACTATCACTAACTGTGAGAGAGTTGTGCTTTTTATAAACGGTAAGCGAATGGGTGATAAAAAGACGGCAGACTTTAAGAATCACACTATAGTTTGGAACGTACCATTCACCCCTGGCAATATAGAAGCATTCGGAATCAATGGAAACGATACCGTGGCTCAATATAGAATCAATACTGCAGGAAATCCAGTGAAATTGGTTTGTCGTGCTGATAGGGAGGAACTGAAAGCAGATGGGCAGGATCTTTGTTATGTACAGATGGAACTGCACGACAAGGACGGAAATCTTGTTCAGCATATTGACAGAAATGTCGTAGGAAAAGTAGAAGGCGAAGGAAGACTCATAGGATTGATTAATAGCGACCTGCGCCGCACAACTCCATTCACGAACAATGAAGACAAAACTTATTTCGGACGAGTAATGGCCATTGTCCAGACCACACGGAAAGCGGGTAGTATAAAACTGCATCTTGATGTTGAAGGTTTACCATCGGAGTGTGTGGAGTTGATAAGTAAATAAACAAAGAAGGCGTCCAAGTATATCTGGATGCCTTCTCAAATAACTAACTAATTATTAACTAACCTATTTAATTATGAAGAAATGATTACTTCTCAGTAATGTGCTGCAAAGGTACGGACTTTTTTCGCATAATAAAAATTATTAAGTAACAGAAGTTTGAGTAAATGTAACATATTTAAGAAATTGCCATAGTAAATGTAACAAAAAATGTAGAAAATGAAACACAGGGAGCCTTGAGGTGGGTTGTGTTGGGGTTTTGCGTTTAAATATGAGATTTTTCCCTAAAATAGAATGAAAGTACATGTGATTTTGTATGTTTCTTTTATTCCTATGTCATTTATTAAAAAATGTTACATAGGCTAAAAAAAAAGTTATTAAAATATAAAAGGTATAAAAATCTTTTTTTGTACTTTTGCATCGTGAAATGAAATGTCAGTGAATATGAAATGTGAATTAAGAATGAAGAAGTGTCCATTAGTTGCATTATTAGTGTTGATTTCTTGCATGCCTATGAGTGCACAGAAGAGAAGTGCAACCTTGAGAATTGATGTCAATACAAAGTATCAGCACATTGATGGCTTTGGCGGAACTGGTATGAATGGTCAGTGGTCGGATGTATATACTCAAGATAAGGTCAATAAACTATGGGGAACAGGCGATAATCAGATGGGGTACAACATCATGAGAATCCGCATTAATCCTAACGAAGGTAATTGGGGCGAGTATGGCAATCCAATCAAATGGGCGAGAAAAGTGAATCCTCATCTTCATGTCTTTGCTACCCCTTGGACTCCACCAAAGAAATATAAGACAAGCAAAACAACGAAATATCAGAATGAGTTTGGCACATGGGTATGGCCTCTTGTCGAACATAGTTGGGGCGGACAAGGTTCTAATGGCGGAGCAATAAATCCAGATTCGATTGATGCTTATGCCGATTTCCTCAATCGTTACCGTCTGACGATGAAGAAAAAAGGGTGTCCGATAGATATGATTTCTATCCAGAACGAGAGTGATTATACCCCAACCACAACAGATAATGGGGTGGAAAAGGCAAGTTACGAAAGTTGCATATTCTCACCGAAAGAGATGGCAAGGATGGTGAAGGCGGTGAAAGATTTGGTTGGAGATGAATGCAAGGTGATGGGACCTGAATGTTTCGGCTGGAATCAGCACAACTATAACAATCAATTAGTTGCCATCCCCGATGCTGCTAATAGTATTGATGTGTGGGGAAACCATCTTTATGGTCTTCAGAACTTTACCCATGTAAATACCATTACTAAAAAGACAGGCAAACCTATGTGGCAGACAGAATACTATGTAGAGAACACAAAGGGTACATGGGAGGCAGAATACGATTTTATTGAGAATGTCGAGAATACATTAGCAAACGGATTCAGCGCTTATGTCTATTATAATATGCTGAACGACTTTTTTGGTGACGGAACAGATGAGGACAACCACAACCAGTCATCTTCTACTCTCTACAAACGAGCATACGTGTTCAGCCATTATGCTAAATTTGCTACAGGGAAGAGGCGGGTGAAACTGACCATATCCGATGGAAACTCCACCCCTCTGACGGGCTCAGCATTTATGTCGGAAACTGGAGATACCGTAACAGTGTTTGTGCTCAACAAATCATCGAAAGAATACAATATGAGGGTTATCCTTCCGTTTACTACCAAGAGTGTGGTAAGAGCAGTCTCGGGTGAGAGTGCCAACAGGATAATCCAGGATGTATCGGCAGAATATGCTGGAGTTAAGAATCCTACGCTCTCAGTATTGCCTGGTATGTTCTATACATTCCAGTTTGTGGAAGGAGAGTACGATCCAAGTGATCCAAGTCAATTTATGCTTGCTGAGTCGTCGAAGACGATTGAGAATGGCAATCCACTTACTCCTTTAATGTACTTAGCCGATCCTACTGCTGTGGAATATGAAGGACGGTTATATGTCTATGGCACTTACGACCAGCAGCAGTTTGATTATTGCGATGGTTTGCTTGCCAATGATTACAGCAAGATAACCAAACTTGCAATGCTCTCAACAGATGACTTGGTCAACTGGACTTTCCATGGACTTATTGATGTAGGAACGATTGCTCCTTGGATATATACAAGTTGGGCACCGAGTGCAGTTTGTCGTGAGGAATCTGATGGGAAGACACATTTCTATCTCTATTTTACTAACTCCGCTTCTGGTATAGGAGTACTTACATCTACGTCTCCGGTAGGACCTTGGACCGACCCTCTGGGTAAGGCACTTATTGATGGAAAGACGGCAGGTTTGGGAACAATCTCCAACCTTATAGATCCAGGTGTAGTAATCGGCGATGATGGCATTGGATGGCTTGCATTCGGAGGTGGTTCTCCTAATGCTTCTGGAACAACGGCTCAGCCTGGAAATGCAAGAATAGTGAAACTTGGAGATGATATGATTTCTCTTGCGAGTGATATTGTACAAATCCCTGCACCATATCATTTCGAAGCAAACGAACTCAATGTGATGGGTGGGAAATTGGTATTTTCATATTGCACAAGTTGGAGTGCATCGGATGCATGTTGCATAAGATATATGTCAACTTCCGACCCTCTTGAGGGCACATGGAAAGACAAAGGCGTTTATTTCAAGAATCCTGGATCTTATGGCTATACATATCGGAACAATCACACTCATTTGCAGAAATTCGGCAATTTCTGGTATTTGGTCTATCACACTCAGTGGCTTGAGAATGAGAGAGGTTTCAGTGGCGGATACAGAGGATTGGCACTTAATCGCGCTACAGTGGTAGAGAAATCGCAGAAGGTGGCAGAGGTGAAAGCTACCGATACAGGAAATAACCAATTGTCCTCCAACAGGGTAAGACCAACTCAAATCCACGAGGCAGAGATGATGGCAAATGCTGGTTACGGACTTAAGATGAGCGATTACGATGAAGTGGGCAATGAAGTGGTTGAACCAATCGCAGGGCAGTGGACCGCAGTGAGAGGTGTTACATTTGAGGATGAGCAACCAAATGTGATGAAACTGAGAATCCAAGGTACTGGAAAGATAGAGATTTATTTCGACGAGATCAATGAGGACCCTCTTGGTACTGCTTCTTTCAGTTCGGAGGAGATGGAGTGGATAGAGGTAGAGTTGGATTCGCAAAAGATGATAAATGTGCAAAACATCTTCTTCCTCTTCAGAGAGGCAAAGGATGTGAAATGGGATAAATGGACATTCGGAGATACCCCAACAGACGTTAACGATGTAAAGGTGAAACGGTATAACGGTGAAGAGGTTTATAATCTCAGTGGTCAGAGGGTAGGAGCCGATTACAAAGGAATAGTGATAAAGAATGGAACTAAAATATTAATCAAATAATAACCATTATGAAAAAACGAAGTCTTTCTTATGCCTTAGGCTGTTGGCTGTTGACTTTGGGTGGAATGTATCTTACCTCCTGCGACGGCTACGACTTGATGGATGAGGACCCAAGTTGGTTGGGATCAAGCATCTACGAGTATTTGGAGTCGGAAGGCAATTATGCGAATACGCTTCGGCTGATTAACGACTTGGGTTACGATGAAGTCTTGAAGAAGACTGGAAGTAAAACCCTGTTTGTAGCCGACGATGATGCTTTCGCAAGATTCTATGCCAATGGTGACAACGAATTCCAAGTCAGTGGTTACGACCAACTCACTACTGCACAGAAAAAGTTGTTGCTTTATGGTAGTATGATTAACAATGCGTGTCAGGTGGCGTACCTGAGTAGTACAGAAGGTCCTGTTGAGGGTGACTGTATGAGACGTATCACCTCTATCTCGGCATACGACAATGTGCCGTTGGTATCACCATCGGAAATGCCAGCTACTGAGTATTGGCAGTATTACATGGAAAACTCAAAGACAATTCCATGTTTTGAGGACCTCACCTCTGCTCCGATGATTCATTTCATTGAGGACTTCCTCAACAACTCACTCATTACGAATGACGATGTCACTTTCCTCCAGAACGGTCAGGTGCGCAATCCTGGGGATGCCAATGTCAACGGAGTGGTCATGGAAACTCAGAACATCAAGTGCTCCAACGGATTTGTCCACAAGATGAAGGAGGTGATAACTCCTCTTCCTAATATGGCGCAGATAATAAACGAAAACAGCAATATGTCGGAATATGCTAAATTGCTGAATCGTTTTTGTGCACCATATTATGCTGGCGACTATGCACGCGATGAATATAACCGTCTTTATGGCACCAGTTATGACAGTGTATTCCAAAAACGCTATTTCTCTGAGCGTTCCCAGGGAGGTGAACCGCTCGACCTTACTCCAGCAGATGCACCTGTGTCGGGTACTCTGAAGTTCGACCCAGGGTGGAATCAGTTCTATTCCCAGACTTCAAAATCGGATGTCAATGCAGCACTTCAGGAGAATATGGGAGTGATGCTCGTACCGTCCAACGAAGCCCTCAACCGCTATTGGACAAGTGGTGCAGGAAAGGTGCTCAAGGATTATTACGGCACTTGGGAGAATGTACCTGACAAGGTAGTCAGCAAGATGCTCAATGTGAATATGTTGAACTCTTTCGTCAATAGTGTTCCGAGCAAGTTCGAGACTGTGCTCAACGATGCTAACGATGAGATGGGACTGGACACAACATATATTGACCATGTGTATATGGGTTGCAACGGAGCGGTATATCTCACTAACCGAGTGTTTAATCCAGTGGCATATGTAAGTGTGCATTTCCCTGCTTTGGTCAACGAGACCATGAGTATTTTCTATTGGGGTATCGAACAGTTGGGATTCGATGTATATCTCAATTCCCAGAATTCCTACTACAGCCTGTTTATTCCTGACAACGATGCAGCGCTCAACTATATCGACCCATGCAGTTATGGTAAGATTAATACTCAACTTTTCCGATTCCATTACCAGCCAAATGCTCCTGCTGAGACTCAGAAGGTGTGGGCATCAATATGGAATTACGACACTGAGGCGGGAGCTGTGCTTGACTCCATCGGTGAGGCAACCTACGACCAGATAAAAGACCGTTTGGAAGATATCCTTGACTACCATATCATAGTCGGTGATGTGGAGGATGGCAACACTTACTACAAGACCAAAGGTGGTGGTATTATCCGTGTGGCAAAGGTGGCTGAAGGCGAAGGCAAGATGGAGGTTTATGGAAGTCTTCAGGATGATGTGAACCGTCCGGTTATAGTTGAGAAAATCTATGATGAGAGTGCCGAGGGAAATGGAAAGACCTATATCCTCCACTCCGAACCTCTCATGACCACTCAGAAAGCCGTGAGCAATATTCTTCAGGAGCATGCTGAGTTCAGTGCATTCTGGACCTTGCTCCAAAGTAGTTCGTTCCTTGAAACCAAACACATAATCGGAACCGACCAACATGGCTGTGCAAGCGAGAATATCAACCTCTTCAATACTTTCAATTATACGGTTTATGTACCTACCAACGAATCGATAGAGAAGTTGCAAGCCGATGGTGCGCTCCCAACTTGGGACCAAGTGGCACAGGCAGAGACTGATGAAGAGGCCGACAGTCTTACAAACGAGATAGAAATGTTCCTTAAGTATCATATACAAGACAACTCAGTGTTTATCGGACAGGGTGACCTCAGTGCTAAGTACGAGACATCGGCTTATCGTGTAGAAGACGACAACCTTCTCTACTATAAAGTCACTACAGAGGCATCCAACGACGGCATTACAATCACCGGCCAGGATGGTCAGCAATGCCATGTGGTACAGACTCCGGGACTGTATAACCTTATGGCAAGGGAATATCAGTACGATGCAGCCGATGCTACTCGTGCCTCGACACTCTACACATCGAGTTACGCTGTAGTACACCAAATAGATGGATGTCTTAATTATAAGGAAGGAGGTGACCAATGAAACGCAGAATAATTTTCTTAATTCCAGCCATACTTTTCGCTGTCAGTGCTTTTGCACAGAAACCAGGTGATATGATCAGTGGTAATGTGGCTGACGACCTCGAACCGCTGATGGCTGTCAACGTAGTTGAAATCGATGCCGCAAAACGTATCGTGGCTCATGGTATAACCGATATAAACGGAAACTTCTCTTTCCGTATCGTCAATCCTAAAAACCATATCCGTATCAGTTATGTAGGTTATGAAACCCAGTTGTTGCCAATCAACAAGACTTTCTTCAAGATTGTGATGAAGAGTGCAACACAGATTAAGGAAGTGGAGATTAAGGCAATTAAGCGAACTCAGTCGAACATGAGTCTTCCAATTCCTGAAAGAGAGTTGTCGGTGGCTTCACAGAGCATCGATATGAAAGAGTTCGAAGGATTGGGAATGACCAGTGTAGATGAGGCGCTCCAGGGTCGAATCTCCGGACTTGATATCATTGCCAATTCCGGTAACCTCGGTGCCGGTACCACCATGCGCCTTCGTGGTGTGAGCAGTATCAACGGCAGTAGTGAACCTCTGATAGTAGTCGATGGAAATATCTTCGAAAGCGACTATAAGGACGGCTTTGACTATAACAACGCAACAGAAGAACAGTTTGCCGAACTCCTCAACGTCAATCCTGATGATATTGCCAATATCAATGTACTGAAGGATGCCGCAGGAACCGCTCTCTATGGTTCTCAGGGTGCAAACGGTGTGATAGAAATCAAGACCAAGCGAGGCAGCCGTGGAAAGACCCGCCTCTCATACTCCTACCGTGCTACTCTGACCCACCAGCCGAAAGGACTGCGAATGCTCGATGGCGACCACTACACGATGCTTATGAAGGAGGCATACTACAATCCGAAACTGAGTGATGCCGCATCCGATATCATTGAGTTCAACTACGATCCTTCCTGGTCGGAGTACGAGATGTACAACAACAACACCGACTGGCGTGAGGAAGTCATCCAGACCGGATTGCTCCAGAAGCATAATGTGAGTATTCAGGGAGGTGGTGAGAAAGCCAATTTCCGTATCAGTGCAGGTTATGACCATCAAACTGGTACCGTTATCAAACAGGTTCTCGACCGTTTCACCACCCGTGTAGCACTCGATTATTTCGTCAGCGACCGTATCAAGATTGTTACCAACTTCAACCTCACATATACCGACAACCACAAGAATTATTCCGATCTGCTCTCCATAGCATATCAGAAGATGCCAAATCTCTCAGTATATGAACAGGATGCTGAGGGTAATAATACTCCTTATTACTATCACATGCTTAATGACTATAGTTCAGAGTTAAGCAGCCAGTATAGTCTGGTCAATCCAGTAGCATTGGCAAACGAGGCAACAAACGACGAGAGTACCTATCAGATTCAGCCGGAATTCCAACTCCACTACAACCTCCTGGGCACTCAAGACGATGAGACCCAACTCAAGTATGAAGGAAAAATACTCTTCAATATTTTCAACAAATACAACGACACATACTATCCAAGCAGTCTTGTAACAGCCGATTGGTCCTCTACTAATAATAATAAGGTGACAAACGACTCCCACAAGAGTACAGCCATCACCACCACCCATACCCTCACCTTCATTCCTGCTTTCCATAATACCAATCATAGTTTTATGGCACTTGCCCGTTTCCAACTCACCGATGGAAACAGTAAGGGACAGAGCAGCACCATCTACGGACTCCCTTCAGGAACTATCCGTTCCATTGCATCCGATGGAATTGTCAGCAGTGTAGGAACCACCACAGGTCAGTGGCGCAGCGTTTATCTCACTTTCTCTGCCCACTACGCATACAAAGGTCGTTACATAGCCGACTTCACCCTCCGTCGCGACGGAAGTACCAAGTTCGGCGACTCCAATCGCTGGGGTAACTTCCCTGCCTTGTCGTTCCGTTGGAATGTCACCGACGAACCTTGGATGGAAAAACTGAAATGGTTGACAATGCTCTCCATTCGTCCAGGATGGGGTATTGCAGGTACTCCTCCAGGAAGTGAATACCTCTACTTCTCCCGTTATGCCAACGGACAGTCATATAATGGTAATGGCTCCATCTACCAGAGCAATATCCGACTCAATACCTTGCAGTGGGAAGAGAAAGAGACTTGGAACGTAGGTTTCGACCTCGGACTCTTTGATTCCAAACTCACAGCCGACTTCAATATCTACACCCAGCAGTCACGTCAGTTGTTAATGTACAACCAGGCAATTCCAAGTTCATCTGGCTTTGCTTCACTCTCTGTACTCAACAACGGTAAGATGCGCAACAACGGATGGGAGTTCAATATCCGTACCAACAATATGTTCAGGAAAGGCAAGTTCAATATCGACCTCAACGTCACCTTTGCCAACAACCGCAATGAGATTATAGAGATGGACCCTACCATCCTTGACAATATGAACAAAGACTTCGACCGCAGCAACGGTTCTTATCTTGCACGAGTACAACTCAACAACCCATTCGGAAGTATTTATGGTTTCCGTTATAAAGGCGTATATCAGTATAGTAAATATTCAGCAGTAGAAGAACCAGGTGTGAGTGGCCCTAATGCACCTGTAGCAAGAGATGCAGAAGGAAATGTGGTTTACGACAAATATGGACTCACAGTTCCTGTAGTTTTCTGCTACGACAGCGACAACAATACCTCTATATATGAGTTCAAGGGTGGTGATGCCATTTATGAGGATATCAACCACGACGGACAGATCAACGAACTCGACATCGTTTACCTCGGTAGTTCACTCCCTAAGATTACCGGTGGATGGGGATTCCGCATCACTTATGGCCACTGGTCCTGGAACAATCAGTTCAATTTCCGTATAGGAAACAAGATAGTCAACCGAGCCAGAATGCTCGCCGAAAGTATGTACGACAACAACAACCAAAGTGCAGCAGTCAACTGGCGTTGGAGAGTTGAGGGCGACGAGGCTGAGATTCCAAGAGCACTCTACCAGACAGGTTACAACTGGTTGGGCAGCGACCGCTTTATGGAAGATGGTTCATTCCTCCGACTCAACTACACACAGTTGTCATACACATTCGACAACCGACTCCTCAAGACTATCGGACTCTCCGCCTTGCGTCTTGACTTCAGTATCCGCAATCTCTTCTGCATCACCGGTTATAGCGGTGCCGACCCAGAAGTGGGATACGGAGGCTATGGTGTCGCATCCGACAGTGCACGCACTCCAAGAGCACGAGAATATCAACTTGGTTTAACGGTTCAATTCTAAAAGAAAGGATTCAATATGAAAAAGATATCAAGTATAATAGTTATCGTTATCGCTATCGTTTTGTCGAGTTGTTCTGACTTCCTTACCATCACTCCTCAAAATGAGATAGTATTAGAGAATTTCTGGACAGAAAAGGCCGATGTCACCAGTGTGCTCAACAGTTGCTACGCCCAACTTCAGAACAGCGACTGTATCAGCAGGATGATAGTATGGGGCGAACTTCGCAGCGACGACATGACCAATGGTGCAAGCAGTGATAATACGATACGTGAAATCCTCAAGGAGAATATCCTTGAAACCAACACCTACTCCAAATGGGAGTGTTTCTATCAATGTATCAACCGTTGTAACACCGTCATCCATTATGCCCCCGGAGTATATGCCATTGACCCTAATTTCGGAGAGAAAGAAATGAAGGCAACAATAGCCGAAGCCACCGTACTTCGTTCGCTGTGCTATTTCTATCTCGCACGTACTTTCCGCGACATACCATACGTTACAGAACCATCTATCGACGACACCAAATCCTATGTCGTTGCACCTACTCCTTTCGAAGCAGTTCTCGACAGTCTTATTCAGGCAGTTGAGAGTGTGAAGGAGGATGCAATTATTTCGTATGGAGAAAATTCGATAGAGAACACCTGTAGGATAACCAAGTGGGCAGCCTACGCACTCCTTGCCGATTTGTATCTCTGGAAAGGCGAGTACCAGCAGGCATCCGACTATTGCGAACTCATCATCAAAGAGAAGATACGCGATTATGAAGACAAGAAAGAAGAAGACCCTACATCCCTCACCATCGAACTCTACGGACGTTATCCGCTCATTTCCGAAACCCCTTCCGGCGCCATCTATTCAGGCAATGCCTACGATGAGATATTCGGAACCGGAAACTCCTTCGAAAGCATCTTCGAACTCTCCTTCGAACGCAACAAGTCAACCAGCAACTCCACTGTGTCCAATTTCTATGGCGGCAAAAATACCAACGGTCGCATCTCTGCCCCTACGTTCCTCTTCGAGGATGCCTATTCCGGACAGAACAAATATTTCCGCAAGACCGACTGCCGTTACTTGGAGTATATGCAGGAATCATCTACTAAGATAGCCATCACCAAGTACATCAACGAGACCGTTTCCTTCAAGCCGACCACTGCTTCAGGTGCAGCCCCTACGGTCACATCCGAAGCCCGTTCCGATGACTATGCCAACTGGATTATCTATCGTCTCTCCGATGTGATGCTCATGAAGGCAGAGGCGGAAATCGAATTGGCAGGTGCTACCGACAGTGTGATTACCGACCAACAGACATCGCATTACCAAAGCGCCTTCTCACTTATCTCCGCCGTTTGGAAACGCGCCAACAACAAACGCATCGCCACTACCGACACATTGGTATATGGTGATTATGCCACCTCGCGCACCACTATGGAAGACCTGCTCTTCGACGAACGTCAGCGTGAGTTCCTCTTCGAAGGCAAACGCTGGTACGACCTCGTCCGACTCAGCCGTCGCGACAAGAGCAACTCAAGAATGATAGAGAAAGTACTTCCTAAGTTCGAAGAGAATGCCGCTGCTATACGCATACGCCTCGCTGCACAGGATGCCCTCTACTGGCCATACCATGAGGACGAACTCAAAATCAACGGACTCCTCACACAGAATCCTGCGTATGTTACAGATAAAGGTTTTGAACAATAAAAGAAAGGGTTAGATATGAAAAAAGATAAAAATATCCGATTATCCGATTATCCGATTATCCGATTATCAATTATAATCGTCTTCGTCTTCGCAGGCGCAGCCTTTGTCTCCTGTTCCGATGAACCCGATAGAGAGAATTACTACACCGCAACAGGGGAGATGATAAGCGATTACCTTGTCAACAGGGAAACCACCTACAGCGACTTTGTAACCATCCTCAACCGTTCGGGCATGATGGGCATGATGGCAACCTACGGCACATATACCTGTTTTGCACCAACCAACGATGCCATCAAGTCGTATTGTGCAGAGCGTGGACTGGCCTCCGTCAATGACCTCACCACCGCCGAGTGCGACACCTTGGCGTGGAACCACATCATCAAGAAAGCCTACTTCACCACCGACCTCTCCGATGGCAACTTCCCTATGGCAAATATGAACGACCGCTATCTCACCTTCTCGTGCGACAGCGACGCATTGAATGCCAACAATGTAACATATTTCGTCAATAAGAAATCACAGATAGTCGTTCGCGACGACTCCGTACAGAACGGTGTGGTCCACACTATCAATCACGTCATCACCCCATCCAACCAGTATCTACCAGAACTCATTGAAGCCAATCCATCAGTGTCAATCTTCGCAGAGGCACTCCAACTCACTGGCATCGACGGAATGATGTTCGACTATATCGACGAAACCTATACCTGCGGTTCCGACTCCGTAAACAAAGGATTCTATGTAACCCGAATCGGAAGCGAACAGCATTTCTGCAAATACATCGGAAAACGCATGAAGCGTTATTCAGCATTCGTCGAGACCGACTCCATCTACGCCCTCCACGGCATCACCTGCCTCGACTCTCTCAAGGCATATGCTAAGAGCGTATATGATAAGGTGTATCCAGAAGATGCGGGACTTTACGACGACGACTGGACCAACCGCAAGAACCCACTCAACCGATTTGTTGCATACCATATCCTCCCTTACTACGGAGGATACAACGACTGGACAGTCAGCGAGTCTGGCATTGACTACAAGACCACATGTGCCGTCACCAGCAAAGCCGATTGTACCGACTGGTACACCACCCTTATGCCTGGAACCATATTGAAGATGAGTTCGCCGTCAGTGGGTCTTTATATCAACCGCAAAGGAGTTGGTGCAAGGGCTTCTGTAAAAGGTGTCAAAGTATTCTCACCATCCGAAATAGAAGAATTCGACCAGCAGGCCCTTAACGGAATCATTCATTATATCGACAATATCCTCGTATATGATGTCACTGCCCGCGATGTAGTGTTCAACGACCGTATCCGCATCAATGCCGTAACCCTCTCCCCTGAGTTCCTCAACTGTGGCGCCAGAGGAAATACCGACAACGTCACCGGATTCAAAGTTGTTGAAGATTGGGACTTCCACGGATCTATCCCACGCCTTATGTTGCGTGAGAGAGGAGTGTGGATGGCAACCTATTCCGATGCTGTCGACCTCATCGGACAGTTCGACATCAGTATGAAACTCCCTCCTGTACCCGAGAATACCTATGAGGTACGCTTCGCCTGCGGTTCCCACGAAAGCCGTGGAGTTGTACAGGTTTATTTCGGAGAGAAGAACAATCTCAAACCAATGGGTATTCCTATCGACTTCCGTATCTACGGAGGTGACCCTTCTATTGGATGGGTTGCCGATACAGGCGACGAAGATGCCGACCGCGCTATCGACAAGGCAATGCACAACCGTGGTTGGATGAAAGAAATGGATACCTGGTTGCAGGGTGGGGCAAACAACCTCCGCGACAATAGCGGAAAACTCCGCCGAGTACTCACTACCCAGACCATGTCGCCCGACAAGGAATACTGGCTCCGCATCCGACTCGTCCTCGAAAATCCACAGGCTGAGTTGCCTATCAACTATATTGAACTTTGTCCTAAGAGTGTATATGCAGGACTTACTGCAGAAGATACCCATTGAAAGTTTGAAAAGTTCAAGAAGTTTAAGAAGTTCAAAAGTTCAAGAGTATGAAAAAATTATCAATTATCAATTATCAATTATCAATTATAATTGCCCTCATGGCAGTGTCCTGTTCCGACACTTGGGACGACCATTATGATTCGCAAGGATCAGCAGCCGACAAGACTATCCTCCAACTCATTCAGGAAGACAATAGTCTGAGCGATTTCTATAATTTGCTGAAATCCACCCATCTCTACAATAACAACCACCGTACTCCGGTCACCTATGCCGACTTGCTCGCAAGCGACCAGAGTCTCACCGTTTGGGCTCCGAAGAATGGTACTTTCGATGCCGATTCACTCCTCAAAGAGTGTGCCACCGCACAAGGCGACTCAGTCATCGGACAGCATTTCGTAGGCAACCACATTGCCCATACACTCTATCAGCATGGGAAATTGGCCGAACTCGACTATATCAAGATGCACAACTCCAAGTATCTTTATATCGACGACATACCAGCATTCCTTTCCACCGATGTGCCAGCCAGCAATGGTCTGCTCAACATAATCGACAGCGAGGTGCCTTACAACTACAATATCTACGAAGGATTCACCTCCATGAGCGACGCACAGCATGTAGGTCAGTGGATGAAGAGTTACGAAAAACAGGAACTCGACGAAGACGCAAGTATCCAGCGCGGACTCGAAGATGGGCGCAAGGTATATAGCGATTCAGTAATGGTCAAAGAGAATATCCTCTACCGCACATTCGGTAAGATCAATTCTGAAGACAGTTCCTACATAGCACTTCTTCCAGTTAAGGAAGTATGGGAGAAAGTAGTTGATGAGGCTGCACCGTATTTCGATTTTGGAAATATAGAGAAAGCCGACTCCATCGGCACTTATTGGAGAAACCTGCTCCTCATGCAAGACCTCTTCTTTAATGTCAACGAGCAAGCATCACCATCCGACTCACTTATCTCCACATCCTATAGCAAGAAGACTCCAGAGTACAATGTGTATTACAATCCTAACGCCGCAGGCGGACTCCTCTCCGATACTTACATCAGCGGCTCCCGCCTCTGTAGCAACGGTATGATTTATTACCTCAAGCAGTGGCCGTTCACCAAGGAAGAGTTGTACTTCAAGAAAATAGTAGTTGAAGCCGAGAGGGAATCATCGTTGATAGACAATAAAGACTGTACTTTCAACTACCGTACCGCCATAGGCGACAGCATTTCCCAGAATGGTTATCTCGACATAGTGCCTAAGACCAGCACCTCCAACTGGACAGCCACTTTTGAACTTGCCAACACCCTTGCCGGAACCTACGACATCTGTGTTGTAGTATTGCCAAAGACAGTCTATAACCCATTCTCACGCGACTTCAAACCTAATAAATTCACCGCTGTACTCAATTATGTTGACGCCGAAGGTCAGAGCCAGCAACAAGAATTCAAGACAGCAGTGTCCAACGACCCATATGTGGTTGATACCGTAAGCATCGGCAGATTCACATTCCCGGTCTGCAACTACGGACAGCAAGACGCACTCGTAAGCCTGCAACTCAAGTGCAACATAGCCAACCGAGAAGTGAAATTCTCACGCGAGATGTTGCTCGACTGTATTTATCTCAAACCAGTAAAAGAGGAGGAATAAGATATGAAAAAAATTATGAATTACAAATCCCTTGTTCGTCATATCGAGCTGCATAAGAATACCCCGCATGGAATAGTTGTCGTTTTCGCTTTCGTTTTCGCTTTCGTAGGCGCAGCCTCTGCCTCTGCTCAGAACTCCCAGACCCCTTCCGAACTCAAAGCGATTACCGGAAAAGTCATAGACGCCGCCACTGGCAATCCAGCCGTCGGAGTGAAGGTAGTGACCTACAACGACCGTCGCTACACCGCCATGACCAACGACGAAGGAGTTTATACCATCAAGGTACCAGAATACGCCACATCGCTCACTTTCAGTGCTGAAGGCTACAACCTTATCCAGCAGCCGATACGCGAAGGCGAACAACCACTGGTAAGCATGTATTCCGATAAGTTCCAGCAGTTCTACAACCCTGCCACATCAGCTACGAGTGGCAAGACCGCACAGGTAGGCTATCTCAACAACGATATCAGCATTGACCCACAGATTCAGCAGCACCTCGGCAGCGATATATATACACGCAGCAGAAGCGGTGCACCTGGAGCAGGGATGATGATGCTCATGAACGGACTCAACTCCATCAACGCCAACGCACAGCCGCTCGTCGTTATCGATGGGGTAGTGCAGTATATGCAGTACGACAGTCCGTCGCTCCATGATGGGTTCTATAACAACCTCCTCACCAACCTTATGGTCGAGGATATAGAGAAAATCAGTGTGATGAAGAACGGAACAGCCCTCTATGGTGCACAGGCAGCCAACGGAGTACTCCTCATCGAGACCAAGCGAAACAAGAGCATGGCAACCAAGATTGACCTCAGCATAGGCGGATCCTACGAACTCGTGCCTAAACTCCCCGACCTGCTCAGTTCAAGTCAGTTCCGAGTATATGCATCCGAACTCATCGGTACCACCGGAACCACCAAAAACCAGTTTAAGTTCCTCCAGACCGACCCTAACTACTATTATTATAATATGTATCACAACGAGACCGACTGGAGCAAGCACGTCTACGACGAAGCCTTCACCCAGAACTACAGTCTCAATGTGCAAGGAGGTGACGACGTAGCAAACTACAACCTCTCCGTAGGTTATGCCAAGAGCGATGCAACACTCAAGGACAACGACTTCAGCCGTTTCAACCTCCGACTCAACTCCGATATCGTACTCGCAAAGAATGTAACAGTGCGCTTCGATGCCTCTTACAGCGATGTCACCCGCGATATGCGCGATGATGGAGCATCAGCAAGTCTCTCCTCTTCAGGCAATGCCACCTACGGCACACCTACGTCACCAGGATTCCTTGCACTCATCAAGTCACCATTCCTCAATCCATACGCCTACGACACCAGCGGAAACCTCACATCCTACCTCGCCGAAGCCGACGACTATCTCTCCGATGTACTCGCAAAAGAATCGTGGAGAACCAGCCTCGCCAACCCAGTAAGCATACTCAACAACGGAGAAGGCAACAACAAAAACTACTTCGGAAACCGAACCATATCCCTTTCTGCAACACCGAAATGGATTATCAACCGCGACTGGAGCATATCCGAACAATTTGCTTTCAACCTCGTCAATACCGACGAAAACTACTACCTCCCACGCAACGGAGTGCCTAACTACGAAGTAGAGTCGGTAGGAGAAGTGGAAAATCAGGTCAGCGCACTTGCAGGCCGTTATATCGGACTCTTCAGCGACACCTATGCCAACTACACACACCGCTGGAATGCCCATTACCTCAGCGCAAGGGCAGGATTCCGATATGTCAACAACAACTACAAAGTAGATACCAAGTTGGGCTACAACTCAGGAAACGACAAGACACCGAATATGTCCAGTTCCCTACAGTATAAGTCAACGGGAGGTTACGAAGACAAGAGCATCAACCTCAACTACTACCTCACAGCCGACTATAACCTCCGCGAACGCTACTACTTCTCAGCAGGAGTAAGTATGACCGGTTCCTCTAAGTTCGGTCCTGATGCTAACGACGGAATTAAGATTGGCAACTACGCATGGGGATTCTTCCCATCAGCAGAGGCAGCATGGGTCATCACCAACGAGAAATGGTGTAACCTCCGCGGACTCGACTATCTCAAACTCAATGTCGGTTACGACCTCACTGGTAACGACGATATCAACGCCATTGCCAACCGTACCTACTTCACCGCAGGCACACTGTTCGACGAAATCGGTACACTCTCACTCGGCAACATAGGCAACACCAAACTCCAGTGGGAAACAACAAGCCGATTCACCGTAGGAGCACAAGTCGCTGCATTCAATAACCGACTCCACGCATCCTTCAACTACTTCACATCCAATACCTACAACCTCCTCTCACTCAACGCACTCTCTTACCTCACAGGAATCGATGCCAACTGGAACAACGACGGACGACTCCTCAACCAAGGATTCGACATCAGTGCCAACCTTAAAATCCTCTCACTCAAAGACTGGAAATGGGACATCGCAGCAAGCATGGGTCACTATAAGAATGAAATCAAACGCCTTGCCAACGGTCAGCAGAGCCAGATTAACACACTCTACGGAGCAAATATAATCACCAAGGTAGGAAGTGCGATGAACCTCTTCTACGGCTACACAACCGAAGGAGTGTTCTCCACCGAAGCAGAAGCCCAGGCAGCCAACCTCTGCATCAAGACATCAACAGGAGAACTTCAGTACTTCTCAGCAGGCGATATGCACTTCACCGACCTCGATGGCAACCACCGTATAGATGAAAGCGACATGCAAGTAATCGGAGACCCTAACCCCGACATCTACGGAACCATCTCCACCAACCTCTCATGGAAAAACATCACACTCTCAGTCCTCTTCAACTACTCACTCGGAAACGACATCTACAACTACCAGCGCAGCATACTCGAAAGCGGGTCATACTTCTATAACCAGACATCCGCTATGAGCCGCCGATGGACCCACGAAGGACAAGAGACCGACATTCCACGCGCCTCCTATCTCGACCCAATGGGCAACAGCCGATTCTCCGACCGTTGGATAGAAGACGGAAGTTACCTCAAACTCAAAAGCGTCACACTATCCTACGACCTGCCTATACGCAGCACATACCTCCAGGGAATTACCCTCTGGGGATCTGCCAACAACCTCCTCACCATCACCAAATATCTCGGCACCGACCCCGAATTCAGTATGACCAACAGCGCCATCGGAATGGGCATCGACCGAGGACTACTCGGAGCAGGACGCACCTTCGCACTGGGAATAAAGATTAACTTGTAATAAAAGTTTAAGAGTATGAAAAAAGATAAAATTATCAGATTATCAGATTATCGGATTATCAGATTATCAATTATAATCCCTTTTGTCTTCGCAGGCCTCAGTTCCTGTGCCGATGTTGATTCCGAACTCGTAGAATTCCAG
>R05__coassemble_369_pt1 | contig 22715 bp, 14 predicted proteins | sample R05__metabat2_high_PE_017 | metagenome-assembled genome bin R05
TTATACTTAATCATATAGTCCAGTCAAAAAGTTTGTTAATACGCCGCAGATGAGAATCAGCGGCTTTTTTTTATTTCCTCGTGCTCGATATGACGTGTTCTGGTTGGGTTGACAACAAGGGATTAATAAGTGCAGAGTGCAGAGTGCAGGGTGCAGATTTGCCGTCCGGATGGAATAACCCTTAACCCTTGAACCCTTGAACCTCTTTATCACAGATTTTTGTTTAGATTTATCACAGATTTCTTGTCATCTATTTAAGATTTACGATTAGATTTAAATCAGTGATATAAATCCTTGATAAATCCTTGCGTAAATTGGGGGAGTCATTTTTAGCAAGGCGGGGCTTTGCCCCTTGAATCCATGATAAATCCTTGCGTAAATCCTTGATAAAGTTAAATCTTTCGTAAATCCGTGATAAACCTTAACTCAGCATCCTGTACCCCTTTATCACAGATTTTTGTTTAGATTTATCACAGATTCAAGGAACTTTAGTTCCGCCTTGCCCTAAATCCTCCCATCATTTATGTCGGATTTATCACAGATTTCTTGTCATCTATTTAAGATTTACGACTTGATTTAAATCAATGATATAAATCCTTGATAAATCCAGCGTAAAAAATCTTTTTTTTTGGAGTCATTTTAGAGGAGATCGTCGCTACGCTCCTCGTATCTATGATAAATCCTTGCGTAAATCCGTGATAAAGTTAAATCTTTCGTAAATCTGTGATAAACCTTAACTCTGCACCCTGCACTCTGCACTACATATCGCCATTATATACCCTTACGTAGTCAATTTCATATTTCAATGGGAATGCTTCAAGCAAAGGCTCTCCTCCATTAGTTCCGCCAATAGCGAGATTGAGCAGAATATACTGAGGGGTGTGGAACGGATTTTCGTTTCCGCCACGTGCTCCATTGATGGTGTTTGTTATGTCGATATCATTGAGAAGTTCTCCGTCAAGGTAGATTCTTATGTAGTTCTCGGTCCAGTCCATAAGCCAGATATGGAATTTATCTGCCCATTCTGCATCTTTTTCCAGGAAATGAGAGAAAGGAATCGTTTTTGAATTCCAAATTGCCTGCCATTTCTGACTTCCACCCCAAGCTGCATTAGCAAGGATATGTGGGATGCCTTTTATCTGATAGTATTCCATAACATCGATTTCTCCACACGAAGGCCATTCGTATTTACTGCCTAATGTCCATATTGCTGGCCACGACCCCATTATTGCGGGTATCTTTGCCCTTACTTCCAATTGTCCGTAGAGAAAAGAGAAATGTCCTCTGGTATTGATGCTTGATGATGTTATCGTGTGCTCGGCATCCTTGTTGTATCGCGCTTCTATTGTAAGAATTCCGTTCTTTACTGTGGCGTTGTCTTCCTGATACCATTGGTATTCTTTATTCCTTACGTATCCGTGTTCGAAACTCCAATATTCTGGGTTCACATTGCCATCTACATTAAATTCTTCGCTCCAAATCAACTGTCGATCCTGTCCGTAGCAAACTACAGAGTAAAATGCACAACAAATGATAAGGTAAAAGCGACTGAAGGTTATATGGTTATATGGCTTAGCATTCATTGGTATTGTGGTTTTTATTGGTTATGAGATTAAAAATATCTTGCATTAGGATTGGCGATATAAATGCCGCATACGGATGATTGTGGGTACATTGCTCCGTTTTCTGTGAGAGAGATACCTATGGATTGGAAATCTGTTAATTCGGCTAAATGAAAAATCTGCTTTTGATCTGGGAAAGAAGAATATCCCACAGCGGGACGTATCCCTTGATAATGGGCTTTGAATAGTTCGTCAACGGTGAGATTTTCATCTTTTGCATATCCCCACAGATTGCGTCTTACTTGCATGTGAAGATATTCGCTTGTGGCTTCTGCAAGACGGTCGGTAATGCTTTGGAGCATTATGTCGCCTTGCATCTCCTCTGCCAACTCAGGACATACCGTAACAGCGAATGTTCCTACATAGTCGTCATCTTGTTCGGACGAAACGAATGAGGCCAGTTTGTTTGGTACAGCCACACTGATATTCTGCATCTCTGTATGGAAAACAATGGAATCAACAGTTGAATGGGCTGGGTAGAGACCTACAGATGCTTTCATTGAGAAATTATGTTCAATCCTGTCGAGTATTTGCTCTGCTTCTTTTCTGAGTTGTTGTTTCTCTTCCTCGGTACCAGGTTTCCATAAATTATAGAAATACACCCAATTGATAAATGGCCTTACTTCGTGGATATCTATGTCAAAATTCTTTATTCCGATAAAGGATGGTTGTGTGGTTGGTTCCTGAGCGTGTCGAAGGATGTGGTTTTGTGGTTGGTGTTGCGGTGATGGCGATTTTTCTGTCAAACGCAGCGTTTCTTGTTTCTGGTGGTTCAGAGCAATGATTTCATCTCTTTCGGTGCCAAGAAGTTGGCTGGCTATTACGGGGTTTTGTGATGCATCTTTAATGTGGAACACAGGACCGTCATAGAGTGGGGCTATCTTTGTGGCTGTATGTACTTCTGATGTAGTTGCCCCGCTTATAAACAATGGCACAGAGATACCGGCATTCTTCAGTTCTTTTGCCACGACACACATTTCGTTGAGCGAAGGAGTAATCAGTCCGCTTAGACAGATGAAATCAACATGCTGGGATAGTGCAGTCTCAACTATTTTCTCTGCCGGTACCATTACACCCAAATCAATCACGTTGAAGTTATTGCATGCCAACACAACTGCTGCAATGTTTTTACCAATATCGTGAACGTCACCCTTAACGGTTGCGAGTATGTACTTAGGTCTGTTATCTACCGTAAGAGATTTATTGTCAACAGCCATCAGGTGTGGTTTGAGAATCTCGATTGCCACTTTCATCGTCCTGGCTGTTTTTATTACCTGAGGTAAAAACATCTTGCCTTCTCCAAACAATGTCCCCACTATGGTCATACCTTTCATTAATGGTCCTTCTATGATTGCCGAAGGTGATGGGTATGTTTTGAGCGCCTCACTGATATAATCTGCCAAATGTTCATCGTTGCCTTGTTTCAAAGCATTTATAAGCAGATCGTCAACATTCGTTCCGGTTTTAATTTTTAATTCTGAATTTTGAATTTTTAATTTTTCGGTTCCCGTTGTCGTAGCAGAGTCCTTTACCAAGGCGAGTAATGTCTCTGTTGCATTTTCTTTTCGGCAGAGTATTACATCTTCGATAGCAGAAAGCAAATCCTGTGGAATGTCTTGGTACATCACTTTGGTTGCGGGGTTGACTATTGCCATATCCAAACCCGCATTGATTGCGTGGTAAAGGAACACAGCGTGCATGGCTTCGCGGATGTAGTTGTTGCCTCTGAATGCAAATGAGAGATTGCTTACTCCTCCTGATACCTTTGCCTCGGGGAGATTACTGTGAATCCATTTTGCTGCCTCAATGAAGTCGAGCGCATAGCGTTCGTGTTCCTTCATTCCTGTTGCAACTGTCAGTATATTAGGATCGAAGATAATGTCTGATGGTGGAAATCCCACTTTGTCTGTGAGCAAATGGTATGCTCTTTGGCAGATCTGTGTCTTACGTTCGTAGGTTGTTGCTTGTCCTTCTTCATCAAAAGCCATAACAACAAGTGCTGCTCCAAGGTTTTTTACTTTTTTTGCTTTTGCTAAAAACACTTCTTCTCCTTCTTTGAGCGAAAGTGAATTAACAATAGATTTGCCTTGAATGCATTTTAATGCGGCTTCAATGACTTCAAAATCAGATGAGTCAATCATCCATGGTATTCCTGCAATTACAGGGTCTGATCCCATGAGGTTCAGGAAGTTCACCATTTCGTTTTTGGAGTTGAGCATGGCATCATCCATATTGATGTCGAGTATCATAGCCCCATCATCTACTTGCTTGCGTGCAATGCCTAATGCTTCATCGTAGTTTTTCTCATTGATAAGGCGGAGAAATTTCCTGCTCCCTGCCACATTGCATCTCTCGCCTATGTTTATGAAACTGCCATCAGAGACAAATTCATTCTGACCGGAAAGAGTAAAATGGTCCTTGAACGCGGTTCCGGTTCCGGTTTTAATTTTTAATTCTGAATTTTGAATTTTTAATTTGGATGAAATGGCTTTTATGTGATCAGGAGTGGTACCACAACAACCTCCAACTATATTCACCAGTCCTTCTTCGATATATTCTTGTACGATTTCCGCCATTTCCTGTGGAGTTTGTTCGTATTCACCCATTTCGTTTGGCAATCCTGCATTGGGGTATGCGCTCGTGTAGAAAGGCGATATGGCAGAGAGTTGTTTTATAAATGGTTTCATTTGGCGTGCACCAAATGCACAGTTGAGTCCAAGTGAGAAGATGTTGGCGTGGGATATGGATATTAGGAATGCTTCGAGTGTCTGTCCTGAGAGCAGTCTGCCTGCTTTATCAGCAAGAGTGACAGATAACATAATAGGCAGTGTCTTCCCAGTCTGTTTGAAAGCATTGCTTGCAGCAGCAAGTGCGGCTTTGGCATTTATGGTATCAAAGATGGTTTCGATAAGCAGAGCATCTATTCCACCATCGATGAGTGCTGTCATTTGTTCGGTATAAGCATCGCAGAGAGTATCAAAATCGATGCTTCTGAATGCAGGGTTATCTATATCGGGGGAAAGCGAACATGATTGGTTGGTAGGACCTATTGACCCAGCCACAAAACGAGGTTTCTCTGGGGTAATAAGACTCATTCTGTCTGCTTCTTTTCTTGCTATGCGGGCAGCAGCCAAATTCATTTCCCTGACCTTATCTGCCAAATTATATTCTGCCTGTGATATACGCTGAAGACTGAATGTGTCGGTTTCTATTATATCGGCTCCTGCCTCAAGGTACTGTCTGTGGACATCAGCAACAGCATCGGGATTGGTAAGTACAAGAGAATCGAAATTGCCCGAGAAGCCTTTTCTCTGCAACATTGTGCCCATTGCTCCGTCGAGCAAAAGGATTCTTTCTTTTATGATTGTCTGCAGATCCATGCCTTTGCGATTAGAAAATTTGTTTGGCTATTTCCGCAACGCTTGCTGCTACATTCATAGAATAGAAATGAATGCTTGGCACATTTGCCTCTTTGAGTTCTTTTGCCTGAGCGATGGTCCACTCTATACCCAAAGCCTTGACATCGTCGTTGCTTTTGCATTTCTGGAGTGCTCGTGCCAAGTCCATAGGTAAGTCTATATGGAATGTCTTAGGAAGGAGGGTCTTCTGTGTCATGGATGAGAGTGGCTTGAGTCCTGGTATTATAGGCACATTTATTCCTGCCTTCTTGCACCGCTCAACGAAATCGAAATAGCGTTTGTTGTCGAAAAACATCTGGGTTACTACATATTGGGCTCCGGCATCTATCTTGTTTTTTAGATATTCTATATCGGTATCTATGTTCAGTGCTTCTTCGTGCTTCTCAGGGTATCCTGCAACGCCATAGGTGAATTTGTTGTGGAGGGGTTCGGTCTCATTGCCACTGAGCATGATGCCGTTATTAAATGCATTTACTTGACGGCAAAGATCAATGGCATGTACGTGTTCGTCATCTCCAATTGGTATCCCTTTTGTTCTGTCACCACGGAGAACAAGTATATCTGTAATATCTAAATACGACAAATCGATGAGTTCGTTTTCAAGTTCCGAACGTGAAAATCCGCTGCATATAATATGTGGTACTGTAGGGATTCCATATCGTCCCTTAAGTGCAGCAGCAACAGCAACCGTGCCAGGACGTGTACGCTCAAATTCCCTGCGGAACATCCCTCCACCTAAATCTCTGTAAACCACTTCAGTCCGATGCGTTGTGATATTGATGTACGACGGACTGAACGGCATCAGCATATCAATATTTTTGAATAACTGATCAATGCTTTTTCCTCTTACAGGTGGCAATACTTCAAAGGAGAATGCGGTCTGATGTTCTGACTGCAGATAGTCTGCTACGCTATTCATATAACCGATTAATTGATATCGTTGATATTGTATGGAGTTTCCTGATAGACATAATAATTGAGCCAGTTTGAGAAAAGCAGATTGGCTGTCGCTCTCCACTTTACTATAGGTTCGTTGTCGATATTATCGTCCTTATAATAGTTTTGCGGCATTTTGATTGGCAGATTCTTTGCCAGGTCACGCCTATATTCTGTATCAAGTGTCATCGGTGCATATTCGGAATGACCGGTAATGAATATCTCCCTTCCATCCCGTGCCATTACTGCGTGTATGCCTGCCTCTTCACTCTCGGAGATGATTCTCAGGTCGGGATGATTGGCTATTTGTTCCCTTGGCAGAGTGATATGGCGACTGTGGGGAACATAGAACTCATCGTCGAATCCTCTGAATATTGGTAGCGATGAATCGAGTGCATGGTGCTTGAATACTCCAAATACTTTATCTTTTGTTGCGACTTTATTTATTCCGTAAAAATGGTATAATCCTGCAAATGCTGCCCAACAGATATAAAGTGTTGAGGTTACATTTTTTCTTGCCCAATCCATTACATTCTGTAGATCTGCCCAATACGACACTTCTTCGTATTCCATCTGCTCTAATGGTGCACCGGTAATAATGAATCCGTCGTATTTGCCTTGTTTCATATCATCAAAATCATGGTAGAATGCCTGCATATGCTCTATTGGCGCATTTTTGGATGTATGACTCTTTATCTTCATAAACTCCAGTTCCACTTGCAATGGAGTGTTCGACAGTATTCTTACAAAATCGGTCTCTGTCGTTATCTTTATAGGCATAAGATTCAGAATGGCTATTCTGAGTGGACGGATGTCCTGAGTATGAGCACGGGTTGTGTTCATAACGAAAATATTCTCCTTTTTCAGCAAATCAATTGCAGGGAGTTTATCTGGAAGTGTTAATGGCATAAGCGATAATGTAAAGATTAAAAATTAATACTTACATATTGAACAAACGTATTTTTTTTCTTTGTTCACAATTGTCTCAATTTGTTCATTTCCTGTCAAGGTGCCGGGCAGGTCATTGATTATGCCCGTACCATGGAGTTTGAGTACAGATTCCTTCTTCGTCCAGAAAACAGTGAACATCTCCATCGGGTCGTCCGATTCCTTGATTATTCTCTCTTCCTCCTCGTTCATTGTTTTCCTTACGAGAGCATCATCGGCAGTATGGAAACTCTCAACGTCAACCCCTATGGGAGCATCACTCACAACTACGGCAATGGCATTACGGCAATGACTGATATTGAAATGGATGTCAGGAAATTCGTTTAGTGTAGGCTTACCATGTTCACCATATCCGAACGTAAGTTGCAGGGTGTTGTCCGCATTTGTTATTGTCCTCACCATCTCCTGTAACATTACAAACGACTTCAGACAGGCAAACTTACCAAAGGTATGTTTGTATTTCAGTGCCTTATCCCTTCGCCAATCTGGAACAATGGGCAGCATATTGTTTACCGCCTCGTCGGTACACTGTTCCATATTGTCATAAATCCTTAATTCCATTCAGAACCCTCAGAACCCTCTTTTGAATTCTTAATTTTTAATTTTGAGAACCCTCAGAACTCCCATCAAGCCAGCCTGAATGCTACGTCCATCATATGGGTAAATGTGGTCTGACGCTCTTCTGCCGTTGTTGATGTACCGTCAACTATACTATCGCTGACAGTGAGGATGCAAAGAGCCTTCTTTCCTGCTTTCAGTGCGTTGGCATACAAAGCAGTAGCCTCCATCTCAACAGCAAGCACACCCATCTTCTGCCATTTCTTCCATCCCTGATTTTCATCATAGAAGGTATCCGACGACAGCACATTTCCCACCTTGTAACTGTATCCCAACTCCTCGCAAGTCTTCACAGCCTTATACAATAAGTCGAAATCTGCAATAGGAGCAAATGTGCCAGGCAAGTCAAACTGGTGCATGAAATTAGAGTTTGTACAAGCACCCTGAGCAAATACCACATCGCCAAGTTTCATACCAGGCTGTATGCAACCCGCAGTGCCCACTCTTATGATTGTCTGTACTCCATAGAAATTAAACAATTCGTACGTGTAGATAGCGATAGAAGGGATTCCCATTCCGTGTCCCATAACACTTACCCTCTTTCCCTTGTACGTACCGGTATAGCCCAGCATACCTCTTACCCCGTTAAACTGTACTGGGTTTTCCAGATAATGCTCAGCCATGAATTTGGCACGCAGCGGGTCGCCACTCATAATAACTGTCTCGGCTATCTCGCCATATTTTGCCGCATTGTGCGGCGTAGGAACTAATTCTGCCATAATTTGCGGTTTTGGTTTGGGTGCAAAGTTAAGAAAAAAAATCGTATTAGGAGTAAAAAAGCCCCAAAAACTTCTTTTTTTACACTGAAGTAGCTGAAATTCAAAACTCCTTGAATCTCTTTAACTCCTTGAACTGTTTTTGGATCACCTGCATAATCGTGTGTAAAAAAAAAAGAAAAGAAAATTGCGCATTGCGCAGAAAATGGCTACGCGACGTTACTCTAACCTCTAACCTTTAATCTCTAATCAATTTTGAATTTTTAATTTAAAAAACTGATTAATCAATATTTTTTCTTACCTTTGCATTATTAAACTTAATACGAATATGAATAGATTTATCTTTATTATTAGTCTTATGGCTTTTGGGCTGGGACATGTTGATGGTTCCTATGCTGCTGACTCGAACCAACAAGGTCCTATCCCTTTTATTGATTCTGCTCCTTATGATACTATAGTAGATGGTAAGAAGGTGGGGCTTTATACTATCTCTAATGGTAGGATTGGTGCACAAATCACCAACTACGGAGGATTTATTGTCTCTCTCTTTGCTCACGACAGAAATGGGGAGTATGCCAATATCGTGACCAGTTATCCATCAATACGGCAGTATATGCGCTATAACCTCGGCATGGTGGGACCTGCTCTCGGACGTTATGCCAACCGCATAGCAAATGCCAGTTTCAGCCTTGATGGTCAGACATATAACCTGACTCGCAACAACGGCCAGAACATTCTGCATGGTGGAAACAAGGGTTTTGACCACCGGGTATGGGACGTGAAGGAGGTTAGCCAGAGCAAACTTGTACTGACTTGCACCCTTGCTGATGGCGACGATGGATTTCCTGGAAATCTTACTACGGTATTGTCGTTTTCTATATCCGACGATGGTGGGCTTGTAATCAGTTATCAGGCAACGACCGATAAACCTACAGTTGTGAACCTCTCACACCATGCTTATTTCAATCTTAATGGTGCAGGAAATGGTGATATTCTTGGACATCAACTCACCATCAATGCTGATAAGATTACTGAGACTGACCGCAATGGTATTCCATCGGGCAAACTGATTGGTGTTGAGGGTACTCCATATGATTTCCGCAGTCCTGTTACTTTGGGCGACCGTCAGATTGCCATGCAGGGGTTTGGCTGGGGACAGCGGCCTGAAATACCAGAGGGCAAGGTGATGCAGTACGACAATAACTTCTGCCTTAATCATTCCGCAGACAATCTCATTGAGAAGGTGGCTACCCTCTATTCGCCTCAGTCGGGCAGGGTGATGGAGGTGTGGAACAACCATCCCGGTATGCAACTCTATACTGGTGCACGACGTGCCATAGCACTCGAGTCGCAGATGTACCCCGACTCTCCTAATCATCCTGATTTCCCATCAACAACTCTGCGTCCTGGTCAGACTTACTCTCATACTATTATTTATAGATTTCCTGTTCCGATTGGAGAGTGATGATGTTACATTGACGGAACTTTATGTATCGTGAGTGAAAGTTTATTAACGAAAAAGGATGTAATTTTGCAGCATGAGATAAAATATAAATGGTTATGATTATGCGAACAAATTTATCACGATTGCTTTTGTCTGCCATGTGCTTGGTGGGCATTATGGTTTGTAGGGCTCAGACTTACGAGTACCCTTTCCAAAATCCAAAACTCTCGAACGAGGAAAGAGTTGAAAACCTTATCTCTCTGCTCACACCTGAGGAGAAGGTGGGACTGATGATGAATAAATCGGTTTCGGTTGACCGTCTTGGTATTCCGTCGTATAACTGGTGGAGCGAGGCTTGTCATGGTGTGCGCCAAAGTGGTTATACTGTCTATCCGCAACCTATTGGTATGGCTGCTTCGTTTAATGATAAGTTGTTTTATGATGTATTTACAACGGTGTCGGATGAGGCACGTGCCAACTGGAACCGCAGTAATCACGACATATTCAATGTGAAGATGGGGGCAACTTATTACCCCGGAAATCCCGAACTGACTTTCTGGTGCCCTAACGTAAATATCTTCCGTGACCCTCGGTGGGGACGTGGACAGGAGTCGTGTGGTGAGGATCCTTATATGAATGCTGTTCTTGGTTTGCAAACCGTTCTCGGAATGCAGGGGAATAACGACAAATATTATAAGACTCATGCTTGTGCAAAGCACTATGCAGTCCATAGTGGTCCTGAACCACTTCGTCACTCGATGGATGTTGAGGTATCGATGAGGGATTTGTGGGAGACTTATCTTCCTGCATTCAAGAAATTGGTGATTGACGGCAATGTGAGGGAGGTGATGTGCGCTTACCATCGTTATGAAGGTGAACCATGCTGCCAGAGCAACAGGCTGCTACAGGTAATCCTGCGCTATAAATGGAAATATGATGGCATCATACTTACCGACTGTGACGCTATCAATAATTTCTTCAATAAGAACCAGCACGGCACTCATCCTGATGCGCTTTCTGCATCGGTTGATGCTATTTCAAATGGAACTGACCTTGAGTGCGGCAAGGCATTTATGTCGCTGACTGATGGTCTGGAGAAGGGTGTGATTACCGAGAAAGACCTTGACGTGCACCTTCGTCGTACGTTGCTTGGCAGATTTGAATTGGGTATGTTTGACCCTGCAGATATGATTCCTTGGGCAAATTTAGGAGAGGATGTTATAAGCAGTGATTCGAACCATCAATTGGCTGTAGAGGCTGCAAGGCAATCAATGGTGCTGCTGAAGAACGGATTGTGGCAGACGGATAAGGGACTTCAGCCAGTTCTGCCTTTGAGCAAAGACATAAAGAAACTGGCTGTGGTAGGTCCGAATGCAGATGATGCCAATATGCTGAACGGAGAATATGGGGGCAATCCATCGAAGGCTCACACACATTCTCTGCTCGACGGAATCAGAGCTGCACTGCCTGGCACTGAGATTATATACAACCAAGCGTGTGAACTTGCACGCGACAATAAGACTACCAATTATCTCGGTAAATTCAATGATGGTAAGGGTATAAAGGCTGAATTCTACAGCACAAACGAATATGAGGGTGAACCAACGATTGTGAAATATCTTGACAATGTGCGTCTGTCAACATTCGGTGCCTATGGATTTGCTGAAGGTTTGCCTACAGATAAGTTTTCAGTACGTCTCTCAGGTACTCTTGTCAGTGATTTTACCGGGGATATGAGTTATGCTGTTTCATCGGATAATGGCTATGTCTTGACGGTCAATGGGAAGGAGATAGAGAATGTGAAGAGTGCAAGTCCGCGTCAGGGAGGATTTGGAAGAAGAGGCAATACAGTATATAAGACTTTCCCTGTAGAGGAGGGCAAGAGTTACGACGTGACCTTGGGATATCATCGTGGTACTGGCAATTTTGCTATGCTTAGTACTGAAATTTGTCAGAACCGCCTTGTTGATTTTGTAGATGTGACAGAAGCAGTGAAAGATGCTGAGGCTATTATTATAATAGGTGGTATATCTCCATCAATGGAGGGAGAAGGGGGCGATAAGGCTGACATAAATCTTCCTGCTGTCCAGCAACGTCTTCTCAAGGCAATGCACTCAACTGGTAAACCTGTTATCTTTGTGAATTGTTCGGGCTCTGCACTTGCGTTCGGAAGTTTAGAAAATCAATATGACGCACTCATTCAGGCTTGGTATGCAGGAGAGGGTGGTTCGGAGGCGCTACCGGAAATACTGTTTGGGGACTATAACCCATCGGGCAAACTACCTGTGACTTTCTATGCCTCTAACGATGACCTTCCTGATTTCCTGGATTATAGTATGAATAATCGTACATATCGTTACTTCAGAGGCACTCCTCAATATGCTTTTGGTTATGGACTTTCTTACACCAAGTTTGAATATGGACAAGGCAAACTGTCGAAATCATCCATGAGAAAGGACGGAAAGGTGACTGTCACCGTGCCCGTAACCAATACTGGCGACAGGGAAGGTGAGGAGATAGTTCAAGTTTATGTAAAGTCATTGGACAATCCAGATGCGCCAATAAAGTCGCTTAAGGGATTTGCAAGGGTGAAACTTGCTCCAGGTGAGACAGAGAAGGCGGTGATTACTCTGAATGGGGAATCGTTTGAGTATTATGACAGTACTATTGACGAACTCTCTGTACGTCCTGGAAGATATCAAATACTCTACGGCTCCTCATCGTTGGACAAAGACTTGAAATGCCTGAACTTTGAAGTAAAATAACAAGGTATAGGTTAACATTTGGCAGTCGGAGCTGCATAGATAGCCGCTCCGGCTGCTAATTGGTTGTTTATTTCAGTAGATTACCGAGAATACCACGTGTAAGTGATCTTACAGCGGTTGATGTGGCTTGCTTGGCTATACTTGCGCCTGTACTGCTTGCACGGTTTCCAAACACTTTCTTAGCCACTGTGTTTCCAGCTGAACGGGTCACGCTGGTAAGTACAGCTCCGCCTACAGCAGCCAATATTCCTCCCCAGAAACTCTTTTCTTTCTTTTTGCCTTTGCTTGCTTTCTCTTCCTTGGCCTGAGCCTGAGTCTGCTGCTCTTTCTCTGTTTCTGCAAGGAGAATTTCAAAGGCACTTTCGCGGTCAACAATCTTATCATATTTTCCAGAAAGAGATGAAGAAAGCATGATTTGTTGTCTTTGCATAGGTGTGATGGCTCCAATCTGACTTAGAGGAAACAGAATCTTTGCCCGCTCAACAATCGAAGGTGCACCCTTCTCGTCAAGGAATGATACGAGAGCCTCTCCTGTAGCAAGTTCCATAATTGCTTCAGCGGTTTTGAATTCGGGATTTTCCCTGAAAGTTTCGGCAGCAGCCCTTACGGCTTTCTGATCTTTAGGTGTAAATGCGCGTAAGGCATGTTGAATGCGGTTTCCTAATTGCCCAAGTACACTGTCTGGGAGATCTGAAGGATTCTGTGTTACAAAATACACTCCTACGCCTTTGCTTCTTACAAGGCGGACTACTTGCTCAATCTTTGAAACAAGAGCAGGGGAGGTGTCTTGGAAGAGGGTATGTGCTTCATCGAAGAAGAATACTAATTTCGGTAGTTCCATATCTCCTACTTCCGGCAGAGCCTCGTATATCTCTGACAAGAGCCAAAGCAGGAATGTTGAATAGAGTTTTGGATTTTGCATAAGTTTGTCGGCAGCCAATACATTCATTACCCCCATTCCGTATTGTTGGCGTATCATGTCGTGGATGTCGCATGCTGGTTCTGCAAAGAATTTGTCTGCACCCTGTGTCTCGAGTGCAAGGAGTTGTCTTTGCACAGCACCGATGCTTGCTGCGGTGACATTACCGTATTCTCTGGAAATTTCACTTGCGTGTTTGGTTGTATATGCAAGCATTGATTTGAGGTCTTTCACGTCAATCAGCAACCATCCTTTGTCGTCTGCCACTTTGAAAACGATTTCAAGTACTCCTGTCTGAGTGTCGTTGAGGTTCATCAAACGTGCAAGCAATTGAGGTCCCATTTCTGATATAGTGGTACGCATTGGATGGCCCTGTTCGCCATACACATCCCAAAATGTTACGGGGCATCCTGCAAACTGTGGATCTTGAATTCCAAATTCATTACATCGTTTCTGAATGAAGTCAGTCATATGTCCTGTTTGACTTATACCAGAGAGGTCGCCTTTCATATCAGCCATAAAACAAGGAACTCCTGCTTGCGAGAAACTTTCAGCAAGCACTTGAAGACTGACCGTCTTTCCCGTACCAGTAGCACCTGCTATCAAGCCGTGCCGATTAGCCATTTTGCCACAAATACTGACAGGCCCATTGATCCCGTGAGCCACGTATAATCCGTTTTCTTTAGTAAACATAGTCGAAAAATTTAAGTTATTGCTGCAAAGTTAATATTTTTTTTTGTCAGTTAAAAAAAAATTATTACCTTTGCACCCGCTTTTGGCGAGATAGCTCAGTTGGTTAGAGCGTCGGATTCATAATCCGGAGGTCGAGGGTTCGGGTCCCTCTCTCGCTACAAGACAGCAAAAAAACAGTCGCGATTCTCCCCGTGGCTGTTTTTGCGGTTATGGGGGTTAAACTTATCTTATGGAAAAATGAAAAATAAAATCTTAAGAATCCATATGGGATTTATTGCTTTGTGTGCTATATCATTGATCAAAATACCTATGACAGCACGTGTTATCGAGAAAGGTGTATTAACATCCGCTTTAAGTAATGATGCATGGAATTGCTCCAAATGGATTTCGGTTGCCGATTGCCCTGTTGTGAATGGCAGAATAGGAGGGGCTAATGAACTTGCTGCTGATGGCGCAAGTTGGTTTGTGAGTACTCTTAAAAATGACAAAAAGGTTGTGTCTGCCAAATGGATGACTACTGGACTTGGCATATATGAACTTTATGTGAATGGTTCGCCGATTGGCAAAGAATTTCTTAAACCTGGTTTTACTCACTATGCTAAAACTAAGCGTAGTTTTACTTATGATATTACGGATGCTTTCAAGAAAGGGAAGAACGCAGAGAATACTTTTAGTGTTCAGGTTACTCCAGGTTTGTGGGCTGATAAAATTGTCACTCCAGGTGGTCATGATGGGATGATAGGCAGGAAAACGGCGTTCCGTGGTGTGCTCGAACTGACATATTCTGATGGCAGCAAAAAACTTTTTGGCACTAATTTAAAGGATTGGAAAGCAGGTACTGCTGGTCCGGTTAAACATGCTGCCATTTTTGATGGCGAAAGTTATGATGCGCGTGAACTTCCTGGTTACGAATGCATAGGTAAATTGACTGTTCCAGAGGAAAATCTTGAATTTAAGGGTGAAATACTGCCTTCAAATGGAGCAGAGGTGTATTTACGCAGAGATTTGGCTTTGAAACCCATTCAGGCCTATGTATGGAAAGATGTAGAAGGAGCCAATGACAAAGAGTTTGGTAAGGTCGTTATCGATAGGAAATATTCAAAAGGTGAGACCATAACTCTCCACCCAGGTGAAACTTTGGTTGTGGATTTCGGACAGAATGCTGCTGCTGTGCCTTGCTTTACTTTCAAAGCCTCAGCAGGTACATCATTGACGTGTCTTCCAGCAGAACTCCTTAATGATGGTAACGGTGCAAGAAGCCGCGGTATGGATGGTCCTGAAGGGAGTTGTCATCGCACCAATCTGCGTATGCATGGGAATGCAATTCGATTGAATTATACTTTTGCAACTACTAAGGACTTTGCAACATATTATCCCCATTGTACGTTTTTCGGATACAGATACATCTCTGTTACTGCAACTGATGTGGTTGTGTTGAAGAAAATCGAATCTATACCAGTTACATCTATTGCAAAAAATCTTGAAACCGGAAGTATAATAACGGGTAATAATGATATCAATAAACTGATCTCAAATACTATATGGGGACAAAGGAGTAATTATCTGAGTGTCCCAACTGATTGTCCTCAGCGTAACGAACGTTTGGGATGGACGGCAGATACTCAAGTATTTGCTGAGACAGGAAGTTTCTTTGCTAATGTCTCAGATTTCTTCCATAAATGGACAAGGGATTTGCGCGACACCCAATCGGCTCTGGGAGGCTTCCCAGGTGTGGCACCTTATGGTCAGTATGGCGCTTCAGATGGTGAGATGATGCGTCTTGGTTGGGCTGATGCGGGAATTATTGTTCCTTGGACCATATGGAAACAATATGCTGACAACCAAATAGTGGAGGAAAATTGGGATGCAATGGATAAATTCATGACTCATATTTACGAAACCAAATATGACCATGTAACTCTTTCCAGAGAGAATGGCAACTACCAATGGGCGGATTGGTTGAGTTATGAACCCCTTGAAAGTTGTGGAGGGGGTATCAATGACAGAAATGGTCGTAAGCCAGAGGCTATCGTTTATTGGAATTATCTCGGTGCTTGCTATTGGGCTATAGATGCGGGCATGATGCGTGATATGGCTGTGGCAACAGGGCGTAATGCGACTCCTTATCAAACAATGCTTGAGGAAGCAAAGGTGTATCTTAAGGAAAATTTCCTGACGGACAATGGGGAGTTTAAGTTGGAGATACTGAATACAATGCAGACTCCTGCTCTTTTTGCTTTGAAAAACAAACTGGTGGAAGGTGATGCTAAGGAGAGAATGATTGCAAGGCTGAAAGAGAATTTCAAGGAACATGGGAACTGTCTGCAGACGGGGTTCCTCGGTACAAGCATTCTTATGCAAACACTGACTGAAAATGGTATGGCAGATATTGCTTATGAACTTCTCTTTCAGCGTAAAAATCCGAGTTGGCTGTATTCTGTTGACAATGGCGCCACTACAATTTGGGAACGTTGGAACAGTTATACTCTTGAGAACGGAATGGGACCGAGTGGTATGAATAGTTTCAATCACTATGCTTATGGGTGTGTGTGTCAGTGGCTGTGGGAAGTGGCTGCGGGTATTTGTGCGGATACGAATAGCCCAGGGTTCAAACATATTGTTATGAAACCTATACCAGATAAACGTCTTGGTAGTTTGAAGGCTGAATACCAATCTGCCGTAGGTCTTATTAAAAGCGAATGGCGTTATGAGGGTGATAATTGGATATGGCACTTTACAATTCCTGAGGGAGTTACCGCAACTGTTACTCTCCCATATCAAAATGTAAGCAAAGAGTATGGTGCAGGGAACCATACTGTCACATTGTAAGTAGAAGAAATTATATGTTAGTTGGTCTTCATGCTTTGACAGAAAAAATTCTGTAACAAAGTATGAAGTTATACTTCATAAATGTGAAATATGCAAAAAAAAATGATTTTCCCACCTTATTATATATTGTTGGAATGTTTTTTTTTACTAATTTTGCGCCGCAAAACGATAAATTTATTGAATGATGCGAAAGAATTTAGTTATTGTTGAGTCTCCTGCTAAGGCAAAGACCTTGGAGAAATTTTTGGGTAAGGACTTTACTGTTATGTCAAGTTATGGACATATAAGGGATTTGAAAAAGAATGGCCTGAGTGTAGAAGACAATTATACTCCAGAATATGAAATACCTTCAGATAAGAAGAAAGTTGTAACTGACTTAAAGAAAGCAGCCTCATCGGCCGAGACAATTTGGTTGGCATCGGATGAGGACCGTGAAGGAGAAGCCATTTCCTGGCATCTTGCTCAAGTGCTGGGCCTTGATACTAAGAGTACGAAGCGAATAGTGTTTCACGAGATTACCAAGGACGCGATACTTGAAGCAATAAAGCACCCTCGCAATATAGACGTAAATCTTGTAAATGCCCAGCAAGCCCGTAGGGTATTGGACCGTTTGGTGGGTTTCAAACTCTCTCCTGTATTGTGGAAAAAATTGAAGCCGTCACTATCTGCAGGTCGTGTGCAGTCGGTTTCGGTGCGTCTTATCGTTGACAGAGAAAGGGAGATAGAGAATTTCAAGCCTGAATCGAGTTATAAGGTTGTTGCTTCGTTCTGTATAGGCGAAAGTGAGTTTAAGGCAGATCTTGGTAAACGATTTAAGACTGAGTCAGAGGCTGAAGAGTTTCTTAATCAGTTGAAGGATAAATCATTCAAGATTACTGATGTTAGTAAGAAGCCTATGAACAGGGTTCCTGCACCACCGTTTACGACCTCTACCCTCCAACAGGAAGCAGCACGAAAATTAGGGTTTACTGTTTCACAGACAATGATGATTGCTCAGCATTTGTATGAATCGGGACTTATCACATATATGAGAACAGACTCAGTCAACCTTTCATCACTTTGCCTCAACACGAGCAAGCAAGAAATTGTTGAGATGTTTGGTGCAGAATATTCTAAGACCCGCAACTATCATACAGTTTCTAAAGGTGCTCAGGAAGCCCACGAAGCGATACGTCCAACCTATGCAAGCCACCACGACATAAAGGGAAATGTACCGGAGCGACGTCTGTATGACCTTATTTGGAAGCGCACACTCGCAAGTCAGATGGCAGATGCTGAAATAGAGAAGACTACAGTTACTATTGAGGCAGACGGCCTACATGAGGCTTTTTATGCAACTGGAGAAGTGATAAAATTTGACGGATTCCTCAGAGTTTATATGGAATCTAAGGACGAAGATATGGAAAGCGAAGAGGAAGACCTCTCTGTACTCCCTCCGCTCAGCATGGGTGATGCACTTACCATGAAGGACATAGTTGCAACTCAACATTTTACTCAGGCTCCGTTCCGTTACACGGAAGCAAGCCTTGTCCGCAAACTCGAGGAACTGGGTATAGGACGTCCTTCTACATACGCTCCAATAATTTCCACAATACAACAGCGCGATTATGTGGAGAAGGGTAATAAAGCGGGCGAGAAACGTTCGTTCAATGTAATCACACTCTCCAAAGGAAAGATAAAGACCACGACTAAGGCTGAATTGGTTGGTAACGAGAAAGGCAAGTTGTTGCCAACTGATATAGGAATTGTTGTCAACGATTTCCTGATGAGATTCTTCCCTGAGATTATGGATTATAATTTTACGGCGAGCGTAGAAAAACAGTTCGACGAAATAGCAGAGGGAAATACTGATTGGAAGGAGATGATAATGGACTTCGATAACGACTTTACACCAATGGTACAACAAACCCTCGATGATAAATCCGAACACAAAATGGGCGAACGTGTTCTTGGAACAGATCCTAAGTCAGGAAAACCGGTCAGTGTGAAGATTGGCAGATATGGACCGGTCGTTCAGATAGGCAGTGCAACAGATGATGAAAAGCCTCTCTTTGCTCAGTTGAAGAAAGGACAAAGCATCCAGACCATTACATTTGAAGATGCTATGGAATTATTCCGTCTGCCTCGTACGTTGGGAGAATATGAAGGTGGTGATGTTGTGATTGGTACAGGACGTTTTGGTCCATATATCCTTCATAAAAAACAATATATCTCCTTGCCGAAGCAATATGACCCTATGAGTATTGAATTGTCGGAAGCCGTTGCATTGTTGCAGGATCATAAAAAAGCAGAAGCGGAGAAACATCTGAAGACATTTGAGGAAGACCCAGAACTGGAAATACTCAACGGAAGGTGGGGGGCATATATATGCTATAAAGGAACTAACTACAAGATTCCTAAGAAATATAAGGACTTGAATGACCTTACCTATGAAGTATGTATGACCATCATTAATGAAACCACAAAATAAACTGGATTATGACCAAATACAAAAACATAAGGCAGGTTAAGCAGGAGCGTGATAAGGCTCTTGCTGAAGAAGGAAAGCCGCAGAAGAAAAATTGGCTGATGTTTTTCATAGTACTCTTGCTTTATCTCGCATTCCTTTATTGGGTAAAAAGTTGGTGGGGACTACTCGTAGTACCATTTATATATGACTTGTATATTACGCGAAAAATCAAATGGACTTGGTGGAAAAACCTTGAAAGCCCAGTTTCCAGAACAATTATGAGTTGGGTCGATGCTTTGGTATTCGCTCTGATTGCTGTTTACTTTGTGAATAATTTCTTCTTTCAGAACTACCAAATACCAAGTTCCTCGCTTGAGAAATCACTTCTCACAGGTGACAACCTGCTTGTCAGCAAACTCAGTTATGGTCCGAGAATACCACAGACGCCGCTGACTATGCCGCTCACTCAGCATACTCTTCCTATTACCAATACCAAATCCTATCTTGATTGGCCACATTGGGAATACAGACGAATAAAAGGTCTTGGGACAGTACAGTTGCAGGATATTGTGGTGTTCAACTACCCGGCAGGAGATACTGTGGCACTCAACTACAACAACGACTTTTATCAATTGTGTTGTATGTATGGCAGAGAGGCGGCAAAAGAACAGGGGGTTAACATCCCAGTTATGAAAAATCTATCTACAGAGGCGCAAATGAACCTTTATGAGCAGATTTATTCTTATGGAAGGCAGATTATCGAACTGAACCAAGGGCAATATGGTGAGATTACCTATCGTCCTACTGACAGGAGGGAAAACTATGTAAAACGTTGTGTAGGTCTTCCTGGTCAGACTCTTGAGATAAGGGACAAGGTGGTTTACAACGATGGCAAGCCGCAGCATCAGCCTACAGAGGCGCAATGGAGATATTTTGTCTATGCGAAGGGTTCTGCTCCTGATAAACTCCGAGCCGATTTAGGTATCAGCGATGAAGATTATCTCCAATGGAATGACAGGCCAAACGATCCACGTCCGGAACATCAGATTGGAATGCCTCTTACAGAACATGTGCGTCTTGCACTTCTCAGCAACAAAGAATTGATTGATAGCATTGTAGCGGTACCTGAGCCTGAGGGTGATTTGCTTTATCCTCTTAACCATGACTATGGATGGACACGGGATAACTACGGACCGGTATGGATTCCTAAAAAGGGGGAGACTATCAAACTAACCATGGACAATGTAGCCATTTACGACAGACCTATCAGGGTGTACGAAGCCAACGATCTGAAGGTAAAGGATGGGAAAATCTATATCAATGGTAAAGAGAGTACAGAATATACATTCAAGATGGATTATTACTGGATGATGGGTGATAATCGCCATAATTCACTTGACAGCCGTTACTGGGGGTTTGTGCCAGAGGATCACGTTGTAGGAAAGCCTATTTTTATTTGGTATAGTGTGTGCCCTGATGCACTCAATCCAGAGGCGCCTCATATTCGTTGGAACAGAATATTCAAGATGGTTGATAATATCAAATAAGAAAATGTCTCCCTGAACACAGGGAGACATTTTCTTATTGAGAGAATCGAAACTTCACAGTTTCATCGTCACATTTTGGTTTTAAAAGTTATTATATTTTGTTTTTGATTTTGCGGTTTTTATGGTTTTATCAATCCTGATCTCTGCACTCTGCATTCTGCACTGTCAATCGCCTCTGATGTAAGAGGGATACTGTCGGTTGGGATGATATTTTGGCTGATAGATATGCTTTCTGATTTTCTTGCGTCAATCACCTTTATCTGTGCGGAGATGTCCTCGTTCTTGATATAGGTATCAGCAGGAGCGGACCCCATGCCCTCAGAACGATTCTGTGCCACTCTGCCTGTTACGTTTCCTATAGTGAGCATTATGGCAACGGCTGCTGCTGCCTTTATGAACGGGATTACTTGATGCTTCTTATTGCTTGATCCTATGTTGTGGAGTATTCTATTGTCAAAATCTTCGCCTAAGCCCTGTTCCTTAATGTTGGACTGAGCCGAGAAGACGGGAGTGTATTTTTGGAAGTTTTCCGGAATGTTGTCCTGGCTGAAGAAGGACTTCAGAATTTTCTCCTCCTCCAGCGTTGTCTCTGCATTCCAGTAACGCTCCAGTAATTGTTCTATATATTCGTAATTCATTTTTACTTTTTTTTGTTTGGGCTAATTAACTTTCACCATTACGCCATTTCGCCATTGCGTCTCTTACTTGATTTCTGGCGCGGTGCAATGAGACCTTCACATCTGCTTCGGTAATCTGCATTATATCTGCAATTTCTTTGTAACTCTTTTCTTCTATGTCGCGCAGCAGCATCACTGTTCTTTGTTTTTCGGGTAGCAGATTGATAAGTTTCTCTATCATTACCTTCTGTTCCTCAGTCTCTATTGTATCATTCGCAGATGCCGTGCTGTCTTCTCTGTCGTGCAGACTGCTGTCAAGTGATATGTTGAGATGCTCTTTACGCTTTATGGAATCAAGGGCTAAATTGCGGCAGATGGTCATTGTAAACGCCTCAATATCATCAATTTCTTTCCACTGATGACGCATAAGCCACATTTTCATCATTGTTTCCTGCACAATATCCTCTGCCTCTTCTCTGTCGAGGGTAATTTGCAGTGCCAATCTGAACAGTTTGTTTTTCATTGGCAGGATATATGCTTTGAACCCGACCTCACTTGGTACCGATTGAAAGATGGCTTTCATATATTATGACGAATAAGAAAAGCGAAAGTTACAAAAAAAACATAAAAAATCTCCAATCGTAAAGTTTTATAACATCAAAAGGGCTCGAATACGATTGCATACGTGGTCTATCTGCTGCTGTGTTCTCAGTGTTTCGATTTCTACTACGTAGTTTGCTCTTAGATAAAATGGTTCTCTCTGAATGAGATTCTGACTGATGAATGTGGTTAGCTCTTCGTCGCTTTTCCCGTCAATCAGTGGTCGGCTTTGGGGTTTGCCGTTAGTGCCCATACGTATATGGTTGATAAGGGTTTCTGTGTGGGCTTTGAGATAAACGGATGTTCCGTGCTGTGATATATAGTCCATATTGTCAGAGAAACAAGGGGTGCCACCGCCCAGTGCTATCACGGCATTCTCTTTCATTCCAATATCATGCAGCACAGCCCGTTCTTTCTCTCTGAATGAGGCCTCTCCTTCATTCTTGAAAATGCAGGAGACCTTCATTCCATATTTATCCTCATTCATCAAATCAAGGTCGATGATGGGGAGACCTAAGTGCTGGGCAAGTCTTTTGCCGATGGTGGTCTTGCCTGCACCCATATATCCAATGAGGAAAAGCAAATTTTGCATT
>R05__coassemble_394_pt1 | contig 21567 bp, 15 predicted proteins | sample R05__metabat2_high_PE_017 | metagenome-assembled genome bin R05
TTAAATAGATGACAGGAAATCTGTGATAAATCTGACATAAATGATGGGAGGATTTTGATAGAAGGCGCTTCGCTTGCATCTGTGATAAATCTAAACAAAAATCTGTGATAAAGGGGTTCAAGAGTTCAAGGTTTATGCCATCCGGACGGCAAATCTGCACCCTGCACTCTGCACTCTGCACTACAAAGAAATAACCCTGCACTACAAAGAAACAACTCTGTTCTTTTAACACATTTTAACGTTGTGGCGATTAAACTAATATGTTTTGGCCAAGTCAAAAGGGTGTAGTAAATAGGTGTTTATCATTTTTCAGGGACAACGGCGCGTGATGTGTAGTTGTCCTAATTTTTTATTTTTTTCGAAGAAAAATATAATAAAAGCACTTTTTATTCGTTATGAGGTTGTATGGTAAATAGTAGATTGGCATTGATTGCAAGGATGGGCATCGCAGGGGTTGCGATGTGCATCTTGTGCGTGTTTGGCGGGTGTTCTACAGAGAAGAACACTGCTCTCACCAGGCGTGTGCAGGCTATCAAGGCTAATTACAACACTTACTACAATGGTAAGGTGGCATTTACCGATGGTGTGGAATCGCAGAAAAGGGGTAACAAGGACAACCATCTGGATGTGCTTCCGTTGCTTATAATAGGAAATAAATCGACTGCAAAAATCGGTTCGGGGAATTTTGATACCGCAGTAGAGAAATGTCAGAAGACCATAAAACTGCACAGTATAACAAAACGTCCCGTGTGGAAATCCAATAAAGCAAAGACTCCTAAAGACCGTATATGGCTCTCGCAGAGGGAGTATAATCCGTTTCTCTACAAGGCTTGGTTCCTGATGGGTGATGCCCAACTGAGGAAGGGGGAATATATGGATGCTTCATCAACCTACGCATATATGCAGCGTCTGTATTTCTCTCATCCTGACATTGTGGCAAAAGCAAGGATGCTTGAGGCGCTCTGTTATGCTGAGCAGGATTGGCATTACCAGGCGGAAGACCTGGTGGCGAGGGCAGAGAGAGATAGTTTCCCTGATAAGTTAAAGTGGATGAAGGCTCAGGTGTTGGCTGATGTGAATATCCGACAGAAAAAATATGAGGAGGCTATCCCGTATGTGCTCGAGGTGATAAAGAAACAGAGTGGAAGTTACGAGAAAGCACGTCTGTACTATCTTCTCGGTCAACTCTACCACCAGACGGGGCAGGACGAACTGGCGTACAAGGCATTTGGGAAGGTTTATGCGAAGAACCCTCCATATGAACTGGCTTTCAATGCACGGATTCAGCAGACCGAAGTGCTCTCGAAGGGTAATGCGAAGAAGATGATAAATAAACTGAGGAGGATGGCGAAGAGTGCGAAGAACGTGGAATATCTCGACCAGGTCTATTATGCTCTCGGCAATATCAGTATGGCTCAGGGTGATACCCTTACCGCACTGGGATACTATAAGGCTGGTGTGGAGAAAAGTACGAGGAACGGGATGGAGAAAGGTATTGTGTGGTTGAGACTCGGACAGTTATACTGGGACATGGAGAAATTCGCAGAGGCAAAAGAGTGCTACGGAGGAGTGCTCGGACTTATCGACAAGGACCGCGACGACTATAAAGCCATAGATGAACGTTCGAGAATTCTCGACGAACTCTATCCATATGCTTCGGCAGTGGAACTCCAGGACAGTTTGCAGACCCTTGCAAGGATGGACTCCGTAGAGCGGATGCAGGTGATAAAACGTATCATCGAAGAGGTGAAGAAGAAGGAGAAGGAGGATGCTGCGCGCAACGAGGCAGTAGAGCGTGCAAATACTCAGAAGCAGGAATTGGCGCAGAAGGCCGCTGCCCAGAACGCACAGAACAGAGGAGGCGGGCAGACGGCACTATGGTATTTCTATAACCCTACAGCCGTTTCGGCAGGTAAGACCGAATTCCAAAAGAAATGGGGTATAAGGAAATTGGCTGACGACTGGCAGCGTAAGAATATAACAGTGTTGCGGGCAGAGACGGAGAATCCTAACGACTCTATCCTCACCGATAGTATTGCTACTGACAGTCTTCTCACTGACAGCCTGCTTGCCAAAGGTCAGCAGATGCTGACTGATAGTCTCGGCAATCCAATCAAGATGGATTCCATACCACCAACCACCGAACCACTTGATACCGCACTCACTGATGCCGAGAGGAAGAAACTGGAGAAACTGCAAGAATATGAAGCCGATCCGCACAGACCGGAATACTATCTCAAAGACATACCTCTTACAGATGAACAAATGGAGGCATCAAATGCTGCATTGGTTGACGGACTCTTCAATTCTGCTATCATTTATAAAGACCTGATGGAGAATTTCCCTCTTGCGCAGCGCACTTTCAGAAGGGTGATGGATGAGTTCCCGGACTATCAGCACGAAGGAGAACTCTATTATAACCTCTTCCAATTGTTCTCACGTGTAGGCGAGAGAGACTCGGCTGAGGTATATAAGGCGAAAATGCAGGAGGAATATCCCGACAACCCACATACCGCCATTATATCAGACCCTAATTTCGAGTTCAAGGGGCGCTTTGGTGTGCAGTTTGAGGACTCTCTCTATCAGCAAACATATAACTATTTCCTCGAAGAGAAATACGACTCGGTTGTCATCAATGCTGATTATGTGGCTCAGGAATACCCAGATGGAGCCAACAGGGCAAGGTTCATGTTCCTCAGCACTATGAGTAAACTTAATCTCGGAGAACGGGAACAGTTCCTTGTAAGTATGAAGGAAATAGTGGAGAAATACCCTAAGAGTACGGTGAGCGAACTGGCAGGACTTTATGTGAAAGGACTGAAGGAGGGACGTTTGCTGCAAGGCGGAGCAATGAACAACGGGTCTATTTGGGATAGAAAAGTGGGTGTGATGGAAGGGGCGGACAGTTTGGCTTTCGACTCTACATTCGTGAAAGATAAGGACGTGAATTTCGTATTCGTGATAGCATACGAGCGTGATAGCATAGATGAAAACGCACTGTTGTTTGAGGTTGCCAACTATAACTTCTCCAATTTCGCTGTGAGGAATTTCGATATGAATTTTGTGAAGGGAGATGGAATAGATATGTTCCAGGTAACAGGATTCCTTAACTATGATGAAGCATATATCTATCTCAATAAACTCTATAACGACGAACGGATGTCGGTTGTCCTGGAGGGACTGAAGATGTTCATTATATCTGAAGACAATCTCAAACGACTGATGCACGGACTGAGTTTTGCCGACTATTTCGATTTTTATGATGAGTACTTCGACCGCATAGGTCATCTAAAGATAGACGAGGACTTGCTCGACGAGCCTACCGATATACCGAATATCGAAGACCTCCCTGACGATGAGCTACAGCAGGAAGAGGAATACGATCCTACACTTGATGAAGATAACTATATATTCTAAGTTATGAAACATATTTTATGAAACCGATTATAGGAATAACTGGTAATTTCCGATTTGATGAACACCAATGCACTTTGGCGGAAGGATATTACAAATCATTGTATGAGGCAGGAGCAATACCTGTCATCATCCCTCCTACACAGAAAAACGATTGGGTAACACTCCTGGATTCCTTCGATGGGATTCTTTTCAGTGGTGGTGGGGATATTGATTCCGATTTGTTGGGAGAGGAATATGACCCATCTGTCAGTGGGGTTGACAGGGTAAGAGACGAGATGGAGATAGAATTGGTAAGATTGGCTTACAATCGTCAGATTCCGATGTTGGGTATCTGTAAAGGTGCTCAGGTGATCAATTTTGCACTCGGAGGCAAACTATATCAAGATATAAAGTCGTTTGCCAAGATAAATCACAGTCAGGACACTCCTAAAAAAGAATATTCACATAAGGTAATATTAACCGAAGAGAACAGTGTGCTGAAACGTCTGTTTGCGAAGGAGCATATTGATGTGAATTCTTTTCATCATCAGGCAATAAAGACGGCAGCACCTTGTCTTAAAGTCACTGCGATGAGTGAGGATGGATTGTAGAGGCTGTTGAATCGAATGAATTCAAATCTATCTTAGGAGTACAATGGCATCCGGAAGGATTGGACGATGGCGAACATAAGCGGTTGTTTGATTGGTTTGTTGGCGAGGCGGAATCGTTTAAGAGTGCAAAAGAAGTGCATAGAACTGTGCTCAGCCTTGATTCTCACTGTGACACTCCGATGATTTTTGATGATATCGAGGAGGCGAGGGGTCAAGAGTTCAAGGGTTCGCTTTGGGATATCAGTATCAGAAATCCACTCACACTTGTAGACTTTGAGAAGATGACGGAAGGTCATCTGGATGCAACGATTATGGTGGCTTATCTTAAGCAAGGCGCTCGGGATGAGGCTTCGCTTTTGGCGGCTACAGAGAAAGCGGATAGGATATTGAACGAAATCTCGCAGATGGCATCAGGTCATATTGCCCTGTGTTCAAAGGATTTAGTAGAGATGAAACGAATGGGACGGAAAGCCGTGATGATGGGTATAGAGAATGGTTACGCAATAGGCAGAGACATAAGTAACGTGGAGAAATTCAGAAAGAAGGGTGTGGTTTATATGACTCTTTGCCACAATGGTGACAATGATATATGCGACTCAGCGAAAGGAAATGGAGAACATGGCGGGGTGAGCAGTTTTGGGGCTGAGGTAATCAAGGAAATGAACAGAGTAGGAATGGTGGTAGATTTGTCGCATGCAAGCGAAAAGAGTTTCTATGACGCACTGGATATAAGTGAAGTACCTATCGTCTGTTCCCACTCCTCTGCCAAGGCACTATGTAATCACCCGCGCAATCTAACTGACGACCAGATGAGGGCATTGCGGAGAAAAGATGGGGTAGCACAGGTTACATTCTACAGCGGGTTCCTCAGAGAAGGAGGCAATGCTACGATAGAGGATGCAGTGAGACACCTCAATCATATGGTGGATGTTATGGGAATTGAACATGTGGGTATAGGTTCGGATTTTGATGGCGATGGTGGGGTGCCTGGTATTGCATCAGCATCGGAATTAATCAATTTCACCCGTCGATTGCTGAAGGAACGATACAGTGAAAAGGATTTTGAACTTATCTGGGGAGGCAATTTCCTCAGGGTTTTAGGTAAATCTTATAAAAATTAAACCTTTCGAGGGTGAAAATGTCAAAAAAACAGTCATGAGTAAGATAAAAGAACGATATAGCATATTAATTCAATTAGGTGTGGTTGCTTCTGTGATTATGTTTTGTGGATGCAAGAATGGTCAGCAGAACAGCGCCAGCGAGCAGCAGATAGCGGTGGCTCAGGTCTCACCTGATTTCTGTGCCGACAGTGCGTTTGCGTATGTGGCAGCACAATGTGGGTTTGGTCCAAGAACAATGAACAGCGAAGCACACGATAGGTGTGCCGATTATCTCGTGGGGAAATTCACTCAGTTTGGTGGAAAGGTGACCATCCAGGAAGCAACATCAACCCTTTACGATGGTACTCCTGTCAATATGAAGAATATTATCGCAGTATTCAATGACTCTTGCCAAGGCAGAATACAGATTTCATCCCATTGGGACAGCCGTCCTTGGGCAGACAATGACGAGGACGAGGCGAATCACAACACTCCTATAGATGGAGCCAACGATGGTGCAAGCGGAGTGGGAATACTTCTGGAAATAGCAAGACAGATACAGATGCAGAACCCTGGAATAGGTATAGAACTCGTATGTTGGGATGCAGAAGACAGTGGAGATCACGGAAGTGATATGACCAATTCCTGGTGCTTGGGCTCGCAGTATTGGGCTGAACATCACTCAACCAACGGATTCCGTTATCTTTTCGGTATATTGCTCGATATGGTAGGAGGAAAAGACTCCTATTTCAGAAGGGAAGCCGCATCAGAACATTATGCTCCAGCATACGTAGAGAAAGTGTGGCAAACTGCTCAGAGACTCGGGTATGGCAAATATTTCCTTAACGAAAACGGAGGAGCCATAACCGATGACCATCTGCAGGTAATAAAGTCGGGTATCCCTTGTATTGATATCATAGGAAGTGATGAGAGCGGAAGCGGATTTCCTTCAACTTGGCATACGGTTGGTGACAATATCAGTAATATCGACAAGAATGTGCTGAAAGCAGTAGGTCAGACTGTGTTGGAGGTGATATATGGATTATAAGGGGTTAAAGGGTTAAAGTGTTAAGAGGTTAAGAGTCATTATATATAAGGTGAAAATAAAGAAAAGCAGAAAATATATGAAAAAATTAGTGTTATTGGTTTTGGGCTGTGGATTATGGACAGCCAGTATGCAAGCACAGAATGAAAAAGTAAAAATCAGTTTTGACGGCAACAAGGTGAAGATAGAAAACCCTGTGAAAGGTGTAACTATCACTACTAAAGGGGCACACGTGGTTATCAACAACACTGTTACTGACAAGGAGATAGATTTTAACCTAAAGGGTAGCAGTGAAGATGGAAATATCACATACACAGGTAGTTATAAGACTACTTTCAAACTCAAGGGACTGAACCTGAAGACTAAGGAGGGTTCTGCTCTTGACATAAAATGCGGGAAGAGAATAAAACTGAAACTTGATGACGAGAGTGATAACTACCTAACAGACGGAACAGATACACTTCACAACGGATGTATTCACACCAAAGGACATTTAGAGATATCTGGCACTGGTAAACTCACCATCACTGCCAATCACGGAGCGGGAATCAAGGTGAAGGAATACATGCAGATGAAGAGCGGTACAGTGAATATCAATGCTGTAGGTGACGGAAGTAAGGGTATCAGATGTGCTGAAGACGTGATTATCGATGGTGGAGACCTTAATATAGTAACTACTGGTAATTTCCTCAGCGACCAAGGTCAGCCTAACTTTATGGGTGGTGGTCCCGGTGGATTTGGAGGACCTGACGGAGATTTCGATTTCGGAGATTTCAAACCCGACAGCACCATGATGGGCGGATTCCCAGGTGGTGGACAAGGAATGGGCGGTCCTGGCGGATTTGGGGGATTCCCTGGTATGGGAGGTCAGGGAGGAGGATTCCCTGGCATGCCAGAAGGAATGAGCCCAGATAGTCTGAGAGCAATGTTTGAGAAGATGTTTGCTGACTTCAAACCCGACAGCACCATGATGGGTGGATTCCCTGGTATGGGTGGATTCGGTGGCCCTGGTATGGGCGGTGAAATGCCTGAAGGTGGTATGGGCGGTTTCGGTGGTCCTGGTATGGGTGGTGAAATGCCTGAAGGTGGTTTTGGTGGTCCTGATGGTGGAATGGGAGGTCCTGGTGGCAGACGATTCTACGAAGGAACAACAAAAGCCATTAAGGCACTTGGTACAGTAACTGTCAACGGAGGAAATGTTGTTTTGCGCACATCTACCGGTGGAGCAGAAGGAATGGAAGGAAAGAAAGGCGTAACTATAAACGGAGGTGTGGTAGATATCAAGGCAAAAGACGATGCTATCAATTCTAACGGCAAGATAATATTCAATGGAGGTAAGACAACTGCGTGGAGTATGGGCAACGATGCTGTTGACTCCAACTACAGAGGTGAAGGTGCTATAACCATCACAGGTGGAGAAGTGTATGCACTTTCTCAACTCGGTCCTCCAGACGAAGGTTTCGACTGCGACTTCTCTCCTATGATTATGACTGGAGGAACAGCATTCAGTATGGGCGGTTCGATGGGATTTGAGGTAACGACTCCAAAGAAAGGCGAGAATTGTCCGGAATATCTCACTATGCAAGGTGTATCATTGCAGGAAGGCAAGGAACTCCATGTCAACGACGAGGCAGGAAAGAGCGTGTTCTCATTTAAGATTCCTTTCACTATGCGACAGAGTTTCGGATTCGTTACATGCACCGATATGAAGAAAGGAAAGACATATAAGATAGAGATAAAATGAGATATCTAACCTCTCTCCTCTTGACTCTTTTCTCTGGACTTTTGTTTGCACAAGCCCCGACTCAGTATGACTTTGTTGTACCTGATGACGGCACATTCAATCAGGCCATAGAGAAGGCAAACACCCGTGACGACAAAGATAGGCGATTCACCATCTTCGTAAAGGCAGGTTCATATCAGATTGGTACTGAGGATAATGTAATAACCACACTTACAGCCAAAAACACCTCGATAATAGGTGAAGGATACGACAAGAGCCAACTCTACAATATCCCAAAGGAAGAGGGAATAGGCATTACCAGCACACTCTTTGTACAAGGTGCCGACAGTACGATAATAGAAGATATCGAATTATGGTGCAATTTCAACAATGACCCTACAGCCTTCGCTAACAGAGCAGTTGCACTCAATGAGAAGAACTGTAAAGGAAATATCCTCAGGAGGGTTAGTCTGAGAAGTACACAGGATACTTATTATACCAACAACGGAGGCACTACATATCTTGAGGACTGTCGCATATTCGGCACAGTAGATTTTATTTGCGGAGGAGGTTCGGTATTTTTCAACCATTGCGACCTTATCATGGTACCGAGAGGAAATACGGGTAACAGAGATGTGATAGTGGCTCCAGCAACAGAAGCAGAGAGAGACTACGGCTATGTTTTTTGGAACTGTACCATAGATGGTTCGCCTGAACAAGATGGCAGATTCTGGTATGGCAGAGCATGGAGGCAAGAGCCGCAGGTTGTTTTCATCAACACCACTCTTAAGGTACAACCAGCCAAAGAACCTTGGGGCGCTATGAAAGACTGCCACTGGCGGCATTACGCTGTGTATTAGTCAGATTCAGTTGTGTAGAGTTATATTGAAAGTGCAGTTCCCTGCACTAATCATATCAAACCGAAGGTGAGTAAATCTCACCTTTTTCTTTTCCTCTTGTGGTATGGTTGGTGCTTAAAATACTTGACGGAAGTAAAAAATTTTGTTGAATAGAAAAAAATTTTTACCTTTGCAGTCTGAATATATGCAATATCCGTTTAAGTGGAGGGTGAAGTTCTTCCCAAGTGGATTGCGCTAATGGTTTTTATCAATGGAATTCTTATTACTTATACCGATTCTTGCATTAGCATTGTCTGCACTGATGGTACTGACAAAAAAGCCACCTTACTTCAAAGGACATATTCTCTATGCCCTTTCATGGATTTCTGTTCTTGTTGTCTGCTTTATAGATGTCATCTACTTGGTGCCAGAATTCAAGATCTCTTTTTTCCTTGTCATGTTATTGTGCATTATGGGACTTTTACATCCAGTGCTTCACTATCTGGCTACTTGCGATATGGCTAATGTCAAAGGGATAGAGCAACGTGACTGGATGCTGACGGCTCTGCCTGTGATATTTATAATACTGGCACTGATGCTGGCAACAGGGTTGTCTCCTGAGGAAAAGAATCAGTTTATAGATGTTATGTTTTATGGCAAACAGCAGCATGAACCTCAATCTTCTTTCTTCCTGTTTGGGGTGGTTATTTTGTATGGCTATATCGGTGTTATTATTGTGTCGGAATTATGTCTTTTGGTTTGGGGCATAATAAAAAAATTACAATATAAAGTTTTGCTGCTTGATTACAACAAAAAAAACTCCAATGCATATTCTACAAAAGATGCTGTGATTGTTACTACACATGTGTTGGGCTTGCTGAGTGTCGTCGTTCTGTCACTGATACCATTGTTTGCCCAGTTTGTATCTGGCGCTGCACTCATTGCCATATCGGTTGTCGCAACGGTGAGTTTTATTGTCAATGGACATATAGTATATAGATTACAATTTCCTGCTAAAAAGATTCTCGGCACTCTATCGACGGCAACCCCTACGGATCTCTCGTCTGACGAGGTGTTGACTAACGAGAAACAGCAGGGCGCTAAAAACGAGGATGGTGTTTCCAATCAAACGGATGCAGATGAAACACCTATTGTTAATGCAGCCCCACAGTACCAGAATTCTCAGGACGACATCGCTAAAGATATTCATGGGTCAAAATCAGTACTCTCGTCAGGTATTCAGTCGGCAGATGCAATAAAAGACATACTGAAAAACGAACCTACAGAGTATGTGGAGGAACAAGTGAGTGATTCCGGTTCATCATCTTATCAACTTCCTAAATCAACAGTTGACAAGATAAGGTCAGAACAACTGTTTCTTGACCCAGAAATCAGTCTTAACGTTTTGGCAGAGAAACTCAATACCAACAGAACATACCTTTCCCAAGCCATACGTCAATACTATCATACCAATCTTGCAGGATTTATAAAAGATTTGCGAATGGAATATGTAATATCACGCATTTCATCCACACCTCTGAACGATGTAGTTATGCAAGAGGTGGCATTTGATGCGGGTTACACTAATATTGCATCATTCTATAAAGATTTTATGTCGGTTATAGGTTGCACTCCTCGGCAGTTTGTTCAGCAAAAACGTTGAATTTCAGGAGCGAAGTTAAAAAAAATTTTGTGGTTTAAAAATATATTCTTAACTTTGCAGCCAAGAATGAAGATATCCATCAGGAGGGGCTGAAGAGTTCCTCCTTTTTATGCACCTTCCCTAATGGGGCAGCAGAAGCAATGGTGGGTGTCTGAAATACTGACAGAATAAATTTTTGGCTATTAATTGTAATTATGATTGACAAGAACAAAGTGCAAACCTGCGTTGAGGAATGGCTCGACGGCAAAGACTATTTCTTAGTAGATGTAACTGTCAGCAAAACCAACAAGGTGACAGTTGAGATTGACAACAAGGACGGTGTGTGGATTGATGACTGCTGTGAGTTGAGCCGTTTTATAGAGGAACATTTTGACAGGGATGTCGAAGACTTTGAACTTGAAGTGGGTTCGTCAGGAATCGGACAGCCATTCAAGGTGATGCAGCAATATGTGAATCATGTGGGCAAAAAGGTTGAAGTGCTGAAGGACGATAACAAGAAAGTAATTGGAATTCTTTCGGCTGTTACTTCTGATAGCATAACCATAGATGGAAACACTCTTGACTTTGATGAAATAAAGAGTGTTAAGGCTGTAATTGATTTCGAATAGACAGTCTGTAATCTTTTTTTGACAACAAAATAAAATAAAATAAAATGGCAGCAATTACAAAAAACGAAGAAGAAAAGAAACTCAAAGATGTCTTTGACGACTTGAAAGAGATTAAGCACATCGACCACTCTACTTTGGTCAATGTTATTGAAGAAACATTCCACAGTGTACTTCAAAAACTTTATGGTTCAGATGATAATTTTGATGTTATTGTCAATCCATCACAGAACGACTTTGAAATCTACCGTAACCGTCAGGTAGTGGAAGATGGAGAGGTGGAAGACGAGAATACTCAGATCAGCCTTACCGAAGCACAGAAAATAGCCGAAGACTATGAGGTTGGTGAAGATGTAGCTGAAAAAATTGACCTGAGTAAATTCGGCAGACGCGCTCTCCTTAACCTGCGCCAGACTATGGCTTCTAAAATCCTTGAACTGGAACACGACAACCTGTACAATAAATATGTTGACAAGGTAGGACAGATTATCAGTGCAGAAGTCTATCAGATTTGGAAGAGAGAGATATTGCTTCTTGATGATGAAGGTAATGAACTCCTGCTTCCTAAGAGCGAGCAAATTCCGTCCGACTTTTATAGAAAAGGTGAAACAGCACGTGCAATCGTACTCCGTGTTGACAACCTCAACAACAATCCGAAAATCATTCTCAGCCGTACATCACCGGATTTCCTGCGTCGTTTGTTAGAGAATGAAGTACCAGAGATAAGCGACGGACTTATCACTATCCACAAGATTGCACGTATTCCAGGAGAAAGGGCAAAGATTGCAGTTGAAAGTTACAATGAGAGAATTGACCCTGTAGGAGCCTGTGTGGGAGTGAAAGGTAGCCGTATCCACGGTATAGTACGTGAACTTCGTAACGAAAATATCGATGTGATTACTTATTCGCAGAATATGAAACTGCTCATTCAGCGCGCACTTTCTCCTGCAAAAGTCAATTCCATCAATCTTGATGAAGAAAACCTAAAGGCAGAAGTGTATTTACAGCCAGACCAAGTGTCACTCGCTATTGGTAAGAATGGTATGAATATCAAACTCGCAAGTATGCTTACAGGATATACGATAGATGTATTCCGCGAACTTGGCGAAGACGAGATGAACGTAGATGATATCTATCTTGACGAGTTTAAGGACGAAATAGAAGACTGGGTAGTTGAGGCTATTAAGGCTATCGGTCTTGACACTGCACGAGCAGTGCTTGAAGCTCCGCGTGAACTGCTTATCGAAAAGGCAGACCTTGAGGAGGATACAGTAGATGAAGTACTCAGAATACTTCAGTCGGAGTTTGAAGAATAATCCATAATTATCACCAAGACAAAGGCCTATGGGAGTAAGAATAAATAAGATAATAAAAGAACTGAATGTCAGTATAAATACTGTAGCCGAGTTTCTACAGAAAAAAGGTATGCCTCTCGAGGATGCCAGTCCCAATGCAAAGATATCTGACGACCAATACAACTTGCTCGTTGGTCAATTTGGTAATGCAAAGGACAAAGGTCAGGCAAACAAATTTGCAATCCAGCGAAAGGAAAAGGAAGAGCGCGAGAAACAGGAGCGTTTGGAAAGGGAACGTATAAAGCGAGAGCAGGAAGAAGCAGCAAAGAAAAAGCAGGAAGAAGTTTTCCATACACAAAGTGAAAATCAGGTTGCGGCTTTCAAAGTTGTAGGCAAGATTGAGAATGACAAAAATGCAGATAAGGATAGCGTAAAAGCAGAAAACAAACCTGCCGACAATGCCGATGCAGTCAAGAAAGAGCCAGAAGTGCCAGTTGAGAAAAAGCCGGAGACTCCGGAAAAGCCAGAAGCTCCAAAAACTCCAGAGACTCCAAAAACTCCTGAAACCACTGAAACTTCAAAAACTCCTGAAACTTCAGAAAAGCCGGAAACTCCTGAAAAGCCTGAAACTCCGGAAAAGCCAGAGGAGAATAAGGTAGAAGTATTTAAGACCGCCATTCCAGAGCCTAACTTGAAATTCAAGCAAGTAGGATTTGTTGACCTTTCCGCCATCAACTCCAAGACACGTCCCGACAAGAAGTCAAAGGCTGAGAAGAAGAAAGAGAGAGACGAGAAGGAAGCTGCCCGACAAGAAGCCAAAAACAGATACAAGGAATCTGTGATGAAGGAAATAGGCGGCAACAATGATGATGCCCATAAACACAAGCGCCAGCGAATCAATAAGGGTAAGGTAGATATCAATGAGGCTGTTGAAAAGCAGAAGAATGAAGCCCACAAAGACACGCGCGACAATAACAAAGGCAAGAAGGATGAAAAACGCGACAAGTTTGATGAACGTCGCGAACAAAAAGAGGAGAGAAGCGGCAATAAAAAGAACAAGAAGGGCAAAAAAGGCAATGTCAAGGTAGAACTGACGGAGGAAGAAGTAAGCAAGCAAGTAAAAGAAACCCTTGCCCGACTGACTTCCAAATCAGTGAAGAGTGCCGTAAAGCATAGAAAGGAAAACCGCGAACGACATCGTCTGTCGGCTGAAGCAGAAGAAAATGCCGAAAGCAATGTACTCCAACTTACCGAGTTTGTAACAGCAAACGATCTGGCAGTGATGATGGACGTGAGCGTGACCGAAGTTATATCAACATGTATGTCCCTCGGACTTATGGTATCCATTAACCAACGACTTGATGCTGAAACCATCAATATCGTTGCTGAAGAATTCGGATTCGAAACCAATTATGTAAGTGAGGAAGTAACACATGCCATTACCGAGGAAGAAGATGATGAAGCCGATTTGGAATGGCGTGCACCAGTAGTTACAGTGATGGGACACGTTGACCACGGAAAGACTTCACTCCTTGACTATGTGCGTAATGCCAATGTTATTGCAGGTGAAGCAGGAGGTATAACCCAGCACATCGGAGCCTACAACGTGAAGATGAACAACGGCAAACATATCACATTCCTGGATACCCCAGGTCATGAGGCCTTCACCGCTATGCGTGCACGTGGTGCCAAGATTACCGATATCGCAATTATCATCATCGCTGCCGACGATGATGTGATGCCACAGACAAAAGAAGCAATCGCACATGCTGTAGCAGCAAATGTTCCTATGGTATTTGCTATCAATAAGATAGATAAACCAACTGCCGATCCCGAGAAAATCAAACAGCAACTCTCCCAAATGAACTATCTCGTTGAGGATTGGGGAGGAAAATATCAATGTCAGGAAATCAGTGCGAAGAAAGGACTCAATGTTGACGAACTGATGGAGAAAGTGCTACTTGAAGCAGAAATGCTCGACCTCAAAGCAAATCCTAACAGAAAAGCAACTGGTTCGATTATAGAATCATCACTCGATAAAGGACGCGGCTATGTGGCTACAGTGCTTGTACAAAACGGAACACTCCGTCAGGGTGATATAGTATTGGCTGGAACAGCATTCGGAAAGGTTAAGGCAATGTTCAACGAACGCGGTCAGAAAATCAAGCAAGCCCTTCCTGCAGAACCAGCACTTATCCTCGGTCTTAACGGAGCACCTACAGCAGGAGATACTTTCCATGTCATGGAGACCGAACAGGAAGCACGTGAACTCGCCCACAAACGCGACCAGTTGAAACGCGAACAGGGAATACGTACCCTCAAGCGAGTTGACCTCAACGAACTTGGACGACGCATAGCCCTCGGAGATTTCAAGGAACTGAATATCGTGCTCAAGGGCGACGTAGACGGTTCGATAGAAGCCATAAGCGACTCACTTATCAAACTTTCTACCGACAAGATTCAAGTCAATGTCATACATAAGGCAGTAGGTCAGATAAGCGAAAGTGATGTCACACTTGCAGCCGCTTCCGATGCAATCATTATCGGCTTCCAGGTACGTCCTTCTCAGGCTGCACGTAAGTTGGCAGACCAAGAGGGAGTTGACATACGACTCTATTCAGTCATCTACGATGCTATCGAAGAAGTCAAGAGTGCTATGGAAGGTATGCTCGCACCTGAAATCAAGGAAGAAGTTACAGCAAACCTCGAAGTCAAGCAAGTTTACAACATCTCCAAAGTCGGTACTGTTGCAGGAGCGTTCGTCACCTCAGGAAAGGTTAAGCGTTCCGACAAAATCCGCGTGATACGCGACGGAATTGTCAAGCACACAGGCACCATCAATGCCCTCAAGCGCTTCAAGGACGATGTCAAGGAAGTTGCCACCAACTTCGACTGCGGTATATCAATCAACGGATACAACGACATTAAGGAAGGAGATATTCTCGAAACATTTGAGGAAATAAAGATAAAGCAGAAATTGTAGTACTGTTTGAAGCGTCATACCCGCACAATTATTTGTGCCCTAACCGCAAAACCGCAGAATAGTGATGAAGGAAAAGAACCAATTCGTTAAGGATGTTGCTGAGCAGAAGTATAAATACGGATTTACAACTGATGTTCAGACGGAAATTATCGGAAAGGGCCTCAACGAGGATGTGATTCGGCTCATATCAGACAAAAAAGGCGAACCGGATTGGTTACTTCAATTCCGACTCAAAGCATTTCGTTATTGGCAGACCCAGAAGCAACCCACATGGGGCCACCTCAATCTTCCCGATATCGACTATCAAGCCATATCGTATTATGCCGACCCAACGGCTAAGAGTCGGGAAGCGGGAGCCGGGAGCCAGGAGACCGAGATTGACCCGGAACTACTGAAGACATTCGACAAACTCGGAATCCCGTTGGAAGAACGAATGGCTCTTGCAGGAACCGCAGTCGATGCCGTGATGGACTCCGTATCCGTGAAAACCACCCACAAGAAAGTCCTTGAGGAAAAAGGCATCATCTTCTGCTCGTTCAGTGAAGCCGTAAGAAATCATCCCGATTTGGTTAGGCAATATTTAGGAAGCGTAGTACCATATAAGGATAACTTCTTCGCAGCACTCAATTCCGCCGTATTCAGCGACGGGTCATTTGTGTACATTCCAAAAAACACCAAATGTCCTATGGAATTATCAACCTATTTTCGCATTAATGCACGCGAAGTAGGACAGTTTGAGCGCACACTGATAGTTTGTGACGAAGGATCATACGTATCATATCTCGAAGGATGTACCGCCCCAATGAGAGATGAAAACCAACTCCACGCCGCCATTGTAGAGATTGTAGTAATGGCAAATGCCGAAGTGAAATACAGTACGGTACAGAATTGGTACCCCGGCAACGAAGAAGGTAAAGGCGGAGTATATAATCTCGTAACAAAACGAGGACATCTTCGCGGAGACGGCAGCAAACTCTCATGGACCCAGGTAGAGACAGGGTCTGCTATCACATGGAAATATCCAAGTTGTGTACTTTCAGGCAATAATTCCCAGGCAGAATTCTATTCAGTTGCCGTAACCAACAACTATCAGCAAGCCGATACCGGTACCAAGATGATACACTTGGGCAAGAACACAAAGAGTACGATTATCAGCAAAGGAATAAGTGCCGGACATAGCGAAAACTCATACAGAGGATTGGTAAAAGTCACCCCAAAAGCCGATGGAGCAAGGAATTACAGCAGTTGCGATTCACTCCTTCTTGGCAGCAAATGCGGAGCACATACATTCCCCGTGATAGACGTAAAAAACGACTCTGCAACAGTTGAGCACGAAGCCACCACATCAAAGATAAGCGACGACCAACTCTTTTATTTAGGTCAGAGAGGAATCCCCACCGAAGAAGCCGTAGGACTGATAGTCAATGGGTATGCCAAAGAAGTACTCAACAAACTACCTATGGAATTTGCGGTAGAAGCACAGAAGTTACTCTCAGTAACACTGGAAGGAACCGTTGGATAACAGAAACGAGAGAAAGGAAATGTTAGAAATAAAGAACCTACATGCCACTGTCGATGGCAAGGAAATATTGAAAGGCATCAACCTCACCATCCGCGATGGAGAGATACACGCACTGATGGGGACCAATGGAGCAGGGAAAAGTACCCTGTCAAACGTCATTGTCGGTAATCCAAAGTACCAAGTCACAGAAGGCACCATAATATTCAACCATCAAGACCTCCTCACCATGACCCCCGACGAGAGGTCACACGCAGGCATATTTATGTCGTTCCAGACACCCGTAGAAATACCGGGAGTAAGTATGGCAAATTTCATGCGAGCAGCAATCAATGCAAAGATGAAAGCCAAAGGCGAAGACCCCGCAAAATCATCAGAATTTCTCCGTTTGATGAAAGCCAAACGCGAACTCGTCGGAATCGACCAAAAACTCATCAACCGCAGTGTTAATGAAGGATTTTCAGGAGGAGAAAAGAAGCGCAATGAGATATTCCAGATGGCAATGCTCGAACCAACATTCTGCATCCTCGACGAAACCGACAGCGGTCTCGACGTTGACGCCCTGCGCATTGTAGCAGAAGGGTTCAACAAACTGCGCAACGACAAAACAAGCGCAATGATCATCACCCACTATCAGCGATTGTTAGACTATATCCACCCAGATGTTGTCCATGTACTTATGGATGGAGTGATTGTAAAGACCGACGGTCCTGAATTGGCAGAAAAAATAGAAAAACAAGGATTCGATTGGCTGAAATAATTCACATAAGGACAGGCGAGCACAAACTCATGTTGCTCAGGAATCACGACACTGATATGGAGATATTCATAGCAGCAAATGCCTCGTTGAAATTCTACGACCTCGTCAACTTTATCAAAGAATCTACCCCATCCAGGATAAATCTTACATTCCATCTTCAAGGCGAAGGCTCGGAACTCCTTATCAGAGGAAGAATAATCGGTAAGAACGACGAAGATATCAGCCGCCACATTCTTATTCAGCATACCGCAGGCGGATGCAAGAGCGACACCTATTATAAATACGTGTTGACAGACAATTCTCAAGGCCAGTTCATTGGTAAGGTCCTGGTAGAACGCGATTCCCAGCAGACCGACTCCGTAATGCTCAACCGCAATCTCTGCCTTACCAAGACCTCAAAGATGCATAGTGAACCATTGTTGGAAATATATGCCGACGATGTGAAATGTTCACATGGTTCATCTATCGGAATGCTCGACGAAGAAGCCCTTTTCTACCTCCAGCAACGAGGAATTCCCCGCAAAGAAGCCATCCAGTTGCTTGTTGACGCCTTTATCAACGAAATTCAAATGCCCCGACTCTGTGTAAGGTAGCAGTGGCATTAGCCATGCTCACGGAGTGTCTCCAAAGCAGAGTGCAGTTGGCGGTTCACTGTTCTCACACTCACCCCCATTTTCTTCGCAATTTCCTCCATCGTTGTTGGCTCTCCATCGCCTGAGCCAATACCATATCTCATTTGCACAATCTGAGTCTGGCGGTCTGGCAGTAGGCTGCACAGTTCATACGCCACATCGTTCTCATCCCGTCCATCACTCGTTCCTACAGTTTCAGCAATACGGTCATCAATCCGTTTCGCACTAATTCCCCTCAGTTCCCTCACAGCCTTTGCCAACCGGCGCTTCACCAATTTCGAGGCATAAGTGCGGAAGTCCGTGCCAATCCCCTCATCATAACTCTTCAGCGCTTCCAGCAGCATTATATTGCCCTCCTGCACCAAATCGTCGTCATACACCCCTCTCACCCCATATTTCTTTGCAACATCCCTTATCCAGTCTTGCTGGGCACTGACGAATTTATTCAGTGCCCTCGCATCTCCACAAATTTCATTTAGGCTTACCATACTGTGTGTTCTTCACTTTGACCACTTTGACTTTGACCACTTTGACCATTATTTGGTTTTTTTATACATGCCGTCACCTTTGATAATCAAACCTTGTTTGCACCAGTTCTTTATCATTTGCCTTACGGAATTGATACTGCACTCCACACCCTTTGCAATCCTCGCATCCTCCAAACTGAATTCATCCCCCAATCTGCTGAATACCGTGTCGTTCTTCCCTGGCAGGGTTCTTGCCCCGATTACATAGTTCGCCGACTGCCTTGCCTTTTCTATTCGTTCAGCGAAATAAAACATCAGAGTGTCGATGATATAGTCAGCCATCACATCGTAGAATGTAAGGAACTCCGGAGTCTGAAATCTCACCAGATTCTTCTTCAGGTTGTCGGGGTGGCTCTTTAAGTACATCAGTGCCGTCTCTGCCCCATGTGCCCATTTAGGTTTTTTCTTGTTGTTGTCAATTCTTGCCATCAACCACTCAGCATAAGCACATAACATAAATCCGCACACATACCTCATTGCAGTCACCGCACTTCTGAACCTCAGTCGCGCCTTGGTTTCATTGAAGTCCTTGAGGGTTTGCAGTCTCACCTCCTCCAGCCACTCCTGGCAACGCTGTTCAAGCAGTGGCAGCACCACATCTCCCTGCATATTCTCCAGCAGCACAGCCACTTTCCTTATATGCTCCTTAGCCTCCTCACCCCGCATCTCACACTGCATCAGCGGAGCAAAAGTATTGTCGGGAGTCCTCGCAATGGCAAGGCGCGTAATCTCTCCGTTGGTGTAGTTGGAGAATGCTCTGTAAAGCGCATCAGGAGTACCACACAGACTCATATTCCACAGCACATGCGGCACTATCAGTCCGGTGCTCTTGCCGTCCTTGTAGTCGGTATCAAACTTACTTCCGTCGTAACTGCATCGCAGAAGTACCGATATATTACTCCACGACCCGGTGCGTGTCTGCGATAATTGGTCGCATTCAGGAGTAAAACTGAAACAGTGTTGCCCCCTCGAGTTCATCAGTCGTGTCACAGCCTGCGATATACTTGTTCTCAGACTCAGCAACCTTATCACCACCTTCGGATCCTGCGGCTGTTCCTTCGAGTTTTTCTTCTGTTCCTTTTTATCCAGGTATTCCCTCTCAATCTTATGCTGCACATCGTCCTGCGCCTGTATATTGTGCATCCACAGTTCGTAGAGTTCGTCCATCTTACTCTTGTTACTCCCCGCCTCACCTATTATATAAGATATGAGGTTCAGGTGGTTCATATCGCCGTGGACATCCAGTCTCACCTTCGTAGCCAGAGCCCCAATCATCGGACCTATGGTTATCAGTGCCGGCATAGCAAGCGATTTGGGCAGTCCGTCGAGCGAATCCCTCACACCCATAGGCAGTGCTTTCTTAGGCACTCGGTCTATGTAGAACTGCTCATCCACCTCCTGCGCCTCGTCGAGTGCCCTTACCAGTTCCATATTGTCCGCGTTGTCGGCTTTCAGCACACCCAGCACCCGCTGGAGCCGTGCCGGCATACGAGTGAGTTTCTGCAACAGGGCAGAGTCAATCACTTGCAGTTTCTCTTGCTCAGGAAATCCATCGTAGTTAGGGATTATAGCGTCGAGAATCTTCTTGTCGAACCCACATATATGCCTCAGGTTCACAGCCAGTTCGAATATCAGCGTGTTGCGGTTGCTCCGCTGCGGAGTCTTCCCGCCGTTGGTCAATTCCCACCACTTGTCGATTATCTGAGCATAAGGGATGCCTAAGTAGTTCAGGTTTTGGGGTACAGATGGTGCAGATGTCCCCACATCTGAATCAGCACCCTGCGATTGGCACTCAGCACTGCCGACCTCGTATTTCTCGTCGCTAAACAATTCGTTGTCGAGATAATAGATATATCCATATTCAGGGATGAAGGAGCATCGTGCCAAGTCCTTCGTCACACTATCGATTTCCACCCCGAATTTCTCCGCAAAAGTGCGCTGATACTCTTCTATGGATACCCCCTTAGGTCGCTTTCCTATCACCCTGAGTCCGTGAGTACTCGGAGTCTTGTGCACAAGCAGTATTCCCGCATCCTTCAGAGTCTTCCCACCATCATTTTGCAGAGTGCGTATGATGTCCAGGTATCTCTCACGCGGATCACCACCGATATGGTCAATGTCCACCATCACCAACCCACTTGGCTCCAGGTCGTCACCGCGGCGGCGACCTGTCTTTGAGTGAGCGTGAGGAACCAGCACAGGAAGGCGTTTCTTCAGTTCGGCAATGTCTTCCGCATCAGTATCGTCATTGTCAACGATACTCGCTATCTCCCTGCATATATCAGTCACCGATTTGCTGTGAGTGATATCGTAAAACCACTTCTGAGTACAGCGTTGCAGTTCGCCCTTTATGCTACCCGCACAGTCGAAAATCATACCCTGCCTCCCTTCTCAAGCATATAGTCCGCCATTTCGCTTGCCTCGTCCTCGAGGGTGTCAGCCATATCCACATCCTCCTTCCCAAAACTGAAATACATGGAGTAAGTCTTCTGATGCTCCCTCAGAGTGCCGTGCTTAGTGCGCAGCAGCACATTATTCACAGCCGCCGATGAGTGTCTCTTCGGCACCGTAGTGATGAAGTGGACATTGCCATCCTTGCAGCGCATGAATCGCGCCGTGGTACGAACAGTCTTGTCAAGAACCAGTTCGACGGCTTTCTCATCCCCCTTGTCAGTCTCTTCGCTCAGAGGGATAACCACTTCGAGGTGTTCAGGACCCACCAATGGGCGTTCAACACTCACTTTTGTCTCAATCTGCTTACCTGCCGTGAGGTACATACATGAATTTTTCTTCATAAATCACTAAAATTTAAAACTATTATTATTAATACTCTATTCTCTTACTGACTGACACATCATATCTGCATTCG
>R05__coassemble_533_pt1 | contig 17576 bp, 9 predicted proteins | sample R05__metabat2_high_PE_017 | metagenome-assembled genome bin R05
CGAATTGACCAATTGGTGAACGCGAATTGACCAATTGGTGAACGTATGCCATATAGTATATTCTGTTGGGGGGTATGAGTTGGGGTGCTGAGATGTACTTCATGTGGGATTAGAATGGGGGTGGTTTTTAAAACTATTATGGTGTATTGCCAAGCGAATTAAGAGGTGAAAAGTGATGTGATTGTCGAAATTTTTTTGTATCTTTGCCGCGTTATGAAAAAACTTGTATTTCTTACTGGTGCTGGGATATCGGCTGAGAGCGGTATCAGCACATTCAGAGATTCTGGTGGATTATGGGAACAGTATCCTGTGCAGGATGTGGCGAGTATTGAGGGTTATTGGAGAAATCCGGAACTGGTTATTCGCTTCTATAATGAACGGCGCAGACAGTTGTTGGGTGTGGAGCCTAATGATGCTCATAGGCTTGTGGCATCACTGCAGGATGAATATGACACTGTGGTTATTACACAGAATATCGACAACCTGCATGAGCAGGCTGGAAGCAGAAAGGTAATCCATTTGCATGGTGAACTGATGAAGGCCACTTCGACTGACAACCCTAATGATCCTCGGCAGATTATCACTCTGCCGCAGGACAATCCTGTCATCAACATCGGTGACAAGGCAAGGGATGGAAGTCAGTTGCGCCCATTCATCGTGTGGTTTGGTGAGAGTGTTCCTCAGATTGAACCTGCCATAATGGAGGTTGCGAAGGCTGATATATTTGTTGTGGTTGGTACTTCACTTAATGTCTATCCCGCTGCGGGACTTCTTCAGTATGCCAATCCTGATGCCAAGATTTATCTTATCGACCCTAAGCCTATGAATGTGCCTTCGTATATGGACATTACTGTAATTGCGAAGAAAGCCACTGAGGGAATGGCGGATTTAAAGACCCTCCTAAATCCTCACTTATAGGTAGGACTTCAATCGTATTAAATTATCTCTACGCTTTTGACCTGTGGGGTTGTGCCGTCGAAGTGTATGGTGATGCGGAAGGAGAGGTAGGAGGTGTATATATATAGTGGGATGTCTTCTCCGTCGGTGGTGCGGTATTTGAATTTGATTCTCACATCCGAGCCTGAGATATAACTGTCGGTTGGGAGTATGGCTTTGTCGGTGTCGCCTATCGGATAGATGGAGACGATTGGGTCGAGTATGCTGATGATGCGTGGAAGGCTGATTTCTAACGTCTCGTTATCTACTCCTATGGCTTGTTTAGCCTTACTGATTATATCGGTACCAGTCTTGCCATATGTTATCTTAATACCATTTTCTATTACACTGACAAGGGTCTTGCTGTCGATATTGAAATGGCTGAGGAATTGGGAGATTTGAGATGGGAGATTTGAGATTTGAGATGGTAAATCTGCCCCTTGCACTCTGCCCCCTGCACCTAATTTAGTGCTTTGGGCTTTAGCCTGGGCAATTTTATAATTCACTTCGTCGAGCCAGCAAATCTTATCGTCGGTCATGGCAATAGCACGGATACGTGTGATGTCGTTGTATGTCTTGTCTGGATATGTGAGCGGCACCACTCCTACTTCGGTCTTGTCGTGGTGAGGGATGAGATTAACAGCAGGTATTTTCTGCACATCATATTCATTGTTGTACATATCTGTATAATGGATGCAGAGGAACAGTCGGACATTTTCCAGGTCGATATCGGAGCGGTTGTTGATTGTGACTTTCACTTCGTCGTCTTTGTCGGACAGGTACCAGTTGACGGTTGGTTCCACTTCTACGTCGATGAATGATTGTTCGAGCAGGAGTTGACGGAAGGAGTCGTAGAGATTTTCTTCACAGAACTGCATATCGGAGAGCAGACAATCGTACACGCCTTGGTTGCCTCTGCGGAAGAAGTGGTTGAATATCTCTTCTTTGCTTTTGGCGTAATCTCCTTGGAGGGAATAGTATTTTGCTTTGAGGAGGTTTGGGCTGAACAGGCCATACCCCTCCATTGTGGAGCGATAGAGTCGTAGCAGATATTTGCCTTCGGGACTTTTGTCGAGGTAGGTACGGCACCGGTAAGAGTCGAGCATATCGATAAGGTCTTGCGCCTGACGTGGATATTCCACGCTTGCTTGGTCGAAATAGGACATTGCCTGAGTCTCGTTGCCTATCTGCAGGTTGAGAAGACCTTTAAGTACCAATGCCGGAGCGGTACGTGATGGGTAGAGGCTGATATATCTGTCGAGCAGTTCGTCGGCTTCGCCTAAGAAATCCAAAGCCCCTCCTAATGAAGATTCTCTTTGAGAAGACTCCTCAAAACTCTCAGAACTTTCAGAACCCTCAAACTCCTCTGGTGAGATAATCGTAGGCAACGCATTTTGCTGTCCTTTGTTGATTTCGATGAGTGCGAGTGATTTCAAGAGCAGGCCTTCTTTATTGTCGGGATATTGGGACAGTACCTCCTGTGCTGCATTACATGCCTCTGTGTATCGTCCTGCATAGATATCGAGATATGCTTTGTCTTTCGACAGACAGAGTCGGTCCCACTCCTTCATATATTTCATATAAATAGGTGCATACTGTCCGAGGTAGTCGATATATGCCATACGCAGTTCGTCAATCTGTTTCTTCAGGTCGGCTTTGAGTTTCTGGTCTTCTGCATATTTGTCGAACATGGCAGTCTTGGCTTTCGAAAGACTTTGGCTTACCGATACAGCCCCGATAGCATCACCACCGAAGATACTGGCGATGGTAGCGATAGGGTTAAGGTCTTCTGCAAGTGTGGTGGCTCCTTGGTTTGCTGCATTCTGAGCCAACGACCAAATGTCGGAGAGTTCCTTGTATTGCTTTCCTAATTCTGCCATTTTCTGGAATATAGGTAGCAAGTGTTCTTTTGCCTCAACCACCTCGGCAGGGACTTTGCTATAGTCTTGCCTTGCCATATGTTCGAGGTATGTGTAGAAATCGTTAGACTGCGACTGCGCTACCTCCAGGCCATTTATTATGCGTATGGTCTCTTCGAGGTCGTATGTCTGGCCACTGGACTCTCCACTCTGTACTCTTGACTCCAATGCGTCATAAGCCTCCTTGAAATCATCGTTAGGGACGTAGTTATCCAAACTGAGATTGCTTTCTTCACCTAAACAGTTGTACCATACGAGGAATCCTGCCCCTAAGGTAATCAGAATAATGATGAATATCCAGTGTTTCTTTTTCATTTATCTCCTGTGGGATTTTATCATTAGTATAAGTCCTGCAAGCACAAATGGTATGCTGAGCAACTGTCCCATATCGAGAGTCATTCCCTTCTCGAAGTCAACCTGTTCGACCTTGAGGAATTCGATAAAGAATCGGAAGAGGAAGATGATGAATATTACAAAGCCGAAATACCAGCCTGAGCCAACAGAGGAAGCGGTTTTGCGGTTTTGCGGTTTTGCGGTTTTGCGGTTTTGAATTTTGAATTTCCTTCATACGATGAAGAAGACTATGAAGTAGAATATTGCTTCGTAGAGTTGTGCTGGGTGACGTGGGACTAATTCTCCATTGAGCAGTGCATCGTGGGTGTGGAATATAAATCCCCAAGGGAGTGTGGTTGGGGTGCCGATTATTTCGGAGTTGATGAGGTTGCCCATACGTATGCACCCACTGACAAATGGCACTGATATACATACATTGTCCATTACGGTAAGGAATGGCATCTTCATATTGCGTGTGTAGAGAATAAGTGCAAGGAGAATGCCTAATGCCCCTCCGTGGCTGGCAAGACCTGCGTAGCCTGAGAAATGCCAATCCCATGAATCTGGTGAGAAATGGATTGGTATGAACATCTCGATAAATCCCTTTGAGCTGCCTAAGAAGTAAGCTGGTTGGTAGAAGAGGCAATGTCCTAACCTGGCTCCTGCAATCACACCAACGAAGCAATAGATGAAGAGTGGTTCGAATTTCTCTTGTGGGATATGTTGACATTTATAAAGATGTTTCACAATGAAATATGCCCCTACGAGTCCGGTGACCCATAAGAGTGCATACCACCTCACTTCCACTCCACCAAGACTGAGTGCTTCTATCTGAGGTTGCCAATCAATAAAACAATTTACCATTTACGATTTAGTTATTACACATTAAACCTAAAGTGCATAATGTCACCATCCTGCACAATGTAGTCCTTACCTTCTATGCCCATTTTGCCTGCTTCCCTTACGGCAGCCTCACTGCCGTAGTGGATATAATCGTCGTATTTTATCACTTCAGCCCTGATGAATCCCTTTTCAAAATCGGTGTGGATAACTCCTGCACACTGAGGGGCTTTCCATCCCTTGCGGTAAGTCCATGCTTTCACCTCCATCTCACCAGCGGTAATGAAGGTTTCAAGTCCAAGCATCTTGAAAGCGGTCTTGATTAAGCGGTTCATTCCCGGTTCTTCGAGTCCCATCTCAGCGAGGAACAAGAGTTTGTCGTCTTCGCTCTCCAGTTCGGCGATCTCTGCCTCTGCCTTGGCACTCAACACTAATACCTCTGCATCTTCGTCCTTCACTGCTTCACGTACCATCTGGGTATAGTTGTTACCATCTTTAGCGCTTGCTTCGTCGACGTTGCACACATAGAGTACAGGTTTACGAGTGAGCAGGAACAACGATTTGGCGTATACCTCCTCCTCTGCGTTTTCCATCTCTACCGACCGTGCTGGGAGTCCTTGACCTAATGCATCTCTTAGGCGTAGCAGTACACCATACTCCATCTTTGCAGTACGGTCACCGCCCACTTCGGCTAATTTCCTCACTTTCTCAATCCTGCTTTCAACCGTTTCGAGATCCTTGAGTCCTAATTCGGCGTCAATGACTTCCTTGTCGCTGACCGGATTTACCCTGCCATCTACGTGAGTGACGTTGCCGTCATCGAAACATCTCAGCACATGGATTATGGCGTCGGTCTCACGGATTTCAGCCAAGAATCGGTTGCCCAATCCTTCACCTTTGCTTGCACCTCTCACCAGTCCTGCGATATCGACTATCTCTACAGTGGCAGGGACTATACGCCCTGGTTTCACTATCTCAGCCAATTTCAATAACCTCTCATCTGGGACATTTATCATCCCCACATTAGGTTCTATAGTACAGAAAGGATAATTGGCGGCCTGTGCTCTGCCGCCACCTGCAAGACAATTAAACAAAGTGCTTTTGCCTACATTAGGCAAACCTACTATTCCACATTTCATATAAATTCAAAATTATAATTTGTTACAACGCATTCTGGCCACTGATTGGACCTTCATTTTTATATACATTCATTACTTCATCCTGTGGGTACGATTGCAGAAGCCAGAGTCGTACCTTCAGTTGCTTTGATTTTATTGTAGGAGGGATATATTTTAACCGCATAGTTTTATTTCTTCACACATTATTTATTTTTATTGGAGTTCAGGCGAGTAAAGCTCGGAGTCCTATTTACTTTTTTTTATTTAATTATTTACTATTTATTGCTAACCCCTAAAACCGCTTATGGCTTATAGTATTTTTTACCGTTGATAATGATTATAGATGCTGGGGGAGCCTGCCGAATAGGCCGACCAGAGAGATCGAATGCTATGGTTGGGTGTTGTTCTATATTGTTCGGAATTTCTGGTATGTAGGAAGTTTCCTCCAGATTATCAAGAGAGATAAAATCCTTGATTCCACTCCCACTTCCCAAGTCCAGATAAGCCTTGCCTGTTGATATTGCAGTTCCTGACTGGAGTTGGTAGAATCCTATGCCTTTATTACCATTATAGAGTATGTATTTCCCATTAGCATCTGATATCGTCTCACCAGTTGCTGCTACCATATAGTTAGTTGCAGGAGAATCACTTTGTGGCTTTGATTCCAGCAAGCGATAAGTGCCATTGGCGCTACCTTTCAGCACTGCTCCCTGTCCATGATAGACTATATTTGTGGGAGTGAATGCTACTGTAGTTTCATTCTTTGCTGTGCATTTATATGCCTTGAGACCAGAGTTGTGTTCATAATCTGAATAAAAAAGCCAATCTTTGGCAGTATCGCCAAATGTGGCGATACTGCTACTGTTGAGGGTTATATCCTGCCACGAGCAAACGAGTGTAACAGCCGTCATCGAGATAAAGGTTGTATTGTAGGTGCTCCAACTCTCAAGTGGTGCATAGATGGTCATATTCGTACTGCTGAAAGCATAACTTTCATCGCCGTCGCCTGTTGGCACAGATGTTGGCTCAAAGAGAATCGCCTGGAGGTTGGTGCAACTGCTGAAGGCTTTTTTGCCAATCTTTGTTACCGTAGCAGGAACGGTGACATAGAGCAGGTCCATATCATAGAGTGCCCCGTCAGCAAATTTCGCCACATTACCGCTGAGGGTTATTGTTCCAATGCCATCGGTGTAAGTATTTGAAGTAACAGTGAGAGCCGTGTTATTCTCATCGCAAAACGATTCGGTCTTAGGATTAGCAACCTCTCCGTTATATGATACATAATGTATCACCGATTGGGAAATACAGGCAAGAGCCTGTACGAAAACGATGGCGAAAACAAATACTTTCTTCATATTACTTCCATGTTGGTTTAAATCCTTCATCCAATGTGCCTGAATTGCCATCTGGAACGAAATCGAAAGACTCCGACACGAATATGTGAGTTTTCTCAGCACTGTAATAGCGCAGTTCCACCTTCACGTCGTTAGAATCGTTCTCTGTGGATTTTACTTTCAGGTAGAAATGGGTCTTACCATCGATTTCATCGTAAGGAACCGACACCCCTCTGCACTCTCCTCCAATAAAAGCCCCGAGCAAGTCGTTGGAATTTACTGATAGGAGTTTGCCATCGAGGGTAGGCAGACCACCAGTGTCCATAATGATGTACATACCCTGAGGACATACCCCTTCTGTAACTGCTGTCCAAGTGGGACGGTTGTCAGTGCTCAGTTCTGCCTCGCTATCCTTGCTACACGAATATAGCAAGCACACAAGAATTAGGGGGGTAATGGTGAAATGGTGAAATGAGGTAATGGTGTAATGATGTAATGATGTAATTAATTTTCGTTGTTTCATTTTATGAAGATTTTCTTTCCGTTCTTTATATATATTCCGCGACTGTTCTCAGGTAGGTCTGAATCGCTGATTTTTATTCCTGTCAGACTATATACAGAGGCAGAACCATCTGCGCCTACGAAATCCAGAATATAAGGATTACTGAGTGTGCCTACTACTGACGATGATGAGTAGGTGAGATGTTTGCTGGTCATACCTATTACCTTTCCATCGCGTACGTGAGCAAATGTGATAGGAGTTCCATCGATTGCATTGACTGTAATGTAGAACAGTTGTTTGCCCGTTGGAGCCTCTTTTGCGGTTGTCTGTCCCACTATGTCCTCACCCGTCAGTGCTATCAGTTCATCTCCCTCTTCATAGTCCCCGTCGGTGCTGAGTGTTGCTACCACTGGCATCGATGAGGCTACTTCGTGGCAATGAGGAGTGAGAATTTGAACTCCTTGAACTTCTTGAACCCCTTGAACTTCCTTTACACTATTCACCTTTGTATTGGTGTAGTTTATCTGACAAGGTATATCTCCGAGGTGGTTGACGTAATAGCCTTCTCCAGGGTGCATATATTCGAGAGTACCATACCATCTGCCGTCTTTTCCTGCCATTGCAAAGGCGTCGTGACTCTTGATTACCGTTCCTGGTCGGGCTTTGCCTCCATCCATAGGCAGGTAGTCGGACATAGCCACGTTGATTGGCTGGTCAACCTCAAGCAGGTAAGGCAAGTTGTTCCAGCCCTTGCGGTTGAGTGTTATATAGCGTTCTGCCTCATCATAAATCTTTCCTCGTATCTGTAGAGTACCTGATTGCTGCATGTATATCTGATATACGGAGTCTTTCCCTAATTCAATGTTTTTACCATTTGCAGTCCACTGTGCATTGCCTCTGCCATCGGAGACAAATGTGGCGAAGTCGCCGTTGATGGTTGTGAACTTATCTCCTAAGGTGAATGGATTGTTGGAAACGAAGAGGTTGTTTATGCTGGTACCTCGAGGTGCGATATTGAGTGATATCCAGTTCCATCCTTCATGCATATCAAACGACTGTATGCGGCTCGTTGATGTTGCAAATTGCACAGGGTCTTCTATAGTTCCTACTACGTTGTTAGCGGCGAATACGATACTATTGTCTGAGTTTCCATTTTTGGTAACGTCAAGCAAAGAAGTCTGGTTGGTGCTGGCATCCCAATGATAGAAATCAATCAGTTTACCATCCATACCTGCCTTACCAACGATGTTCATATATACATACGATGAATTGTTCTTCACCGTGATATATGATTTTCCTATGCAGACATTATCATAGAATGCTGCTACGATATCTCTCTCATCAAGGGTATAAGTAGTCTGATTATTTTCTGTTACCTTCACTTGCCCAACAAGATTCATCATTTGGTTATACCTGGAATCTGTGGTCACAGCCCACTGCGGTTCGTCGGCTGTCACAGTGACATTCACTTCAAGTGGTGACGACAGACCGTTCTCGTCGATGAGATAGAGCACGGTGCTGTATTCTCCTGGTGCCAGGCCATCGGATACTGTCAAGGTCACGTTCTCGCTGCGTGTTGGTTTGGCTTCGCCTCGGTCGGTGTCGATAGTTAGCCACCCACAGTTATTGTCGATGGAGTATTCCACATTCCTTCCGCTTTGGTTCTGCCAAGAGGTCTTTACAATCTTGCTCTCGCCATATTTTAGATCAAGGTTGAGTGTCTGTACATCCCATTTCAGCACATTTCGATCCACATACACAGTCCACATCTGCGGTTGCGCCATGGAGTTTCCACGGAGATCCTCCACGCCACGCACTGTTATGTTAATTTGCTGATGGTTTATCTCGCTGTCGTTCTTGTCGATATTGATTTGTAGTTCGGTATCTGTACAAGTCCAAGTGAATGGAAGGTTGCTGAGTCCTGTGTTTGCCCTCACTGGAGCCTGTGCACTTCCGTCCTCAATACCCTCTGTTACCACCAGCATGGTGTCCTTGCTGTATGTGCCGGAAGAGTTGATAACCATATTGTATGGACTGAACACCTCCATGATGGTTCCCTGGTCATTCTTCTGGTTCATTGTGAACGGCAGATACACTTGCAGTTCCATTTCCTTGCCCGAAGGTGAGGTGTTGTAGGTCGATTTGATGTAGTTCACTGGCAGTGCCACGTGCCAGAATGTGAGGTTGTCTACATTGCCTTTGAATCCTTCGCTTCCTAACCTTACCATGTCGGATGCAAATCCTCCTATGCTGTCGGCTTGATCTTGCTCTACGAGCGAACCATCGAACATAAATGCTGCGGTGTTGTGAGTGTGGCTGATGGAGATGGCCAGATGGTGCCAACTGTGATCGCTGAGTGAGAGTCCAGAGTCGAGATCCCAGTGTTCAGAGTCTGTTCCCGAAGTTGCCATAAGCCTACCCTCTTCGAAACCTATCTTCCACCCTTGTTGACCAGCCTGGAGCAGGGTAGTGGTCCCTGTCTCTGCCACTTCTTCGGCTTTGAACCACATCGACAGCGTGTAGTCGTCTGTAGCGGCTCGCTGGAATTTATCGGTGTGCTGTAGTCGTATGTTTTTGTTTTCGAGACGAAGTGAGTGTCCTGAAGGAGTTTCCCATGTGGTTCCAGTAAGATAGAGGTCTGCACCTCCCGCTTTATCTACTGCTATATTGCCCTGAGTCTCATCCAGTGGCCAATAGCAGAGCAGACCAGGTTCGGTACCAGTAAGGCGCTTGCCCTTGGTGGCTGCTATCTCGTGTTCGGTGAGGGCTTTGTTCCACAGGCGTACATCCTTGAGATACAACTCACTCAGTAGGGGCTGAATTCTCACTGGTCCGTTGGCGTGACATGCTCCCTTCAGACTATCGGCCATGTCGAAATATTCATAGTAGTTTTTCACTGAGTCGGTCTTGTAGAGCCTGTCGCCGACTATGAAGTTCACCGTTGAGTCCTTGATGCTATATACCATTCCCACGTGTACCAATCCCTTGGTGAAGTCCACTCCCTGGTAGGTTTCCGAGCAATATTCCCTGCCGTTCATCCAGGCCGACAGACATTTCAGTGAGTCGTTTAGGCAGAATACCAAACTGCTCAATGTGTCGCCTACTATCATCGGATATGTCATGGCGTTTGGTTTCGGTGTCCGCAGCAGCATATCGATGGTGAAGTCGTGCATAGAGATATTTCTGTCCACCTTGGTTGTTCCGCCTCCCATGGCTCCGAGTCTCAGGTACGACGATTCGTCAATATCCGAGTTGTTGGTATATCCCTGCACCTGGAAGTTGGCTGTCTCGTCAAGATAGTTATAGGCTATCTCTTCGTTGAATGGCAGTGAAATCACATCTTCGTAGGTGAGTATTCCGCTTGTTGGCTTTGGCAATCCGAATACCTTTGGCACTCTGGTGTCCTTCATTCCGCTCATCACTTCACTGGCTTTGGTCACATATCCCGTTCCGAGTCGGCAGAACGACACTGCACGGAGGTCGTATTTCATCTCCACTGGGTCTTTCTCGCCGTGGAACTTGAAGTTGTTAATCACACTCGAGGTTATCAGTTGTTTCTCTCCCGAGGCGGCTTGATAAAGACTGTCGTTAACATAGAACGAGCACAGGTTCACCCATTGGTCGTCGCCGTCAGTGCTCTTCTTGTACTGCATCTCTATGTGGTCAAATCCATCGTAGTTGATGTCGAATCCTCCTATCTCCACAGGCAGATAATATCCATCTTCGTCCTGCTCCGACAGGGTGTTTATCACCCATCCGCTCACAGGTCTTGTCATCTTCACCGGCGTAGATTCTGGCATATAGTGTACAGAGAACGTTGCTGCGTGGTCAAGGGTGTAGGTGAGGTCGGAGAGCACGAGTTTCAGGTTCTCGTAGTCGTATCCCCGTCCTCGTACCACTTCCATGGTCTTTGTCACGCTCTGCCCTGGTTCCAGGAAGAACTGCCTTCCATCCGTAAGTGGCATTCCGTCTATGTATATCTTCGCTCCCTGTGGGTTTGATGAGTCGTCAAGATACAGGGTGAGGGCAGTAGGTGTGAGATATTTCGAGTTGTCTGAAATCTCTGTCTCGTTGCACAGGTGCAGCGTGAGTATGGCCTTCTCGTCTTGCGGCACGTTGCTCACCACGGCTGAGTCGATGTATATCTTCGGATTGTCTATTTTCAGCATCTGGCTGCCCAGTGCTACGTGCTCTCCTCTGCTGTCGGTATAGACCACTGTGGTATCCACGGCAAACCATGGTGCTCGCATTGCTCCGCCTCTTGGAATGAAGATGAAGTTATGTACCTTGGCTTCTTCGGTCTGCTTTTCGTAGCCGTCACTGGTGAGTTTGTCGCTGAAGGCCACATTGTCGGAAGTTGGTGTGATGCTATATACATCTACATCGAAATAGCCATTGTTGTTGGTACTTAGTTCGTAGCCCATTCCCAGACTGTTCGTCTTGTAGTAGGCCCTGTCGTCGGTTTCGGTGGTTGTACGGCCACCTGAAAGTGAAATTCCCCATATCACTCCGCCAATCCATAGGTCTGTGCCTTTGTTTGGTTCTCTAGATCCACCATTTCCGTTGGTATGGCCTACGCCTTCTGCTCCAACTCCTGCTCCGCCCGATACGGCAGCTGCACCAAGGCTGTAGTCATACGAACTATAGTAGCCCGATGCTTCTTCCGAATGGCTCACCGTGGTTCCTGCCACACTCATTGTCGAGGTCGATTTCACATCTCTCTTGTTGCCATCCAGAATGTTCACTTTCATCTTCTCGTTGAGATAGATGATGTTTCTCCATTGAGCAATAGTAGTGGCATACACCTTCACGAGGTCTTGCGAAGCACTGCTGCTACTTACATAGCGCTTGTAGTATATCTTGTTGCCATCTACCCACACCGAGTCGCAGCCCGATTCTTTTGCTTCGAGTCGGCGATATACAAATCCATCACTGCTTTGTGCCAGTGCCTTGGCTTCGCTCTCGCTGCATGTGAGCAGTTTTTCGTTGATGGCATCTTCCATCTGAGGGATAATCACTCCGAGGATATGCTTCTGCGTATAGGCAAATGTCGCCTTCACTCCCTTGCCTATCTGATATTTCGTTCCTGTAACGAGCCAGTAGTCCTTGCCTTCGCTGTTCTTTCCGCTACCCATTACCTTCACGGCTCCGCTGCTGATGCCCTCGCTGAGCTGGGCATAGCCTGTTTCATCGACAATGTTAAACGACTCTGTCTCTACGATGGAATACATGTCCTGCTCGCCAATATACACATCAGCCATGGCTCCCACATCAAACGGATCGCTGCTCGTAGTGATGCGGTTCGAGAGGGTCATGGTGTATTCGGCTGTAGTCTTGTTGAGTGAACGGTATGTCAGCGGTATGTTGATATTGAAATTGCCTACTACAGAGATAGTTGTTCCGAGCAATACTCCAAAACCAATGTAGTTCTGTGCGCCGTAACCAATTTTACCTTCTATGTTGAGTTCACTCTCGGCCAGCGAACTGTGGTCGTAACTCCATGTATATGTAGTCCCTGCCTCACGATAGGCATAACTGCTGCTACCTGGTGGGTCTCTTAGGATGTCGAAGATGTTGATATCACCATCTATCGAGAGCAGGGCTTCTTTCTCCAGCACCCTTGTGCCGAGCACATATCCTTTCAGCACATCGGCATCGTAGTACAGACCATTTACATCCACCTGCATCTTCATACTCTTCAGTGCGTCGTCGCCGGTGAGACCGAAGGTTGGGTTTCCTGCAGTGAAGGTGAATGTGGCTGAGCCCAGTGTGTCGAGGTCTATGGTCCTGAGTGGCTGTTCTCCCGATTCCGACTCTTCCATGCCGTTGGCTATCACGAGCGTTCCCCCCTTGAGTGCCACTTGGTCAAGGCGTGTCTTGTCGGTGCCGTTGTAGTAGTAGTCTTCGTGAGCACTTACCTTCAGGGTGTAGTCGTTACCTTCCTGGAACACAGGGTGACCAAATGTGTAGTTTGTCTCTCCGGTCTTCTTGTCGTATTTTGCTATTTCATAAGTTACCTTTGTTCCGCTCATGTCAAGTAACTTCATCTTCTGTTCACCTATGTAATTCACGTCATACACACCTCCATACAGCGATTGCTGATATGTCACCGTCACCGGAGCGTGATACACCTTTTTATATATGGCATTATAGGTTAGAGTTGAGAGGTTAGAGGTTAGAGATTGAACCTCTAATCTCTTTACCTCCATCACCGAGTCGGTGCTGAGGTCCACTACCTGCATTCCCTCGCCTTCGCCGTAGAGTGTGCTGTAGCCCTTTGCTGAGAGTTGGGTTACCTTGTACTTCACTGGGAACAGATCCACGGCAAATTCTCCTGTCTCGGTAGATGGGTGAATCACTATGCGTTTCTTCTCGAAGGTGTAGCTGGTGGTATCTGTGCCGAGTGCTGCTGTATATTTGTCGGTAGTGTTGTCAGGATTGTCGTCGTGATATACTATCTGCGATGTGTTGTCACCTTCCAGTTGCAGCACTATGGTGAGGTCGTCGCCGAGGTTGTTCTTGCTCAGACCGAAGCCAACTTGCTTGTCGCCCTCGGTGTCTCCTCCGCACAAGCGGCCAATGAGACGAACCTTTGTCTGGTCGGCTATCTGGAGTCCTGCGAGGTCACGGCTTGGCATGAACTGTATCTCGTCATTCTGGTTCTTTATGTATCCCTCGCCCTTCATGGTGTGACCTTCCTTATAGGCCTGAATCCTTATGTTGGCCTTTGGCACGTAGAAGTCGAAGTTACCGCTTTGGTTGGTCACTATATTCTCTCCTGCTGCATCTTTCAGCGTATAGCCTGTATCCCCCGTTCCGTAATACACCTTAAACGCCACATCCCTCACCGGCACGGTGGAGTTCTCGTACAGCACACGTCCCGTAATTCTGTACTCATCCTTGCAGGTGAAGGTGATGCCGCTGTATTCGCTCTTCACTCTGCTGAGCGTGGCGGCATATGCTCCTGGTCCGCCCTGCGAGTTCTCGAACGAGAGGGTTCCGTCTTCGGCTTCCACTCTGATATCAAATTCTGTGTCATTGCCGTTGTATGCCAGTCCTTCGATGGTGAAGCATCCGTTTTCGTCACATTCTGTGCTCACTTCTGTTCCCTCGTCTATATGCAGTGCCTTGATACGCACCACGCCTTCAACCATCACTTCTGCTCTGTCGAGAGGCTTTCTGCGTTTTGCTATTACTGTGAGTCGTCCAGGCATTGCCGATCCGTTTGCCAGTTTCACCTGCCCCTTCATCGTTCCTATACCCGAAGCCCATCCAAGTACAGACTTGTTGTTGGCGTAGAGACTGTTACGATAGGTCATCTTGGCGCGTACCGTGTACTTATATACCGAATCCGGAGCCACATCCTCATCTACATACGCCATGACCTTCGTGTCCTTCAGCAGCACCTTTTCCTCACCAAAGTTTGAACCACTTGAACTCCCCACATAAGTCTGTCTTACCAGTTCAAATCCATCTAAGAGTCCGTCTTCGGCTTCCCAGGTTACTACCACCTTTCCGTTTTCCTCGCCCTGTGTGGCCTGGAGATTGCTTACCAGTGCTGCCGATTCGTTATACAGTGTGTTGGCTTCGTTTGTGGTGGTTGATACGGCCTTGAGTGCTTCTGTAGGATATATTGCATTCGTGGTGTCTATCGTGGCTTCGTAATAGTAATAGGTATATGGATATGCCAGTGCATCCTCCACAGTGGCTGTGTAGCATTTGTTCTTTGCATCCCATGTCACGTCGCTGCCCTTGAGGGTTATCTTCTTCTCGCAGTTGTTATCGACGCCTGTCTTGTCGGCATTGCCATAGCCTCGTCTCGTTATCACGATATCGGCATTCTCGTCCCAGATGTATTTCCTTGCTCCTGCCACAGCGTCCACTGGGTTGGCCATCGTCACGGTAAGCACTGCCCTCTTGTCGTTTTCCCAATCACTGCTACGTGTGGCAGTGAGACTGCTGATGCTTGGTATCACTGATTGCAGTTCCACTTCCTTCGTAAGGGCGTATTTGCCCATATCATTTGGCCACATACCATATACTACGGCGCGCATCACTCGATAGTATGTCTTTGGCAATACTCCGTTCTGGGCGTAGAGTCCACGCTCGTTCTTGTTGTAGAGTGCCGATTCGTCGTCATCTACAAACTCAAACACACCTGTCTTCACTCCGTTTATCTCCACTGTGTCTATGGCTTCGTCGAGTCCAATACTCTCCACTGTCGTGGCATCCGAGAAGTCGGCCTTCGTGGCTCTTTGTACTACAAATTGGTCACCATCCATCATGTCCTCGTCATCTATGTTGTTCACCAGCCATCTCACCACATTCTTTGGTTGTCTGAGTTTGTTATCATCTGGGTTGGCTTGCTGTCTTATGGTCATATCAGGATATACTCCATAACATTTTATGGAGAGCACTTGGTCTTTGGAATCGCTGGATTTGGCAACCTTAATGCTGCCGTCGTTCATAAACTGCAGGATTGCAGATGCACTCTGGATGACATAGTTTCTGCTAATGAGCATGTCATTGTACCGAGACCAAGTATTGTACGTCCCACCGAGATGAGGACTTTGATTGCTGTCGTCAACCCCAAGCGGATCGGTATATCCATACGGAAAAAGAAAGTAGTCGGTAGAACCCAAGGAGTAGTTGGCTACAATCGTAAAGAGTGTGGACGTGTCATTATTGTCGTTGGCACTCTTCTCTACCAGACAGTTATTCACAGGGTCGAAAGCAGCCACCTTCGAACCGTTGCACAGCTGGACGTATTTACGCTTGCCTTCTTTGAACTTATCTATATCGATGCAGTATCCGGCGGAGGCAAGTTTTGACAATCTGTCTGTCTCGTATTTTGTGAAATCCACATTGCCCGCACCTATCTCGTGGAATGGCTGGCAGGTCACATCCCTCCTGAGCATGAAGGTCCAGTCTATGTCGTAGTTCGAGGCTGCCTTGGTGGTGGTGTAGAGTTCCACCTCGCGGGTCGTGGTCTTGTCCACAGGCGGCAGGTCGAGCACCAGGAGCGACTTCGTGTCGTTCTGGTTGTTCACCGGGTTCGGATCTTCCGAGTCTGCCCAGCGGTATTTCGTTATGTCGCAGGTAGAGGATATGTACACCTTCTGCTGTCCCACCTCGCCGGAACCAGAGGAAGGATTCACCTGCGTGTCGAGCACCGGATCAACAATCGTTATGTTGCTGCCGTCGGTAATGGTGAAGGTATATATAGGGGATGATATAAGTATTGCAATAGTACCCTTTACTTCCATCTTGACCGTACCTTCTTTGGGCAGTCTGCTGAAATATACCCTCATTTCTGTACTCGATGTACTCTCTTTGTATTTGCCGGCTCTGATCTCTATCGTACCAAAAACCGTAGTACTATCTGGTTTAGCGATAGTTGTCATTGATGTGTAGGGGAACATGCCAACAGCAGTAGTCTTATGCTCCCTCGTTGTACCATCGGGGGCAGTGTATATGAACCGAAACTCCACCTGTGATAGCGCAGCGTAGACCCAAAACTGCACATACCCCTTATCTGGCGTTATCTCCAGCGACGACGAACATTCACTTACATCGTTCTCATTAGTCCACACATACTGACCCCACATCTGCACCGAGCAGAGGAAAATCAGAGTGAAAAATATTGTTATTCGTTTCATCACACTCGTTTTTAATACATTATCCATAATTCCGTTGACCATTTCATTCCGTTCTTGTGGATTTAAACTGCAAATTTATAATAAATAAATTTCACAACCAAATTTTTCTTTAATAACCAAATTTTATTTGGTGGTATCAAACATATTACTTACCTTTGTCGGACAAAACAATTTAATGTATAAAAGTATGAGAAAATTTATCTTATTAGCAGTTTCATTCGTTATGACAGTGAATCTGATGGCTCAGCGTCCTGCTGAGGGTTCGTTTGTAGTAAGACCAATGGTTGGTTTGGGTATGAGTTTCTTTGGACACGAGATGTCGGTTGCTGGAATAACAATAGACTCAAAGTTGAAGGCCGGGTTCACTATCGGTGCTGAGGCTGGTTATCAGGTAAACAGTTGGTTCCAGCCATCTGTCGGAGTATTCTACAGCCAGCAAGGTTCAAAGATTGAAAGTGATGTCTTCGGTCAAACTTACACATCCAAGGCAAAGTTGGACTATATAAACATTCCTGTTCTCGCCAACTTCTATGTATGGGAAGGACTTGCTCTGAAAATTGGTGTTCAGCCAGGATTCAACATCAATTCCAAGTTAGACGGCCAGGTAAGTCTTACACAATATAACGATGTTGATGCAAAAGACATAACCGAGAGTTTCCAACTCCAGATTCCAATCGGTGCATCATATGAATACTCAAACTTCGTTTTTGACGTCCGTATGCTTATTCCATGCACAAAGGCCTATAAAAATCAGCCAGATGATTCATTCTTTGAGTCAAACCATAACGACGTCTATCAAGTTACTGTAGGCTACAACTTCACATTGTAAGTCTTAGCCTCATCTCTCCCTTATCTCTCCCTTAACGCTCCCTTATCTCTCCTCCGAATGGGAGAATTGGTAACGTTAAGGTAACGATAAGGACTTGATAAGGACT
>R05__coassemble_638_pt1 | contig 15428 bp, 13 predicted proteins | sample R05__metabat2_high_PE_017 | metagenome-assembled genome bin R05
TTTTCTGTTCCTTATATTGCTGAATTATTGCTTCAGTAATTTCAGTTCTTTGAAACAGTCGGTGAGGGCTGATACGCAGCGGTCAACTTGTTCTTTTGTGTGTGTTGCCATGAGTGCGACTCGTATGAGTGTGTCTTGTGGGGCACATGCTGGTGGAACTACTGGATTTACGAATATTCCTTTCTCGAAAGCGAGTTTGGTGACTTCGAATGTCTTCATATTGTCGCGTACGTAGAGTGGTATGATTGGACTTTCTGTGTCTCCGATTTCGAATCCTGCGTCTTGGAATTGCTTGAGGGCGTAGTTGGTTATCTTCCAGAGGTTTTCCACTCTTTCTGGTTCGCTTTGCAGGATGTGGAGTGCTTCGAGGGCTGCTGCTGTTGCTGCTGGGGTGTTGCTTGCGCTGAAGATGTATGTTCTGGATGTGTGGCGGAGCCAGTTGATGGTGTCTTTGTCGGATGCTATGAATCCTCCGATTGATGCGAGTGACTTGGAGAATGTTCCCATGATGAGGTCAACATCTTTTGTTACTCCGAAATGGTCGCATGTGCCTCGGCCATTTTTGCCGAATACTCCGAGTCCGTGTGCTTCATCGACCATTAGGCTGGCTTTGTACTTCTTCTTGAGTTTGACTATCTCAGGCAGTTTTGCCAGGTCGCCTTCCATGGAGAAGAGTCCGTCGGTGACGATGAGTTTGATGGCGTGTGGATCGCAGCGTTTGAGTTGTTTCTCCAAATCGACCATATCGTTGTGCTTGTAGTGGTAGAAGGTGGAGAATGAAAGTCTGCGTCCATCAACTATTGAGGCGTGGTCGCGGTCGTCTCCGAGGATGTAGTCGTTGCGTGTTGTGAGGTCGGAAACCACTCCTGCATTGACTGAGAAACCTGTTGAATAGACGAGTGCTTCTTCTTTTCCTACAAACTCTGCCAGTTCTTTCTCGAGTTGTATGTGAAGGTCGAGTGTTCCGTTGAGGAAGCGTGAACCAGCGCAGCCTGTGCCGTATTTCTTTATTGCTGCAATTGCTGCATCTACGATTCTCTGGTCGTAGGTTAGGCCCATATATGAATTGGAACCGAACATAAGGACCTTTTTCCCATCCATGACTACTTCTGTGTCTTGATGGCTGTCGATTTCTCTAAAGTAAGGATACACGCCAGCGTTCATGTATTTCTGTGGCTCGCGGTAATCTTTAAATCTGTCTTGTAATAAACCCATATTACTTATTTTTTCGCATATTGAGTGCAAAGTTACAACTTTTTTCTTAACTTTGCGACATGTTTCGGAAGAAAAAATTAATTTTTATATATAATCCCTTTTCCGGGGTTGGTGGAAAGCGGTTGATTGTTAGGCAAATAGGCTCAATAATTGACTGTGAGAAGTATGATTATGAAATAAGAAAAATTGAACACGAAGGTCATGCAAAAGAACTTGCGAAGGCTGCAGTGAAGGAAAAAGCGGACATTGTTTGTGCGATTGGTGGTGACGGAACGGTAAATTCTATTGCGAGCGAACTCATCAACAGTGATACTGCCCTTGCTATCATCCCTGCCGGTTCGGGAAACGGTCTTGCTCGGCATTTGCATATTCCGCTTGATATAGAGAAGGCGCTGATGCTTATAAACGATGGAAACTGCCGTAAGATGGACTACGGAGTGGTGAATCTGATACCGTTCTTCTGTACATGTGGAGTAGGTTTTGATGCGTTTATCTCACAGAAATTTGCATCTTCCAGAATAAGAGGCCCTTTGGCATATGTGGAAAAACTTTTGCTTAATGGTTTGGCATTCAAACCTGAACTATATGATATTGATATAGTGGATGTTCAGGAGGTGCACCAGGTGAGAACGGCATTCATCATCACTTGTGCCAACGCGTCTCAATATGGCAATAATGCCTATATTGCTCCTCAGGCATCTGTGTTCGATGGTTTGCTCGATGTGACGATATTAAGGCCGTTTACTCCGTTGGAGGTACCTCAGTTGGCAATGCAACTCTTCAACGGCACGATTGACCAGAACAGCAGGATAGAGACATTCCAGTGCAAGAGCATGTCGATACATAGACACAAACCTGGAGTCATTCATTTTGATGGCGATCCTGTTGACACTACTGCCGATGTGGAATTTGCGATAGTACCTCAGGGACTTAACTGTATATGTCCGGAAGATGAAGGAGTGAGTGACATCGCAGAGAATATTCAAAATGAAATAATGGAACAGTTCAATAAGATAAAGATATCATGGCAACAGACATTGAAGAAAAAAAAGTTGAAGTCTTGAGTTTCGTAGAAGAAGCCATCAAGACAGATTTGGAGAACGGAAAGAATGGTGGACGTATTCAGACACGTTTCCCCCCTGAACCTAATGGATACTTGCATATAGGTCATGCAAAGGCAATATGTATGGACTTTGGTATGGCTCAGAAATACGGCGGAGTATGCAACCTGCGTTTTGATGACACCAATCCCGCCAAGGAGGATGTGGAATACGTTGACTCTATAAAGGAAGATATCAAATGGCTTGGTTTCCAGTGGGGGAATGAGTATTATGCATCAGATTATTTCCAGCAACTCTACGACTTTGCCGTGGCACTCATAAAGGATGGTAAGGCATATATCGACGAGCAGAGTTCGGAGGAAATTGCTGCTCAGAAAGGTACTCCTACTCAGCCAGGAGTGGCAAGTCCATATCGTGACAGACCAATGGAAGAGAGTCTTGCCCTTTTCGAGAAAATGAATGAGGGATTGATAGACGAAGGAGCAATGGTGCTCAGAGCAAAGATAGATATGGCTAACTCCAATATGCACTTCCGTGATCCGATTATTTATCGTGTGAAGAAAATAGCCCATCATCGTACAGGAACGAAATGGAATGTCTATCCTAACTATGACTTCGCTCATGGTCAAAGCGATTTCTTTGAAGGAGTAACACATTCTCTGTGTACACTTGAGTTTGTTGCCCACCGACCTCTCTACGACCTTTTCATAGATTGGTTGAAAGAAACTCGCGGTGAGACTGAGAATATGGATGATAACCGTCCTCGTCAGACTGAATTTAACAAACTGAACCTCTCCTATACACTTATGTCGAAGCGCAACCTCCTTATCCTTACTCAGGAAGGAGTGGTGAGCGGTTGGGATGATCCTCGTATGCCTACAATATGCGGAATGAGAAGGAGGGGATATAGTCCGGAATCAATTCGCAACTTCATCAAGATGATAGGTTACACCAAATATGATGCTCTCAACGACTACGCAATGCTCGAATCGGCTGTAAGGGAAGACCTAAACAAGAGGGCAACAAGAGTAAGTGCAGTGTTGAATCCGGTGAAGTGTATCATAACCAATTATCCAGAGGGTAAGGTGGAGGAACTGGAGGCTATAGACAATCCTGAGGATGAAAACAGTCCTCGCCACACAATCGAATTCAGCCGTAACCTGTGGATAGAACGTGATGACTTTATGGAAGATGCTCCGAAGAAATTCTTCCGACTCAGTATTGACCGAGAAGTAAGACTCAAGAACGCCTATATTATAAAATGTACGGGCGTGAAGAAAGATGCTGATGGTAACATAGAGGAAATATACTGCGAATATGATCCTCAGACTAAGAGTGGTATGCCAGAGGCCAATAGAAAAGTGAAGGGTACTATCCACTGGCTTAGTCAGGAGCATTGTCTTAAAGCAGAAGTGAGAAACTATGACAGATTGTGGAAAGTGGAAAATCCTCGTGACGAAATCAGTAAATATTCAGAAGCCAACGATGGAGTGAAGGGTATAGAGGCAATGCGGCCATTCCTCAATCCCGACAGTCTGGAAGTCAATACACAGGCGTATATAGAGAAATATGCCACACAGTTCAAACCTCAGGACTATCTCCAGTTCCAGAGGATAGGATACTATACTCCGGATAGAGATACTACAGCAGAACATCTCGTCTTTAACCGTACAGTGGGTTTAAGAGATAGTTGGAAAGGAGGAGTTTAGTGGATTATTACGAGTCTGAGGAGTTTCGGGTAATTCTGAAATCATACGAGGAAGCCAAAAAACATAACAGGAACTGTTATCTCGACTCGGATGATTTCCTTGATGTGGTGGACTACTATATGCGAGACCGCAATTTCGAAGCCGCACTTGAGGCCGCTGAAAAAGGACGGAGTATGCATCCTGATGATGATGCTTTAATCGGTATGCAAGTCAGTGCGCTGATTAATATGTCTCAGTTTGACAGGGCTACAAAAGTGCTTGAGGAAATGGTGCCGGATGAAAATTACGACTGTTATTATTTCAAGGCACAGTTGGCTATTGCGGAAAGACATGATTATGATGAGGCAGATATTTGGTTTCGAAAATGGATTGACTGGGAGAAGGAGGATGCAAGGAAAGAAAATCACGGAAAGAATTTCCAACCTCGTATTTCAGAAGCCTATCTGCATATAGTTGCCAGTATTTCCGAACTGACGCCAAATACGAAAAAACGTTTGAACCCTGCACCTCATATCGAAAAATGGGTTGAGGAGTATGAGAAGGATTGTGCTCCTCTGGGAAATTATGACACAGATTTGGATATAGCGAGAGTATGCCACGAGGAAGGACTCGAGGAGAGAGAGCAGCATCTATACGAGTTGTTTCTTGATACCAACCCATACCTCCCCAACGGATGGCATTATCTTGCTTCACTTCAACACTTGAACTGCCACTACGAAGAGGCTGCCAATTCTGCAACTTATGCACTGGCCATCAATCCTAATAATGACTATGCTTTGTATCTCAGGGCTCACAGTTATTTCATAATCGGGAACTATAGGTCGGCGCTGAAAGATTTCCTGCGATACGAAAAAATCAAAAGCAGTGTGGATAACTGGATATCGATAGGGCGTTGTTTTATGTTGCTTGGAATGAAGGCAGAAGCATGTGCCTATCTTGAAAAGGCTTCGAAAAGTATTCAGAATTCAACACGTCAACTTGACAATGCTCCAAATTGGGTGTTGTGGAGCCGTATAGTTAGAACATATACAGATGGCAGGCTTTATGATGATGCATTGAACACTGTGGATTCTGCACTGAAAGCCCATCCTGACGAGACTGAACTTATAATTAGGAAAGCGGATATCTTTTTGAGGAAAGGGGACTTTGCTGAGGCGAGGTATTGGTTTGACAAATCATTGGAGACAACCACACGACACTCTTCTCTGATGTTTACAATAGCGGAGATGTATGCTTCTGTGCAACAATATGATGAGGCTATTTTGTATGCTCAGGCGGTGGAAAAGATTGGTCTTGAGTTGAAGTCTCTGCCTGTTTATGCTTTCCTTGCATATATTTATCAGCGATTGGGAGATGCAACAGAGTTTAGGCATTATCTCACTTTGGCGTATCGTGAATTTCCAGAGTCGTTGTTGGAATACTGGAGTGATAAACTTGCTGGGGTTTCTCCAAAACAATTTTTCGAAGTGCTTAAGGACCTTATCTGACGCTTCAGATTCAAAGGGCAACAACGAGGTTACTATCTCTTCAAATACAAATACTGCCAATTTTGACAGTATTTGTTTGTTTTTGTATCATAAAAATACTAATCGCCTTCTTTGTGGGAGGGTTATTTGGAGTGGATTAGTTGAGACCGAAGAGTACTTTCAGTCCGTTATCGACTCCAGAGAATCCCATAAATGCCATTGAGAGCAGACCTGCGGTGATGAGTGCGATTGGCATTCCCTGCATAGCCTTAGGCACTTTTGAGAATGCCAGTTGTTCTCTCAGACCAGCAAAGATTACCATTGCCAAGGCAAATCCGAGTGCTGTTGAGAATGCATATACTATACCTTGCAGGAGGTTGTAGTCTTTCTGGATGACGAGTATTGCTACTCCGAGTATGCAGCAGTTGGTGGTGATAAGTGGCAGGAACACTCCGAGTGCCTTATATAGGGCTGGGGATACTTTTTTGAGTATAATCTCCACCATCTGTACCAAAGCGGCAATGATGAGTATAAAGGCTATGGTCTGTAGGTATGCGAGTCCACAAGGGTTGAGGATATATTGCTGAACGAGATAGGTTGCGATGGTGGCGAGTACGAGAACGAAGGTTACGGCTGCTCCCATTCCGCTTGCGGTGCTGAGTTTCTTTGATACTCCGAGGAATGGACAAATTCCGAGGAATTGTGCCAATACGATGTTGTTTACAAATATCGCTGTGATAAATATGAGTACGTATTCCATATTCTTATTTATTATTTACGGATTTACTATTTGCTATTTATTTGTTATTTAGTAATTTACTATTTTGCTCCGCGTATTTTGTTGACCAATGCAATGAGGTATCCGAGTGCGATGAATGCTCCTGGTGCGAGTACGAAGATAAGCATTCCGTAGTCTTCGCCTTGGAGTGTAAGTCCGAAGAATGCTCCTGTGCCGAGGAATTCGCGAACTCCTCCGAGGAGTGTAAGCGCGAGGGTGAAACCGATTCCGATTCCGATTCCGTCACACACGCTGTCCAATGCTCCGTGTTTTGCTGCAAATGCTTCTGCTCTGCCGAGGATGATGCAGTTGACTACGATAAGTGGGATGAAGAGTCCGAGTGTAGCGTAGATTGCTGGTACGTATGCTTGCATGAGCATCTGTAGTATTGTTACCAATGAGGCTATGACTACTATGTAGCATGGTATGCGTATTGCATCTGGCACATAGTTCTTTATGAGTGATATGATGAGGTTCGAGAGTATGAGTACGAATGTGGTTGCCAATCCCATCGACATTCCGTTGATGGCTGAGGATGTGGTACCGAGGGTAGGGCACATTCCCAACAGGAGTACGAAGGTTGGGTTTTCCTTGACTATTCCGTTCCAGATATATTTAATGCTGTTCATTGTTGTTCTCCTTTCTGCAAGTTGCTTGCTCCTGTTTCTCCGTCGGTTGTTTCCTTGAAGAGTTTGTTATATGCTTGCTGTACGGCATTGAGGAATGCGCGGCTGGTGATTGTTGATGCTGTGATGGCATCTACCTCTCCTCCGTCTTTGCTTACGGTGAGGTTGACGGTGCCTGGGTTCAGTCCGATGATATTGCCTTTATTGCCTTCCTGGAACCATTCGCTGGCTTTTGCTCCCAGTCCTGGGGTTTCTGAGTGAGACAATATCTTATAACCTTTGACTGAGCCGTCTTCAGCAAATCCTACGAGTACCTCTATCGGACCTCCGAAACCATTGCTTGTTGTCTTTACGGCTGTACCCTGTGGGGTGATGTAGTATGTGAAATTAGCATTGAGTGTATCTTCTATGGTTTCTACTTGAAGCGAGTCTTCTGCATTTACTCCCAGTACTTCCTTGATTCCGTTTGCCAGGTTTTCTGCGTTTATTTTCTCTATTTGTGATGTTGTGACAGCATTTACTATAGCCAGTGCCAGAGCGGCTGTTACTGAGATGATGGACAGTACCATCACCATATTCTTGAGGGTTGATTCGAGTTTTTTCATTTCTTCACCTCCTCTCCGAAACGCTTAGGTTTGCAATAATTATTTATAAGAGGTGTGAATGCGTTCATGATGAGTATTGCGAACGACATTCCTTCCGGGTATGCTCCCCAAGTACGTATGATTACTGTGAGCAGACCGATGCATACTCCGTAGATGATTTGTCCTTTCTTGGTCATTGGTGAGGTTACATAATCGGTAGCCATAAAGATGGCACCGAGTAGAAGGCCTCCTGACAGCAGGTGTGTCACTGGGTCGGCATACATTGGATTTGACTGATTCAGCAGTGCTGTGAATACGAATACTGTGAGAAGTATTGATACTGGTATGTGCCAAGTGATGATTTTCTTGCAGAGCATATAGATGAGTCCTAAAAGGAGTGCTATGGCGCAGACTTCTCCTATGCATCCTCCGGTCTGTCCGAGCAGCATGTCGAGTTGGCTTGGCAACTGGTTGAGTTGTGATGCGTCACCTGATTTGATTGCTGCTTTCATAAGTGCGAGTGGTGTGGCACCTGTTTCGGCATCTACGGTAAGGAATGCTTGTCCGGCAGTAGGCCATGTGGTCATCTGCACTGGGAAGGAGATGAGCATGAATGCACGTCCTGCGAGTGCTGGGTTGAACAGGTTGCATCCCAGTCCGCCGAAGGTCATTTTTACTATTCCTATAGCGAACAAAGAACCTACGATGACCATCCAGAGTGGGATGTTGGAAGGTACGTTGAATGCTAACAGGATACCTGTGATGATGGCAGAGCCGTCGTTTACTGTTGGTTGCTGTAGTTTCAGCAGATATTTTCCGATGAACCATTCAAAGAATACACATGAAGCCACTGCTACAGCGGTTACTGTGATTGCTCCGATTCCGAAGAACCAGAAGGAGCATAGCAGGGCGGGGATGAGTGCTATGAGCACCCCGTACATATTCTTCTGTACGCTGTCGCCTCCGTGGACGTGAGGCGAGAGGGATATTGTTAATTTATTCATTTTGCGCTACGTGATTTTATAATACCCATTACTGTTGTTTTGCCGAGTCGGATAAGGTCGAGGAGAGGACGGTGGGCAGGGCAGGTGAACTGGCAACTTCCGCATTCTATACAACTGGTCACCCATTCTTTCTCCATCACATCCCATTTCTCTTGTTCTGCACATGCTGAGAGGAGATATGGTTCGAGTCCCATCGGACATACGCTTACACATTTTGCGCAGCGGATACATGGATCTGCTGGTTTTCTGTGTGATTCTTCGTTTCTCATGATGAGCACTCCTGACGATCCTTTGCATATTGGTACGTCGATATTCGATAGTGCTTTTCCCATCATCGGACCGCCACCGATAACCTTGCCTGTGTCTTCAGGAAGTCCGCCGCAAGCGTCGATGAGTTGGCGCATTGGGGTTCCTAATCTTACGAGCATGTTGCTTGGGTTGGCGAGGCTCTTGCCTGTTATTGTGACGATACGTTCAAACAGTGGTTTGTTCTTCATCACTGCCTGATATACGGCGAAGGCTGTTCCTACGTTCTGTATGATGGCGCCCACGCTTACCGGAAGTGCTGGAGGTGCTGGCACCTGGCGTCGGATGACTGCATCGATTAATTGTTTTTCTCCGCCTTGAGGATATTTCACCTGAAGTGGTATGACATCGATGTTCTTCACTGCCATTGCTTTCAGTTGCATAATCTGAATGGCATCTGGCTTGTTGTTTTCGATGGCAATATATCCTTTCTCAACTCCTACTGCTTTCATCAGCAACTGTGTTCCTATGACTATCTCTTCTGAATGTTCGAGCATAAGCCGGTGGTCGGCGGTGAGATATGGTTCGCACTCAACTGCGTTGATAATCACGCATTCCGGTTTGCTTCCTGGAGGTGGTGAGAGTTTTACATGGCATGGGAATGTGGCACCGCCCATACCTACTATACCTGCTTTCTGCACCTTATCTATAATATCTTTTGCAGAAAGGTCTTTGCGGTCTTCCATCGTTACCACTTTGTCGCTGCGGTCTATTTCCGGCATCCATTCGTCGCCTTCCACTGTGATGTAGATGGCTGGTTTGTCGTAACCGCTTGCGTCGATACATGTGTCAACTTTCAATACTGTTCCTGATACTGATGAGAATATAGGTGCTGACACGAATCCGCCTGCTTCGGCTATCATCTGGCCGACTTTCACTTTGTCGCCTTTCTTCACGATGGCTTTGGCTGGGGCACCTATGTGCTGACCTAATGGGAATACTGCTGTCTGTGGCAGTTCGGCAACCTTGATAGGTTGGTCGGCTGAGAGTTTGTTCTCTTGCGGATGTACTCCTCCTATTCTGAATGTCTTCATATTCCAAGCATAATTTGTTGTGATGGTAATAACGGAGCATCGTAACTGTGTTCCTTGCCGTTCTCGCCACTCTTCTCGCCTGCCTTTGTATCGGCTGGGGTGAGGTCAATCGTTCCGTGAAGCAGGTACTGCTGACTTGGCAACAGTGGTGCGTCGTATTTCACTTCCAATGGTTCTGCGTAAGGACGTATGTTGTGGGATGCAGGTGCTTCTGGAGCCGCTGCAGCGGTTTGTGTGGCAGTTGTTGCTGGCTTGCTGTTGCTCTGGGCTGTTTCCTGTGCGCTCTTAGGCTGAATCCTCTTGGCGTTAGGTTCCATATTGAGACCTATGATGCTGCCTTGCGGACACACCTCTTCGCAACTTCTGCACTGGGTACATTTTGCTGGATCGATGTAGGCAAGGAAATTCTCGATGGTGATGGCGTCGCTGCCACATACCTGCTGGCATTTCATACATCCTATGCAGGCGGCACTGCATGCCTTCTTTGCCTGGGCACCTTTGTCCTTGTTCATGCACTGAACAACCACAGTGGCTTTCTCCTCATCAACCTGACGGATTTCGATAATGTGGCGCGGACATGCTTTGCTGCACGATCCACAGGCGGTACACTTATTCTTGTCAACCTCTGGAAGCCCTGTCTGTGGGTTCATGTGGATAGCATCAAACTGACATGCTGCCACGCAGTCTCCGCATCCCAGACATCCGTATGCACACATGGTCTCGCCCTTGCCTGTGGTGTTGGCAATCTTACAACTCATGGCACCTTCGTAGTTGGTTACGCGAGGCCGGAATTCACAAGTACCGTTACAACGCACTACTGCCAGACGAGGAACAGATGCTCCTGCTTCCATGCCCAATATGGCGGCAATCTTACTCATACACTCGTTGCCACCTACAGGACAACTCAAACCATCAATCGACCCCTTGCCGGCTGCCTTGACCAGCGCATCGGCCATAGCCGAACAGCCTGGGAATCCGCATCCTCCGCAGTTGGCCTGAGGCAAAACCTCGTTTACCTGACCAATCCGAGGGTCTTCCTTTACTGCAAACTTCTTTGCTACTATCCACAGTACCAATGCCGATACCAAACCGATAGCGCCAAGAACCAATACAGCAATTAGAATCATTGTCATAATTTCTATCTGTTTTTTTTATTATTTGTTTGCCTAACCCTTCATATTCGCTTTAGCGTCAAATCCGTCCCTTCATCCTTGCTTTTATAGCAAAGTAATATCCCACTAACACCACTGCAACCACTCCGAATGATGCCAACTCGTCCCATCCAATCACTCCCACTAACATAAACATCATTACAGCGATAATAATCAGTGGAATCCAGAACATCAGCCACACAGCCTTGCGCCTTCTGCTGCATCTGTCCCCGTCTCCATAGGGTTCAGAACAAGCCTCATCACTCTTGTCTCCGAACTCATCACTCTGTCCCGCCTTGCAGAAATTAGCCAGTACACAGCCCCCACATATCTCATTTTCCTGACCTCTTGAGCAATCTTTATCCGTTTCTGATTCGTGGCTCATAGCGCGATTCCTATTTTCGATGCAAATTTACGAACAAAAATCCACATGAGCAAATATTTTCGTGAAAATTTTCAAAAGGCATATCAAAGGCATACCAAAGGCATACCAAAGGCTTAACAAAGATAATCCTCCCATTCGAATGGGAGAATTGACGGAGATAAGGAGGAGATAAGGCGGCGTTAAGTCTGAGATAAGTCTGAGATGAGTCTGTGTTATGTCTAAGATGAGGGAGCGTTAAGGTAACGATAAGGTAACGTTAAGGTAACGTTAAGGTAACGATAAGGAGTTTGAAATAAAAATACTATAAAAAAGTTATCGAATAATTTGGTGAATAGTGGGATTTTTCATATCTTTGTGGAAAATTAGAAAGCAGTATGAAATATATCGCAGTAACGTATGAAAACTTAATGAGTATGAAGTATGGAATGAGGATGCTTGTAATTCTCGCGGGCATGATAATCGGACAGAGTGCTGTAGCGCAGAAATTTTCCGTAACTCCTCTGACCGAGAATGCAGTGAGAATTCAATATGGTAAACCATCAGAATCTAAATTGCCAGAACTGATGTATGTGAATGTGCCTGGAAGGAAACTGAAAGGATATAGTGTTGAAGTGAATAATGGCACGAAATCAGTTGTGGTAAAGAACCGTAAAGGACAAGAGGTATTCAAGACTACCGATATTGCCTTGACACAAAGCACGGTACAGGGCGAACCGACTAAGATTGCCCAGATATCGTTTGTCTCGCCGCTGCATACACCGGAATACCAATATGGACTCGGACAGTTTCAGGACGGATATACGAATGTGAAAGGATTGGTGCGCCGCCTTACACAGGTGAATACCCAGATATCCATACCGATGGTGATGTCAAGCAACGGATATGCCGTGTTGTGGAATAACTACGGAATGACGGAATTCAATCCTTGCAGTGAAAGCATAGACCTCAATCCTGCAAATGAGAATGGAGAGGAGGTAAATATCAATGTAACAAGCACTTCAGGTAATGCTGTTGAACGGCGTTCCTACGACACTTTCAACGGCACAATCTACGTCAGTGAGGATGCTGATTACGCTATGCTGCTTGATGTAGGACAGGCAATGGCGAGGCGTCAGTATATAAGTATAGACGGAGTGGTTGTGCTAAATGAAAACAACCCTTGGCTCCCTCCTACAACATCGCTTGTACGCCATCTCAGTAAGGGCAGCCACAAAATAGTATTTAAAGGTGTGAGAGGCGACAAACCGCAACTCTATTGGCGAAAGGTGGACGAAACCACAACATTCCGTTCACCAGTATCTGAATGTGTGGACTTCACCCTATTCCTCGGCAAACCAGACGAGATAATTTCTGCCTACAGAACCGTCACCGGTAAGGCTGCTCCTATGCCTCAGTGGGCGCTGGGATATATTCATTGCAGAGAGCGGTTCCATAACCAACAGGAATTGCTTGAGAATGCACAGAGATTCCGCAGTGAAGATATTCCAATCAGTGTGATCGTGCAGGATTGGCAATATTGGGGTAAATACGGATGGAATGCAATGCGGTTTGACGAGGATAACTACCCAGATCCGAAAAAGATGACCGATGAACTACACAAAATGGACATAAGACTGATGCTCTCAGTATGGTCGAAGATAGATGGGGGCAGTGATGTCGGCAAACAGGCAGCAGCAAAGAATTTCTATATCCCAGGAACAGAATGGATAGATTTCTTCAATCCGGATGCCGCTGCATTCTATTGGAAGAATTTCAGCGAAAAACTCCATCCGCTGGGTATTGATTGCTGGTGGCAAGACGCAACTGAACCAGAGAACGATGACCTCGTAGGCCGACGCGTTGCTGGTGGAACTCTTGCAGGTGAATGGGTGAGAAATGCATATCCGCTTATGGTGAGCAAGACTGTATATGAAGGACTTGTATCTGCAAATTCAAATCAGACAAATAAGGGGTATGCAGATTCATTTATCCTTACCCGTTGCGGATTTCCAGGAATACAGCGCTATGGTGCTGCATTGTGGTCGGGAGATGTAAGTAATGAATGGGAAACACTTCGCCGACAGATATGTGCCGGACTGGGACTTATGGCTGCTGGTATCCCGTGGTGGACATACGATGCAGGTGGCTTCTTCCGTCCTGGCGACCAATATACCAATGCGGACTATCAGGAGAAGATGATACGTTGGATTCAGACTTCAGTATTCCTCCCACTCATGCGAGTACATGGCTACACAAGCAATACCGAACCGTGGAACTACCCTGAATCAGTAAAGAAACTTTTCGTGGAACAGATAAAACTGCGCTATGCCTTGATGCCATATATAGAAAAGGAGGCAGCAAAAGTGGCTGAAAAAGATTATACACTGATGCGACCGCTTGTCTTCGACTTCTCCGACGACGAGGAAGCGCTGAAGCAGGAAACGGAATTTATGTTTGGTAGCGACCTGTTGATTAACCCAATACTGAAGGGTGGAGTAACAAAATACAAAACTTATCTCCCGAAGATAAAAGGCAAATGGTGTGATTTTTGGACTGGTGAGAAATACAGTGGAGGGCAATACGTTGAAACGGATGTCACCATAGATCATATTCCTGTATTTACCAGAGGATACACGCTGAAGAAATAGGCAAAAGAATTAATTTGGCAAACTGATAAAAGAAAATGGAAATAAGGTCACTCGAACAACTGGCAATTCAGGTTACTTCACATGGAGTGGGGCAGAAACGGGTGTTGTTGTCGAATGAGGAAAGTGGATGTGGGATAACCCAGATAGCAGTCACCGACCTCAAGGCAGGTGAGGTGTCGGCAGTACATATCCACCCCGATATGCAGGAGGGATTCTATGTGATGGATGGAATTCTTGATGTAGTGCTCGATGATGTGGCGCATCATTGCAAGAAGGATGATTTCGTGATGGTGAAAGTGGGAGTTGCCCACGAACTGAGAGCCATCACTGATGTGAGAGTGATGACCATAGGTTGTGAGATTGCCTCAAAACGCGACCAACTCTATCCAATACTCTTCAAACCGAACCTTCACACCCTCGTGTGGGGAACGGAGGAATGGAATGCAAGTGGGGTAGCCTCATCTCCATCAGTCGTAGATAATGGTTGCTGGGCGGGAATGTCATTGCCCGAACTGATAGAAAATAAACCTGTAGAAATACTGGGTCATAAGGTGGTGGAGAAATATGGCAAAGCCTTGCCTTTGCTCACTAAAATTATCGACGCTAAACAGGATTTGAGTATTCAGGTACATCCTGACGACGAAATGGCTCATCGTCTGCATCAGAAAAACGGCAAGACTGAAATGTGGTATGTAATCGATGCGAAACCAGGGGCTTGTCTGTATGCGGGATTCCGACAGCATCTTACACCTGAGGAATACACAAAAATGGTGGATGAGGGGACTATCGTCAACGCTCTTGCCCGTCATGAAGTGAAGAAAGGGGATGTGTTCTTCCTTCCCGCAGGAAGGGTTCACGCAATATGTGGGGGGATAAAATTGGCTGAGGTGCAGCAGAGTTCTGATGTGACGTACAGAATATTTGACTATAATCGTCTTGGACTTGACGGAAAACTCCGTGAACTCCATACCGAACTGGCTGCCCAGGCAATCAATTATGAGGTGATGGATGAGTATAAGACAGATTACCAACAACTTGAGAACAACTCTACACATTGTATAGACTCTGACTTCTTCTGTGTGAGGGTAATAGATGTGGCTGATACATTCCACAGAAACTTGATAAAATTTGACTCCTTCATCATCGCTGTTGCGGTGGAAGGATCATGCAAGATAAGAGTACGCTCTACCAAAGCGGAAGCAATAGTCAACGAAGGTTATGCATGTCTTGTACCTGCCCTGCTTGCCGATTATGACATTATTCCGCTTAACGGCAAAGTGAAACTGCTCGAAGCGTTCATTGACAATAAGGGGGAAAGTCTGCTGAAAAAGGTCAGCAGATTCTTCCATGCAACAACTTAAAGAACCCCTAGAATCTCTAGCCCCCTAGAATCTCTATAACCCCTAGAATCTCTATAACCCCTAGAATCTCTAGAATCCCTAGAAACTCTAGAATCTCTAGAAATTATTATCTCTCTGCTCT
>R05__coassemble_648_pt1 | contig 15276 bp, 10 predicted proteins | sample R05__metabat2_high_PE_017 | metagenome-assembled genome bin R05
GGGAAGTAATGGTGAAATGGTGGAATGGTGAAATGGTGGAATGGTGAAATGATGTAATGGTGTAATGGTTAAGAGGTTAGAGGTTAGAGGTTAGAGGTTATGGTGGTTAAGATTGATTCCAGTTGGTTGCCGTTGCTGCAAAGCGAATTTGAAAAACCATATTTCAAATCGCTGACTGATTTTGTGCGGCAGGAATATGCCACGCATAGGTGTTTTCCTCCTGGAAGTCTTATCTTCAACGCATTCAACACTACCCCATACGACAAAGTAAAAGTGGTGTTACTCGGACAGGATCCGTATCACGAACAAGGTCAGGCTCACGGATTGTGTTTTTCCGTAGGCGACGGAGTTCCTTTCCCTCCATCACTCTCAAACATATTCAAAGAGATACAAACCGATTTAGGTACTCCAATTCCACTGTCGGGAAATCTTACTCGCTGGGCTCAGCAAGGAGTGCTTCTGCTCAATGCCACACTCACAGTGAGAGAACACGAAGCGGGAAGTCACCAACGTAAAGGTTGGGAGGAGTTCACAGATGCCGTCATAAGAATACTGAGTGAGACTCGGGAAGACCTCGTATTCATTCTCTGGGGGAGTTATGCACAAAGCAAACGCTGCCTCATCAACTGGGACAAACATCTCATACTCTCGTCAGCCCACCCTTCCCCACTGTCAGCATATAGAGGATTCTTCGGCAATCACCACTTCTCCCAGACAAACGAATTCCTCATCAGCAAAGGAAAAGAACCGATAGTATGGTGAAATGGTGTAATGGTGTAATGATGTAATGGTTAAATGATATGAAACAAATCATAATTGTAATAATTGTTTTCGCACAAGTTTGGAGTTATGCTCAGACGAGTGCAGATATAGTTAAGGAAAATCTCATGAACCGAGATGTTCCTATAACAGAAGGTAACGAGATACATCTTATCAAGAGCGGTCACGACAAGTTTGAAGATATGTTCGATGCAATACGAGAGGCAAAATCATTCATACATCTTGAGTATTTCAACTTCAGGAACGACTCGATAGCGAATTTGCTTTTCGATATCCTTTCCCAAAAAGTAAAAGAGGGAGTAGAAGTAAGGGCTATGTATGATGCTTTCGGAAACCTCTCGAATAATCAACCTATCAATCACCATCACCACGACTCAATTACAGCAACCGGTATCAGTCTTGTGAAATGGGATCCTGTTCGTTTCCCTTGGGTAAACCACATATTTCCTCGCGACCACAGAAAGATAGTGGTTATTGATGGCAAAGTGGGATATACAGGAGGAATGAACGTGGCGGATTATTATGTCAACGGACTTGAAGAAATTGGTCCTTGGCGGGATCTGCATATGCATATCGAAGGGTCGGCAGTAAACGAACTGAACAAGATTTTCTGTGAGATGTGGTACGACGAAACAGGAGAACTGCTCGTAGGCGAGAAATACTTCCCTACCCCACAGCAGGAAGGCGATGTGGAAATTGCTGTAGTTGACCGCTGGCCCCGCAGAACAAACAAATCCATACGCCAACTCTACATCGACATGCTCGATAATGCTCAGTCAAGCGTAAGACTTATCAATCCCTATTTCGTACCAACGAGAAAGGTTCGTAATGCCCTCAAACGCTGCATACAGCGAGGAGTTGACGTACAGATAATGATTTCCCAAAGCGGCGACATCCCACTCACTCCATCGGCAAGTCATTATGTGGGACGTAAGATGCAGAAGTGCGGAGCAACGGTATATCTATTCCAGAATGGATTCCACCATCCCAAGATGATGACAGTTGATAATCTCTTTTCCACTGTAGGGTCATCCAATCTCGACAGCAGGAGTCTGAGGTGCGACTACGAAATCAATGCCGTAGTTTTCGACCGACAATTCACATCACAACTCAACCAGATGTTCTTTGAAGACTCAAGGAATAGTGTAAAAATGTCAAAAGAATATTATCATAGTAAATCACTCTGGAACCGCTTCGTAGCATGGTTCGGAAACCTTTTAACTCCATTCTTATGAAAAAAAAGTTCGCTTACGCCTTTATTTTTGTTGTTGTTTTCGTACATAGTTTGTCTTTATTTGCCCAAAAACGGGAGTTTCGTGGGGCATGGATACAATGTGTCAACGGACAATATCTTGGTAAGAGCATGTCACAAATACGCGATATGCTCTCCTCGCAATTGGACATACTCCAAAGCGCCAATATCAATGCCATAATGTTTCAGGTGAGAGCCGAAGGCGATGCTCTCTATAAGTCGAGTTACGAACCCTGGAGCCGATATCTTACTGGTCAGCAAGGTCTTGCCCCATCTGATGGTTGGGATCCACTTGAGTGGATGGTAGAAGAATGTCATAAACGAGGTATGGAGTGCCATGCCTGGATAAATCCCTATAGGGCAAAGACCAAGGGAACAACCATGCTCGCCACCACACACCAATGTATTCAGCATCCTGAACGAATATTCCGTTATGGTGACCTTATGATTTTCAACCCAGCACTGGAATTGAACCGCCAATACACATGTGCTGTGATTGAGGATATACTTACCCATTACGATGTAGATGGGCTCAACATGGACGACTATTTCTACCCCTATCCCGAATCAGGCAAAGCCATCCCCGACGAACAGGATTATATGAATAATCCACGTGGATTCTCCAATATCAACGATTGGCGACGCGATAATGTCAACCTGCTTATTAAAGATATCCACGACCTGGTTCGCAAGGTAAAGCCTTGGGTAAAATTCGGTATATCACCATTCGGCATCTACCATAATAGTCCTACAGGGACCAACACTCCACAAGGAAGTGCCACAAACGGGTTGCAGAACTACGACCAACTCTATGCCGACATAACCCTTTGGACTCGGAGTGGGTGGGTTGATTATATCATTCCACAGATATATTGGAATATAGGCAATAAAGCAGCCGATTACAGTGTGCTTGCTCATTGGTGGAACGATTATTGTCCTGGGCGTCCTATATTCATTGGACAGGATGTGGAAAGGACAGTCAAAGAGGCAGATCCTTCCAATCCACTGGTTCATCAGATGGATGCCAAATACCGCCTACAACGCTCTCTGCCTAATATCAGCGGAAGTTGTCAGTGGTATGCAGCAGCAGTTTGCAGCAACACTGGTTCCTATCTCACATTGCTCCAGACTAAATATCACAGTCATCCAAGTCTTCAGCCACAAATGCCTTGGATTGATTCCAAGGCTCCGAAGAAAGTGAGCAAACTGAAAGTTGACTTCGATAAGAAGACAGGTAATATCTACCTCGTATGGAAAGCGCCTAAAGCAAAGAAAGAACTCGACAAAGTGTGTTCCTATGCTGTATATCGTTTTACTAAAGGCGAGAAAATCGATATAGATGCATCTGATGCCGATTCCCATCTTGTAGCCGTCACACCCAACACATGGTATCAACTTATCGGCAACCAAACAAACACTATATATGTCGTAACAGCCCTCGACAGACTACACAACGAATCGAAAACAAAACAAATAAAACTATGAAACGGCTCATATTCGTAATCCTTGCGCCTTTTTATTTAAGCACAGCCAACGCACAGCAGATAAGTGCAGATCAGGCAAAAGCAGTTGCCATTCAATTCCTAAATTCTCAGCAATCTGCAAACAATCTATCTCATAAAAGGAGTAAAACGGCAAATACAGTCAGTGAACCGACACTTACCCTTGCCCATACATGGAAAGATGCGGGCAAAGTACAGTTATATGCCTTCAACCAAACAGGAGGCGGATTCGTCATCACTGGTGGAGATGAAGTAGCCGAACCTATATTGGCATGGAGCGAAGAAGGTTCTTTCAACTTCGAAACCATCAACCCAAACCTGCGTTATTGGCTTGAATCTTATCAGCGGCAGATACTTTACGCATCTGATAATCAGTTATTAAACGCAAACAACAATATAGCATCAAACCCATCATCCCAAACATCCGCTGCCTCTCGTGCAGATGTTCCGATACTCGTTTCTACACGTTGGGATCAAATGGCTCCATACTACAATTCTGTGAAAGGATATACAAACAAGAAATACTATACAGGATGTGTTGCAACGGCAATGGCACAGGTAATGAAGACTCACGAATGGCCTGAAGTGGGAGTAGGAAGTCATACTTATACAGACAACGACTACTCGCAAAAGACTTACACCCGTAATTTCTATGAGCACACATACGACTGGAGCAATATGCGCAACACATATAGCTCTACTTATACCGACGCCGAGGCTACTGCTGTAGCCGAACTGATGTTTGATGCCGGTGTATCTGTCAATATGGCTTACAGCACCTCTGGAAGTGCTGCATATACGGAAGATGTAACTTATGCTATGGTCACTTTCTTCAATTATGATGAGGGTATAATGCATAAATATCGCAGTTATTATACCGATGATGAATGGACGGAAATAATTTACGATGAACTCTCCCAAGGACGCCCCGTAATTTATGGCGGTTCAGAAAAGGACGGAGATGGAGGCCATTGTTTTATATGCGATGGGTATCAGGCAAGTTCTGGAAAATTCCACTTCAATTGGGGATGGAGCGGTGATGGAGATTGTTATTGTTCTCTGAGTGCCATAAAAACATCAGGATTCTCTTTCAATTACTATCAAGACATGATTTGCGGCATTCAGAAACCAAATGGGGGACAGTCAGTTACAAGCATAATAATAGCCGATGACTGCTATCTCGAAGCCGAGAAATCACTTACAAACGACACTTTGGCCAATTATAATCTCACCTTTGGTAAATACAATTACTATGGTGAGGAATATGCTGGATTCATTTGGAATGATTCGTGGAAAGCGGCTGATGTGGTCTTCACATTGAAATACACCAATACCGAAACACAACAATCCTATTCATTGCCAGCAACCAATCCAGCCTCCAATCGTATTCAGATGGAGACTATTTACGGCAGCGATGATTATCCAGCCATCGGAAAACTGACACTCTCAAACCTCAGTTTGGCATCAGTTCCCGCAGGAACATATAATGTGACATTGGTCTATAAAGACTGGAACGACAAGGATGACCCATCGGCACTGTGGCAGGAAGTAAGAGCATTCACGTCGCAGAAGAATTATATTACCGACACCGTTGAGGAAATTTTCACCGACACATGTGAAGCACCAATCATCGCATATGAAAGCAACACACTTACTGTCGTTTCTCCTACAGAAGGTGCAAAATGCTATTACAAAATTACTGACAACGACGTAAAATCATCTTTCTCAGAAATCGCAGAAAATGGAAAGAACCTTGAATTGGCGTATGTTGTTTCTGCATATGCCACAAAACAAGGAATGGCACAATCAGCAACCACAAAAGCAGTAATCTGCTGGCTGGAGGATCTCCCCGATCCTACTGAAGTTATATCAGTCAACGCATTACCTGCGGTCATTCAATATTCAGATGGGGGAATCCACGTTACCGGACTTCCAGATGATACTGTAGTCGGCGTATATACCCTCGGTGGAATTCTTTTAGGCACTGGTACTTCGGCAAATGCCACAGTAATCATTCCTTTCACTCCAGTTGGTGGTGGAACGGTAATTGTAAAAATAGGCGACAAAGCAATAAAATACCAGTTGTAACAAAGACTTGACAAAGACATAACAAAGACTCAACAAAGACTCGACACAGACTCAACACAGATACAACACAGATGCGCAATCTTTGTTGTATCTGTGTTGTATCTTTCATAAGGCTTTATTTCTTCTTTGTGATGGCATTGCGGCAATAAAAAGCCATTCGAATGGGAGAATTGGTAACGTTAAGGTAAAGATAAGGTAGAGATATGGTAGAGACATGGTAGAGATGTCCTTCGACAGGTTCAGGAACCGAGACGAGAATTTTGAGAATTCTGAGAATTTTGGGATTTTTGAGACTGAGTGTGAAAGAAAATCTAAGTTATTCCGAAAGAAAATCTCTTTGTGTTGCATAATATGTCAGATTTTTTCACTAATTTTGCAAGTTGGAATAAAACGTATGTCAAATCGTAAAGAACTAAGTATATGAAAACGAATTACAGAACTTGCACCTGTGGTGAATTGCGTTTGCAGGATGTAGGAAAAGAAGTGACTCTGTCTGGATGGGTTCAGAGGGTAAGAAAAATGGGCGGCATGACTTTTGTTGACCTTAGAGACAGGTATGGTCTGACTCAGTTGGTATTCAACCAGGACGACAACGAGAACGCTGACAACAACCTCTTTGAACAGGCTAACAAACTTGGCAGAGAATGGGTTGTACAGGTTAGTGGTAAGGTAAACGAACGATTCAGCAAGAACCAGAATATCCCTACGGGTGAAATTGAGATTATCGTGAGCAGTATGAATGTGCTCAATCAGTCGGAAGTTCCTCCGTTTACTATTGAAACTGAAACTGATGGTGGTGACGACCTGAGAATGAAATACCGCTACCTGGACTTGAGACGTGAGTGCGTGAGAAAGAATCTGGAACTGAGACACCGGATGTGTATGGTGGTAAGAAACTACCTTTCTGGTCTTGGATTCCTGGAGATTGAAACTCCTATGCTCATAGGCAGTACCCCTGAAGGAGCAAGAGATTTCGTGGTACCTTCCCGTATGAATCCAGGTCAGTTCTATGCCCTTCCTCAGAGTCCTCAGACACTCAAGCAGTTGCTTATGGTTGCGGGAATGGACAGATATTTCCAGATTGTGAAATGTTTCCGCGACGAAGACTTGAGAGCCGACCGTCAACCAGAATTTACCCAGATTGACTGTGAGATGAGTTTTGTAAGTCAGGAAGATATTATTCAGACTTTCGAGGGTATGGCAAAGCATATCTTCAAGGAGTTGAGAGGAGTTGAGATGAACGAACCGTTCCTCCGTATGCCTTGGGCAGAAGCAATGCGCAGATTCGGCAGCGACAAACCAGATATGAGATTTGGTATGGAATTTGTGGAATTGAAGGAGTTGTTCGAAGAGTTCAAAAGTGGAAGAGTTCAGGAGTTCGGAGTATTCGACAGTGCCGTATATATAGGTGGTATTGTGGCTGAAGGATGTGCTGAATACACCCGAAAGCAGATGGACCAACTGACCGAATGGGTAAAACGTCCTCAGATAGGAGCCAAGGGACTTGTGTATGCAAGAGTACAAGCCGATGGAAGTGTAAAGTCGAGTGTTGACAAATTCTATACTCAAGAACAGTTGTGCCAACTGAAAGAGACAATGGGAGCAAAAGAAGGCGACCTTATACTCATTCTCAGTGGCGACGATGCTATGAAGACTCGTAAGCAGTTGTGCGAACTGAGACTGGAAATGGGCGAAAGACTCGGACTGAGAGACAAGAATAAGTTTGCTCTGCTTTGGGTAACTGAGTTCCCTATGTTTGAGTGGAGCGATGAAGAGCAGCGCCTTATGGCTATGCACCATCCGTTTACCCACCCTATGGACGAAGATATTCCTCTTCTTGACACCGACCCGGCAGCAGTAAGAGCAGATGCCTACGATATGGTATGCAACGGAGTTGAAGTAGGTGGCGGAAGCATTCGTATCCACGACCCTAAACTCCAAGCCAAGATGTTTGAAATTCTCGGATTCACTCCTGAGAAGGCTCAGGAACAGTTCGGATTCCTTATGAACGCATTCAAATATGGTGCACCACCTCACGGAGGTTTGGCTTATGGACTCGACAGATGGGTAAGCATACTCGCCGGACTTGACTCAATACGCGACTGTATAGCATTCCCTAAGAACAACAGCGGAAGAGACGTGATGCTCGATGCTCCAGGTGAAATAGACCAGAAGCAATTGGACGAACTGTGCCTCGCAACCGTAAAACCATAAAACCGCAACAGCGTCTATACAGGCACAATTTAATTGTGCCAAAACCATAAAAACCATAAAAACCATAAAAGAAATGAACTCAACAAAATACATATTTGTCACAGGAGGTGTGGCAAGCAGCCTTGGAAAAGGTATTATATCATCATCAATAGGAAAATTGCTTCAGGCAAGAGGATACAACATAACAATTCAGAAGTTCGACCCATATATCAACGTCGATTCCGGTACACTCAATCCTAACGAACACGGTGAGAGTTATGTCACCATCGATGGTCATCAGGGCGACCTTGACCTTGGTCACTACGAGAGATTTACAGGAATAGAAGTGACACGTACCAACAACATCACCACAGGACGCATATACCAAAATGTAATCGACAGAGAACGCAGAGGAGAGTATATGGGAAAGACCATTCAGGTAGTACCTCACATAACAAATGAAATCAAGCATCAACTCAAATTCCTGAGCAACAAAGGAGACTACGACTTCATCATTACCGAGATTGGAGGTACTGTAGGCGATATCGAGGGACTGCCATTCCTTGAGGCAATCCGTCAGTTCAGAAGAGAAATCGGAATGGGAAATGCCGTCAATGTGCACCTCACCTATGTACCATATCTCAGCGCAGCAGGAGAACTGAAAACCAAACCTACCCAGCACTCAGTAAAAGAACTCCAAAGACAGGGAATCCAACCCGATATCCTCGTACTGAGAACCGAACACCAACTCGAACAGGGACTCTGCAACAAAGTTGCAAGTTTCTGTAATGTGGATACCGATTGCGTGGTACAAAGCGTTGACCTGCCTACCATTTACGAAGTACCTGTAAAGATGCAGGAACAAGGACTCGACAAGGCAATACTCCGCAAACTCGGTATGGAAATAGGCGAAACCCCTACCCTCGGTCCTTGGAAAGAATTCCTCAACAGAAGAGCAAAGGCTACAGAAGTAGTCAACATCGGTCTGGTAGGCAAATACACTCTTCAGGATGCTTACAAGTCAATCCTCGAAGCCCTTCAGCAAGCAGGAACATATAACGACAGAAAGGTTCGTACACATTTCATCCTCTCCAACAAACTGACAGACGAGAATATCGGTGAAGCCCTCGCTGGTATGGATGGAGTGATAATAGGTCCGGGAAACGGTCCGCGTGGACACGAAGGAAAGATAGTAGCAGCAAAATACTGCCGCGAAAACAACATACCAACATTCGGTATCTGTCTGGGTATGCAGATGATGGTAGTGGAATTTGCACGCAACGTACTTGGACTCTCAAATGCACATACAACAGAATTCGACACCTCTGCTCAGGACAAAGTCATCGACCTCATGGAAGAAAGAAAATCACGTCTTGGAGTTGAAGGGTCATTAAGAAAAGGTGGTTTCGACTGTCAACTGCAAAAAGATTCCAAAGCATATGCAGCATACGGAAAAGGCCATATCATAGGCCGTCATTTCCATCGCTACGAACTCAACAACGACTATATCAGTGCATTGGAAGCCAAAGGAATGATATGCACAGGTATCAACCAGGAAAGTGGATTGGTGGAAATCGTAGAAATACCAAACCTCAAATGGTATATGGGTATCGAGTTCCATGCCGAATATGGCAGCACAGTGCTCAACCCTAACCCTCTGTTCGTGAAGTTCATCGAAGCAGCAGTGAAATAATTGTAGTGCAGATTACTAACTCTGCACCCTGCACCCTGCACCCTGCACTCTAAATCTGAACCCAGAACCCAGAAATACTAATAAACTCAAACATCAACAAACGTGGATAAGAAATCTATATTAGGATTCATTTTGATGGCGGTCGTTATCTTCGGATATATGACCTACGACGGATATCGCCGTAAGAACCTGCTTATTGAACAGCAGAAAGAAGCCGTAATCAACGAGAAGATAGCCGAAGAGAAAACAAAGGCTGAAGAAGCCGCAAAAGAAGTTGCTGCAAAGGAAATGATAACCCAGATGAGCGACTCCACCAATGCTCTCTTTGAAGCACGCCAAAAGAATGAAGGTAAAACCGTGATAGAAAACGAACTCATCCGACTTACCATCGACAACAAAGGCGGACAAATTGCAAAGGCGGAACTGAAGGACGAGACATACAAGAACCAGGAAGGTGGACAGGTTGTACTCTTCGACCTCGAAGACTCCGAATTCAATATGTTGCTCGATGGAAAGACCGACAACATCAACACAGCCGAACTCTATTTCACCCCTCAGAAATCATCCGACGATGCCGTCACAATGCAGTTGAAAGTTGGTTCTGGCACACTTGCAGTTGACTATTCAATTGTGCCAAACTCATATCTCGTCAATATGGAAGTAAGCGCAGACAATCTCAGCGGCTTCTTCCCTTCAAAGACCAAGACATTCGACATCGTATGGACAGAACGCCTTAAGCAACAAGAGAAAGGTTTCGATTTCGAAAACAGATACAGTACCATCACTTACCGTACTATTGGCAACGATACTGAAGAGTTGAGCAATATGGGCGGAGACAAAGAGGAAGACGAATTTGAGGAAGATATCCAATGGCTCACCTACAAGAACCAGTTCTTCTCACAGATTCTCATCTCAGACACAAAACTCAAACCTACATTCATGTCCTCGACTCAGTTTAAGGCAGAGGACAAATCAGGCAAAGGTTATCTGAAGACTTACGAAACACATCTTACTGCCGATTTCGACCCTACTGGTGCCACTCCTACTAAGATGACCTGGTATCTCGGACCAAATAAGTTCTCCACCCTGAAAGAAAACGAGGCGCTTATTGGTTCGGACAAAGACCTTGACCTACAGAGTCTTGTATATTTAGGATGGCCGTTGATTAAGTACATCAACCGATTCTTCATGCTCTACCTCTTCGACTGGATGACCAGTTGGGGATTCAATATGGGAATTGTACTCACACTCCTCACACTTATCATCAAATGTGCCGTCTATCCTTTGATGCGCAAATCATATTTGGCAAGTGCAAGGATGAGAGTACTGAAACCTAAAGCAGAAGAAATTGCCAAGAAATATCCTAATAAGGAAGATGCAATGCAGAAGCAACAGGAGACCATGAAACTCTACAGCGAATACGGAGTAAGTCCGATGGGAGGATGTCTGCCTATGCTCATTCAGATGCCAATCTGGATTGCACTCTTCAACTTCATCCCTAATGCAATAGAACTGAGAGGTCAGTCATTCCTCTGGGCAAAAGACCTCTCATCCTACGACGACCTCATCAGTTGGGGTACAAGTATTTGGGGTATCGGAGACCACCTGAGCCTCTTCTGCGTACTCTGGTGCATATCTACAGTTGCAAGTACACTCATCACCATGAAACAGCAACAGGATTCCGCCATGTCCCCAGAACAGGAACAGACAATGAAGATGATGAAATGGATGTACTATATCATGCCACTCATTTTCTTCTTCTCATTCAATGGATACTCCTCCGGACTCAACTACTACTACTTCCTCTCAACTATCCTGTCAGTAATCATGATGTGGTGGCTGCGGAAAAGCACAGACGATGCAAAACTCCTTGCCCAACTCGAGAAACGCCACGCAGAACGCAAGCAGAACACTTCAGGAACAAAGAGAACATCCTCTATGATGGAGCGTATGCAGGAAATGGCACGCAAACAACAAGAGTTACTGGAACAACAGAAAGCACAACAGTCAAAAAAATGAAAAAACTAATAACAATCGCTTTAAGCATGGCAATGGTGGCATCATGTACATCACCACAGAAAGAAAACGACGACTTTATCGGTCGTCAGACTCCCGAAATAACCAACCGACAGTTCTCTCCTGAAGTATTGTGGGCTTTAGGACGTGTGGGCGGATTCGATGTAGATCCCGATGGCAGTAATATGGTGTATAACGTATCATATTACAGCGTAGAACAGAACAAGAGTCACACCGTCATCAAGACAATCCCTATAATACCACCACGCGAAGAGAAAACCATCACAACCATCAGCGGAAGTGAAAATGCACCTAAGTTCCTTAACGAAGGCAAACAAATCACATTCCTCGCAGCCGATGAAGATGGCGTTTCCCAACTCTTCATCATGAACGCAGATGGTTCAGGAAGAAAACAGATATCTTTCTGCGATAAAGACATCGACGACTATCTCTTTTCCCCTGATGGACAAAAGGTTATACTGATCCACCAACTCGACCAGATGGAAGGAAAAGGACTGCAAAAGACCTCAAATATCTATCCCGACCTCACCAAAGCCAATGCACATATAGCAGATGAAGTTATGTTCCATCATTGGGACGAATGGACAGAGACTATGCCACACCCATTTGTTGCCGATTTCGATGGAAATAAAGTCGGAGAAGAGAAAGATATCCTTGAAGGCGAACCATACGAATGTCCAATGAAACCATTCGGAGGCATCGAACAACTGTGCTGGGACCCCGAATCAAAGCAAATTGCCTACACTTGCCGTAAACTCACAGGTTTGGATTACGCCACAAGTACCGATTCCGATATATTCCTTTATAACACAGAAAGCGGAGAAACCCATAATCTCTGTAAGCCAGAAGGCTATGTACGTCCACAGACCGATTACACATTATCTCTGAAAAATCAGGCAGTAAACCACCAAGACGGAGACCTCAATGTAGGTTACGATATCAACCCACAATTCTCACCCGACGGCAAATATATAGCATGGCAGAGCATGGAACACGATGGCTACGAAAGCGACCGTAACCGTCTTTGTGTGATGGACATCGCAACAGGAGAAAAAACTTACGTTACAGAAACATTCGACAGCAACGTAGAAGGATTCTGCTGGGGAGACGACTGTAAATTGTATTTCATCGGAATATGGCAGGGAACCATCCACGTATTCTCTACCGACCTCGAAGGCAACGTCGCACAGATTACCGAAGGACAATACGACTACACAAGTGTGCAGTATATTGGCGAAGGGAAATTAGTATGCGGTCGTCAGTCAATGTGCGAACCTACAGATATCTATATCGTTGACACCAACGACAAGAGCGTACTCCAGTTAACAGATGAAAACAAAGATATAAAGTCACAAGTTGATTGGGGAACAGTAGAACCACGATGGACCAAGACCGTAGATGGCAAAGACATGCTCTCATGGATAGTACTGCCACCTAATTTCGACAAAGAAAAGAAATACCCTACCCTCCTCTTCTGCGAAGGTGGACCACAAAGTCCTGTCAGCCAGTTCTGGAGTTATCGTTGGAACCTCATGATAATGGCATCCAACGGCTATGTAGTAGTTTGTCCTAACCGTCGCGGATTACCTGGTTTCGGTAGTGAATGGAACGAAGAAATCAGTACCAACTATGGAGGTCACTGTATGGACGACCTCCTCACAGCAATCGACGATGCTGCCGAAAACCTTCCATACGTAGATAAAGACCATTTAGGATGTGTCGGAGCAAGTTTCGGAGGATACAGCGTATATTGGCTCGCCGGACACCACGAAAAGCGTTTCAAGGCATTCATAGCCCATGACGGAATCTACAACCTCGAACAGCAATATGCAGAAACCGAAGAGGCATGGTTCACCAATTGGGATCTCGGAGGAGCACCTTGGCACTTAAACAGTGCAGAGGGCAAAGTACAGGGTACAGATTTAGAAGCCATCAAGCGCAGTTACAGCAACTCCCCACATCTGTTCGTTGACAGATGGGACACCCCAATACTCTGTATTCACGGAGAAAGAGACTATCGAATACTCGCATCACAGGCAATGGCAGCATTCAACGCAGCACGCTATCGCAATGTCCCTGCCCAACTGCTTATATTCCCGGAAGAAAACCACTGGGTACTCAAACCACAGAACGGAGTCCTTTGGCAACGCACCTTCTTCAGCTGGCTCGACAAATACTTGTAGTGCAGAGTGCAGGGTGCAAGGTTAAGGGTTAAATCTGCACCCTGCACCCTTAACCCAGAAATACTAATTAAAAAAATAACAATATGACTGAAATTATTCAAAAGAAACTTAGCGACAACGCATCAGCAAGATGGCTCGCACTCGTCATCGTGTCGTTCACAATGATGTTTGCCTACTTTTTCACCGACGTTATGTCACCACTCGAACCACTCCTCACGGCAGCAAAGGAAGATGGTGGAATGGGACTCGGATGGAGTTCCGATGAATACGGATTCTTCTCCGGTTCATACGGATTCTTCAATGTATTCCTCCTATTGCTCTTCTTCGGAGGCATAATACTCGACAAGTTCGGCATCCGATTCACAGGAGTTGCATCAACCGCATTGATGTTTGTAGGAGCATTGATAAAATACTGGGCACTTAAGACCGATTTCGGCACAGGTGTAGATCCCGTATTCGGCTACAACTACCAAGTCATCTGGGCATGCGTAGGATTTGCACTTTATGGAGTTGGATGCGAGATTGCAGGTATCACCGTAAGCAAAGTCATCGTAAAATGGTTCACCGGTCACGAGTTGGCATTAGCAATGGGACTTCAGGTAGGTCTTGCCCGACTCGGAACAGCAGCAGCACTTAGTTTTGCCCTCCCATTTGCAAAGGAGATGGGCGGTGCACATACAAGTGTAGGATTAGGAGCCTCATTACTCTGTGCCGGATTCATCGCATTCCTTGTTTATAATATAATGGACAAGAAAGAAGACAAAGCCGCAGCAGCAGCACAGACAGAACCAGAACCAGGATTCAAGTTCAGCGACCTCGGAATGCTCTTCACCAATAAAGGCTTCTGGTTCATCACCCTCCTTTGTCTTATGTTCTATTCAGGAGTATTCCCATTCCTTAAGTTCGCAACCAAACTCATGGTAATAAAATATGGTGTGGACGAGAATCTCGCAGGATCAATCCCATCGATGCTGCCTTATGGAACAATCATCCTCACCCCACTCTTCGGATATATCTACGACCGCATTGGTAAAGGAGCCACACTCATGATTATCGGAGCCGTACTCCTTACCATCGTACATATAGTATTTGCCCTGCCAATCAATTCAGTATCAGTAGCCATCTCAATGATGATATTATTAGGTATCGCATTCGGACTCGTACCATCAGCCATGTGGCCATCAGTTCCTAAGATCATTCCTATGCAACTGTTAGGAACCGCATATGCCGTCATCTTCTACATACAGAATATCGGACTCTCAATGGTTCCTATCCTTATCGGTAAAGTAAATCAGGCAAATACCGATGCAAACGGAATTATCGACTACACATCCACCATGACCATCTTTGCCGTCTGCGGAGGCATAGCAATAGTAATCGCCTTCCTGCTCCTCCTCGAAGACAAGAAAAAAGGCTACGGACTCCAAAGCGCTAATATAAAGAAAAGTTAGTAGTGCAGAAATAAATTAATAACCATAAATACAAATTAAAAGAATTATGTTTAAAGGACAACCTAAAGGACTATTTGCATTAGCACTTGCAAATACC
>R05__coassemble_672_pt1 | contig 14915 bp, 7 predicted proteins | sample R05__metabat2_high_PE_017 | metagenome-assembled genome bin R05
ACTGCCATCAGGCCAGCGGCTCACAGTGATATGCTTACCTACATACACCTTCGGAAACTGGTGCAAAGGTAATGGAAAGGAAAGGCAGTCACTCCGCGGTATGACAAACAAGGGATGAGAAAAATAATTTACTGCCGAAAAGTATATAATTGCCCCAAAAAATGATATGATATAATAAAAAAAGCCTCCCTAAAAAGGAGGCTTTTTTACACTTTGCTGGGCAGGATGCCGAAGGTGTCTTTGAAATTCTTTACGAAGGTGTGGTGGTTGCTGTAACCTATTGATTCGTATACTTCGGTGATGGAATAGCGGTGGAGTTGGAGGCGCTGGTAGGCGTGCTTCATCTTGATGCTGGTGATAAACTCAAGCGGGGTGTCGCCTGTGATGGCTTTGATTTTCCTGGTGAAGGTGGAACGCGACATACAGAGTTCTTTGGCGAGATACTCTACATCGAACTGTGGATTATTGAGATTCTGACTGATAATCTCAATGGCTTTGTCAACAAACTGGGTGTCGATATCTGATATCTCGAGAATCCGGGCATCAAGAATGGTGGGATTGGTTCGGAATTCTGACTGATGACGATTCATTCGTTCGGTGATATTGGCTATAAGCGCCATGAGCACTTTAGACTCAAACGGTTTAGGTAGGTAGGCATCTGCTCCGGCTTGATAGGAGTCTATCTGCTTCTCTGACGATATCATGGCGGTGAGGAGTATGACTGATATGTGGCTGGTGTGGATATTGCCTTTTATCTCTTTGCACAGACTGATGCCGTCTTTCTTTGGCATACTGATGTCGCTGACTACGAAGGATATCTTGGTATTGTCGTTGAGTATTCGGAGTGCTTCTTCTCCATTGAAGGCGGTGAAGGTGGTGTATTGCTTTGAGAGTATCTCGTTGAGTGCAAAGAGCATATCTACATCGTCTTCTACTATAAGCACGGAGAGGTCGGTGGCTGGTTTCTGACCTTCCACTGCCATACGGTTGATTTCTTGCAGGAGTATGTCTTTCTGCTCTTCTTGCTGGCGGTCCTTGATTTCCATCTGATTGTAGGCGTTTCGGCTGAGTGGGAAGGTAATGGTGAAGGTGGAGCCTTTGTGGGGTTGGCTGACTACTCTGATTGTGCCGTGATGGATTTCGATGAGTTCTTTGGAGAGGGAGAGTCCGATGCCATTGGACTGTGTATTGTCGTTGTGGCGGGAACTGTAGAAGCGATTGAATATCCTGCCGAGTTCGCGGTTTTCTATCCCCCTGCCTTCGTCGGTGACGGATATTTTTGCCTGTTGATCGGTCTCTTCCAGTTGGATAATCACTCGTTTTCCTTCGCTGGTATATTTGATGGCGTTGGATACGAGGTTGAAAAGGATTTTCTCTATCTTGTCGCTGTCGAAATAGCCTGTTACGGCGTTGAGGGGTTTCTGTATGGAAAGACTGATATGCTTGTTGTTGGCGAGCGGAATGAAACTGTTCACGCATTTGTCTTCGATAAATTCGGTGAGGTTTCCCATCTCTACATACAGGCGCACACTCTGGTGTTCTATTTTCCTGAACTCTATCACTTGCTGGAGCAGATGACGCAGACGGTCGATATTGGAACGGATAAGCCGAGTTTTGTCTCTCTGAGAGTCATTTAGCGGGTCTATGCTATCGACTACACTGGATATGACTGCGAGAGGGGTGAGCAATTCGTGGGATATATTGGTGAAATAGCGCAGTTTGGTCTGGGTGAGTTCTTCGGACAGTGCTTTTTCGTTCTGCTGACGGAGCCGCTGACGATAGAGGTAGGCTATATATCCCACCAATGCAATAAGAAGAAGAGCATATAGGAAATACGCCAAGGTGGTTTCATACCAGGCGGGCTGGCGGTAAATGGTGAGACTGGTGCATTCTTCATCCCACAGTCCATCTTCTCTCATGGTCTTTACCTGGAATGTGTATTCGCCCTTTGGCAAATTGCTGAAAACGGCAGAATTTCGCCCTCCAGAGAGATAAATCCATTCGTCGTTGAGTGGGAGCATACGATAGGCGTATCTGACACTTGACTCGTGGAGAAAGTCGAGGGAGGAGAAACTGATTTCTATATTGCGCTCATCAGCCTTGAGTTCCAACACGCCTTCTGGAGTGCGACGCTCAGGAGCAAACCACAGACTGCGATTGGCATTGGTGACATTGGTAATATATACACTTGATTGTTCTGGGTCGGTTACAAGTCCTTTGACATTCAACCCCACTATTCCAGGAAATCCGCCTATATAAATTCTGTTCTCATCTTTGTCGAAGAACACTGAATGGGGATTGATTCTGCTGAGCCTTATGTCGTTGTCGTAGGTTGAGAGCATCTTGAGGGCTTTTCGGGCTGGATTGAATATATATACACGCTGGTTTGCCAAAGCAAGGATATTGTCGTCGTTGTCGATGACTATATCGTTGATGGCATCACCGTTGAGTCCGAAAGAAGAACTATGGTCGGATATTTGCCCCGTCTGCTGATCATACACCAAAATCTGTGCCTTGGCTGATGCCATCCACACGTTCTCCTTCGAATCTATTCCCAAAGCGACAACACTGATGGTGGAGTCAACTACAGTCAACTCATGGCTGAGCAGGAGAAGTCCTCTGCTTTGGCTTCCACACCAAATGTTATTCTTTCCGTCGATCTCTATGGCAGAAATATCACCTTCGTCGATGGCAGTTGTCTCAACCTTGCGGGTGGTTCTGTTCCAGAACAACAGTCCATCTTCCATACCTATATAGAGATTGCCGTGTTTGTCTTCTTTCATACAGGTAATTACTCCACGAGATCCTGACGGGGACACTTCGCCCAAATCAACAGCAACGGTCATTTGAAGTGATTCTGCTGCATCGGAGCCTCTTTCCTCACGAATCATCTTGAGCACGCGGTTGCCATAATATGCTACCCAAACTCCCATTCCATCATACTGGGTAGGAGAGAGGCTGCGAATGAGATAAAGAGGATATGTTTTGACTGACTGATAATCGGCATAGACACTCTCTTTACCTGAGGCAGGGCTGTAATTGCATAGTCCGTTTCTGTCTTTGTCGAGCCACATCACTCCGCCTTTATCTTTGACAAACGACATAAACATATTCCCTTCTTGCATCATCACTTCATTAAGATACTCCCCTACCCAACTGACTATATGGCATCCGGTTCCGACACAAGACACCCATATATTACCCTCCGTGTCCTTATGCAAACAATTCATGGTATTGCCATTAGCCTTTGCCACATCCTCGGGCAAAGGAATCTGCACTCCATCTGTATTCAAAACTACCAAACCGCTGTAGTAAGACTGTAACCACAAAAGATGGTGCTTATCGTCTTGCACAATATTGGTAAAAAAGGTAATTTCCCTGCCATCCATATTTTCTTTTGGAGTGGGCAAAGGGGTAATGTGAGTACTTATCTTACATTGGTCATCGGAAATCAAGAGTCGTGCCACTCCGTTGTGGCATATCCAATATCCACTGCCTTCGTTGTCTTCTGTCATTGCTGTTGGGACACACTCTTTTGTGAGCAGTTGCCATTTATGGACTCCGGCAGAACAACGATACAAACCTTCTCCATATACCGACATAAACACATCGCCCTTACTATCCTCGTAAAAGAGGGCGACATCGCCTGATAGTTTTTTCTTGCTAACAACAGTGCCTTTGCTATCGAGAACATACAGGGCACTGGTTCCGCCCAACAACATCTTTCCATCTGAGGTCTTATGGATGAGGGTGTAGGTTCTCTCCGGAAAATCATCAACACGAAGCAAACGGATAGAAAAATCTGCCTTGTGGAGTATATAAACGCCTTTTTCTGTGCTGAACCAGATATTACCTTCATCATCCTCTGCAATCACATTCACATAGTTGCTCGCCATTTCGTTGTGAGGATTCTGAGGGTTGTGGGATGTGAAGTCGGAACGAAATACCTTGATGTCATACCCATCGTCACGACAAAGTCCATCGGCAGTGCCATACCACATAAACCCATCTTTGTCCTGAAAAATACAGACAATATCGTTGACGGGCAGTTTGTTTGTGCTGTACATAGGAGTTACTGTGTGGGGAGGCAACGTGGCTCCGCTGCTATATACGGCACAAAGAAACGAGGTGAGAAGTAGGATACAAAGTGCCTGAATCTGCCTAATCATTTGCATCAAAAGGGTGTAATGGTTTAATGGTGTAATGGTTTAATGGTGTAATGGTTTAAGAAAAAAATGGGATATGCCTGCAAAAAGGGGTGCAGACATATCCCTCAACTAACTTTACTTAACTATTTCAATACTTTCTTTCCGTTTTGTATTACGATTCCTTTGTAATTCTCGTTGACTTTCTGACCAGCGAGGTTGAAATTACCCTTGAACCCTTGAACTCTTGAACCCTTGGACTCCTGAACTTTCTCAACTGCATCAGCATCGTTTGTCAATGTGAGGTTGAAATAATAGCGCTTGCCATCAAATTCGGCTACGAGTTTTGCCTTGTAGGTTCCTTCGATGAAGGCAGATGTGCGGAAGCAAGGTTCGCCACAATCGGAGTTGACAGCGTTGAGGAATTCTGCTGAATAAACCATGTCTTCCTCAGTCTCAGTAGGATTGCCATTGACATCAAACCAGAATCCGTAAATCTCGTCCTGATAGCCAAATGTGGTGCACTTACCAGTGGAGTAAACTGTCTTCCACTGACCCATCTCGTCGAACGACTCAGCATCACAGCCTAATGCCTCGAAACAAGCGGTCATATCGTGAGGGGTCTCGATATAGTCTTCTGTCTCTGCATCCCATACTGGCAGTACAACGTCCTCACTACCTACGGTGGTGTAGTTGACAATTTCATCTACATACTCAATATATATATTATACTTGATTGCCTTCTTTGTAGTAGGGCTTGCGAGATAGAATGTGGAGTTGAATGATGCTCCTACGCTCTGTGCTCCCGGCATCTGACAGAAACGGAATTTTCCTGTCGATTGGGTATATATCAATGCGTATGAGTTGCCTGATGTACAAGCGGCTACGTAATTGCCTTGCATCCAAAATGCTGGAGCGGGGTCGCAAGTATAGGAGTCGGTTATGAGGATGGCGCCATTGTCGAGCATGGTCTCACCAAGCAACTTGATATCATCTGCCCCCAACAGTTCACTTATATGGTCTGCTCCAAGGTCGATACCCTGGTCCATGTAGTCGTCCATCCAACTCTCACTTGAAGGGATAATCTGGAATTCGTACATCTCGTCAGCCACAATCTCGTACTCGTTGATAGGGAAACTTTCTTGGTCGGTTATGTTAATTGTTATATTATACTGAATATATGACTGGGCAGCAACATAGTAGATACGGGCATGGAGCACATCGCCTACACTGCACATTCCTGGCATCTGCATCCAATAAATAATCGATTTGTCGGAATTTGGTTCAAATGAGAATACACTTCCGTTGCCCCATGTTGCGACATAACCATCTGCATCAAGCCAGTAACCGCCATTGTTGGCTGTGCGGCTGTCGGAAATCACTCCTTCGGAGGATTCTGCATAGAGTTTCACCTCATTGATATTGTCAACTCCCAAAGTCTCACATATCTCAGATATATCAACGGTCATCGGCCACGACTTATAATTGCTGTTAGGATATTCATTGATAGTGATATCTCGGGAAGCAACTTTTGTTTTCTCCTCAAATGGCAGTTCTTCATCGCCTTTCTCGGTCTTGAAATTTATCTTGATGATATACGCGTTGGTTCCTTTGATGAGGTAGAGCGGAATCCACCAGTTTACTCCTTTGCTGACTTGGTTAGGATTCTGACCTACATTGCATGTAAGTACTTTAGTGTCTGCGTTGAGATTGAATGCCTCGACATATACCAACCACGACTCTCCGTTGATAAGTTCGCCTGGATAGGAGTCGGTGTCTTCGTCGTAGAAAAGTCCTGTCCACCAACCTGAATTGGCAGTCCACTTGTTGGTCAGTTCGTCTTTCTTGCAGTCAAGTTCCTTATCTACGTCAGCGATAAAGAGATAGTCTGCGAGATTCTGACTGAGGCTTTCTACATCGTCGAAACCGAGGGCAGCGAGAGCATCAGTGAGATCAAAACTCACTTGGTCGGAAGTGTAGTCATAGCGCACTGGCTGAGTGGTAGTGGCTTCTACAGTGCCAAGCACTGTGAGTTTTGAGAGATAAGGAACAACATCGGTTTCGGGCTTCTCGATGATAGTTATGTTGATAGAAATCTCTACCCTGTTGCCATTGTAATTGACTGCCTGCACACAGTGGAACTCATCGCCCACACTGACAGCATCAGGAAACTGCCCTATCCAGAAACCGAAAGCATCGTTTTCACTGTCGGCTACTACATTGGTAAACCACACACTGCCATCAGTAGCCCACTGCACAGACTGTCCCTGGGCTGTCATCCAATAGTATCCATTTCCGCCAGCAGTGTAATTCGTACTTTCCCCATCGCTGGCAAGGGTGATGATTGGGTCACAACTTATAACCCCATTCTGCCAATCATTGAAATCTGATACGAATGTAGCAGTATCGGTTTCAAGTAGGTTGCACAACTCTGTGAGCGACACACCATGGTAAGTGGTGCGATAACCGCTCAGCACATACTGCTCGGCATTGATAGTAAATTCCTGGGCATGCATGCTTATCACACACACAAATGCCACTAATGTCAAAAATAATTTCTTCATAAGTTTCTAATATTTTAATATTTAAATCGTTTCACCATTTCATTGTTTCACCATTTCATCGTTTCACTATCACTTTATGCGAGTCGCGTTTGCCGTTATAGTCAAAGGTGAGTACGTACATTCCTGCTGGGATATTAGAAGGAATGGCGAAACTGCCGTCTGGATTGACTCTGCCATTGGCTGCTACCACTCCAGAGAGTCCTACCATGCGTACACTGACATCATCAGCGTCAACTCCACTGAGGTTGAGTTGCATATCGTGTCCTCTCAGCACCATTCCACCTGCAGGTTTCACTCCTGGTGCCTTGGAGAAGAGGTTGTACTTGGAATCTATGTCATATCTCGTACCTTGGATGCCGGTAACAAATTCGTTGTCAATTATATTCTGTTCGAAATAGAACCACTTCTTATATATGTCAGCCACAGCAAGCGATCCCTCACCGAGACGTATGCGGTAGTCCCAATGGTGCTGTCTCTGCTCGTCGCCTGTATATATATAATCGGTGTTGGCTACTACACATATAATTACTCCGTTGGCAGGACGGTCGGAGATATCAATCGACAATTTTCCGCAATGAACTGGCTGGCTGTAGTATGCCGTGCCTGTCTTTGTTCTGTAGCAGAGTTGTGCCATCATATGAGTATCCTCTGGACGGAATTCCACTTCTGCCACATCGCTGTTAGGATCAACGTGAATAGGAATGAAGTTTGCTCCGCTCCATCCTGGATTGGTAATTGTATCAGGTGCAAGCCAACCCTGTGCGTCGTTGAGTTCTGGCTTCTGGTAAGGAGTCATTGTCCAATCGGCACACTTTATCCAATATGGTTCATATTCAGGACCTATCACGCCTCCGAAGTTATCAGAGCATGTGTTGCGGTAAGATTTATATCCGTCGAAATCATAGATAGCCATGCGTGAACGGTACTGAAGGATGATTTTCCTCATGGCTTCATCACCCACATAATTACCTATGCCCTCGAGCACACGGCCTTCACAGTTGTTCCAAATCCAAGGCACACTGCCGTTGCCGCAGAACGAAGAGAGGATATAAGGGAATGAGTTGCCATACTGAGTACCACCGAGGTAGCGTCTCCAAGTACATATCTGACCATTCTCATTGTATCGGTTGACTCCCTCGGCAGCAGGTCCACCGAAACTGCCATCCTGAAGCCATCCCGAATAGCACTCGATAGGCATAAACGGAGCAAGGAACGGACCGCCGTCCAACCATCCAGCACGGGCATCGTCAGCCACTTCGCCACCGCCTCTCATCTGCGCCATCTTTCCCTGAAGCCATGTATTGCCAGCCTCGTGGAACCAAGCCGAACCTTTGACGCCTTTCATAGTGGCAAGGATGGCGTGAATACCTTCGTGAATCATGGCACTGCGCTGCCACTCTGAGTCGCTGTAGCCCCAGATATTGTCGGCGTCACTACGATAACGGGAGAATGGCAGGTATGAGCAGGTGACACAAGGACAGCCAAAACCATCTACTGTGTACCAACCCTGAAATCCTCCGGTGGCGGTGGAGTCGTCAGCATCAAACTCGAGTCCACTACCGAATATATAAATATAGGATTTCCATCCTTCACGAGCATTGAGATCAGGTGGCCACCCCATTACATCGCGTATATATGCAAACTCCTTCTCAAAATAGTTGACCATATTCTCGGCAGTTTGATATACTGTAGCAGAATCTTGGCCTACTGATGGATTGAGCTTGTCGCCCCAATGTGCACTCCACCACTCTCCACTATATACATTAGCAGGACGGCCGTTCTGTTTCTTAATGTTGTGAGTCTTCTGCGGCACTGGAAAATCAGGATATTCTTCCTTGAAATTATACGAGAAGGTAGCAGTATTTGCTGGCCAATCATAGAATTTACCCGCATCTTTCTGCACATCAACAAAATAATTGTAATTCTCTACGATGACTTTTCCTTCTGCATCGGTCATACGCATCTTCAGTGTGTACATTCCGCTATTGCTGGCTGTAGCATCGGAAATCACATAATCGGCAGTCTTCTTGAAGGCTTGAATGGTTTTGCCACTGCTGTTAAGCCATGAATATTTAACCGACAAATCGGCATCGGCAACAGCAGAGAGGGTGATTGCCTCGCCTTCATTAACCTGAACATAGTTCTGCTGGAGCCAATCTCCATCGTTTGCCTTCACCCGTGGCGTCACTCTCCAAGAATCAACATAATTCTTACGGCCGCCGATTACTACTGGTTGGTTGTCGATGACATAGGCCTTATCGCCTATTGTGACTCTAAACACATATGTAAGAGTGTCAGCCCCCGATTTTATGAATGTTTCCTTTACCTCGTACGTCTTACCTGCCTCGACATTGGAGGGATTGTGGGTGACACTGAAAACCCTTCCATCCATCTGCACCTGGATAGTCTTACTTGCCGCCTTGTTGGTAGGCGATCCGCTGACTGCGAACCAATGGCCGATAGTTCCCTTGTCGGAGGTACTCGACTTGTAGAATGCCTCTTTACCACTCGAAGCAGTATAGGTTGCCGCCATCGAGAAAGTAGTTCCTTTCAGTGCCTTCAACACGGCATCAGCGGAACCAAGGCCGTAGAGTTTCTGAAAGAACGAGGCATTGGGTTTGCACTCCGTTACCGCTTCTTGGTCGGGAGTACGGCCAATCTCAAAAGTGAATGTGTATCGCTGTGCCGCACTCATATCAGTAACGGCTAATAATGCGAAACACATCATCGCAAATTTTCGATTTACTTTCATTTCTTATTATTCGTTTATAAATTAGTTAATGCTTTTTCATTTGCACCGCAAAGTTAGTCATTTTTTCGTACATACCTATATGTTTTTTTCAGTCAAATGATGTTCAGTTTTCGTTCAAAACTCTTTTTCAGACGACTCTGAGGGCAAAAAGCATCTCAATCTCATATCTCTACCTTATCTCTACCTTATCTCTACCTTAACGTTACCTTAACGTTACCCTCGACTGGTGTAATGATGTAATGGTTCAAGGGGCCATCCTTCGACTGGCTCAGGAACCAAAGTTTTTCCGTTAAAAATGATTAAATGATTTTGGTGGTTTCGGAATTTTGTTGTAATTTTGTAGGCGATAAACTATAATACGGACTTTTAACCTGTAAAATAACTAATATGATTATGAATAAAGAATTTATGAGATTGGCAATAAATGCGGGGGTGGAGAATGTGAGCAGTGGCGGCGGTCCGTTCGGAGCCGTGATTGTGAAGGATGGTGAGGTGGTGGCTGTAGGGGCCAACAGGGTGACTCCCAATAATGACCCTACTGCTCATGCGGAGGTGTGCGCCATAAGAAAGGCTTGTGAAAAACTCGGCACGTTTGACCTTGAGGGATGTGAGATTTACAGCAGTTGCGAACCGTGCCCTATGTGCCTCGGCGCTATCTATTGGGCTCGCATCAGCAAACTCTACTACGGATGCAATCAGAAGGATGCCGACGAGGCGGGGTTCAGCGATGAATTTATATATAAGGAGTTGGCTCTTGACGAGAGTGAACGGAGTCTGAAGACTGAGGTGCTGCTTCCTGAGGAGGCAAAGGCTGTATTTGAGGCTTGGAAAAATAAGGAAGACAGAGTGGAATATTGATATGACTGGAAAGAATTATTATTGTGTTATATTGGCTGGAGGTGTTGGTACACGTCTTTGGCCAAGCAGCAAAACAGAGAAACCAAAACAATTTATTGATATTCTGGAAACGGGTGAGACGCTGATCCAATCGACTTACAGGCGTTTCTGCGGATTCATTCCGAAGGAGAATGTATATGTGGTGACTTACTCTGATTACAAAGAGTTTGTAGAAGAACAGTTGCCTGACTTGCCAAAGGAGAATTGTCTGCTTGAACCGATAAGACGAAATACCGTTCCCAGCACTATGTGGGCGACCTTCACGATTCTGTCGAAGGATATGGATGCAAGCATTGTGTTCTCTCCTTCCGACCATCTGATAAACGATGAGGAAATGTTTGAGGAAGACATTGTGGGGGGACTTGACTATGTGACTGAGCATAAGCGGCTCCTTTCAATGGGGGTGATGCCTTCGCGTCCTGATACTAATTACGGATACTTGCAGATGGGTGACGAAAGGGAGAAAGGGGTGTTCCAGGTGAAGAGTTTCAGAGAGAAACCTGCATTGGAATTTGCGAAGATGTTTCACAAAAGTGGCGAATTTCTTTGGAATACAGGTCTTTTCATAGTTGACGGAAAGACTTATATTGACACGGTATCAAGGGCTTCCAATTCGTTCCAGGAACTGGTTGAGGGAGTGAAAAAGCGTGTGTTGGAGGGAAAACCTATCAACGATGTGCTGGAATATACCTACTCACGTTCACCGAATACTACACTTGAACAGGGATTGCTGGAGAAGGCAAGCAATATCGACATGAAACTCTGCCGATTTGAATGGAGAGACCTGGGGTCGTGGAGTGAATACTATAACATCAGTGAGAAGGACGGGAAGGGCAATGCTATTCTGTCGGATTCTCAGATGCTGTATGATTGTGAGAATTGCTTGGTCAAAATGCCTCATGGCAAGTTAGTGGTGGCTAAAGGACTCAAAGACTACCTGGTGGTTTTTGATAACGACGTTCTGCTTATATGCAAAAAGGATAACCAGCAAGATATACGGCGTTTCGTCAACGACTACGAGATGAAAAACGAGTGAATGGACGCTTCGCGTACGTTGGGAAACGTTGGGAAACGATGGGAAACGATGGGAAACGATGAATTATTCTGTGCAAAGTTGGCAAATAATTTTGGTAGTTTCAGAATTATTTGCTAATTTTGCACGATTTATTCTATTAGATGTTATATTAATTGATTTAAGATGAACGTAATTACAAAGAAAGTTTCACTGCCTGATGGTCGCGAAATCAGCATTGAAACAGGAAAATTGGCGAAACAAGCCGATGGAGCCGTAATGTTGAAATTCAACAACACAGTGCTCTTGGCCACTGTATGCGCCGCACAAGATGCAGTACCGGGAACAGACTTTATGCCGCTGCAAGTGGAGTACAGAGAAAAGTATTCAGCAGCCGGACGATTCCCTGGTGGTTTTACAAAACGCGAAGGCAAGCCTTCTGATGAGGAAATCCTCACTTGCCGACTTATTGACAGGGCTCTGCGCCCATTGTTCCCATCAAACTATCACGCAGAAGTTTATGTGAACGTAATAGTATTCTCCGCCGACGGCGTTGATATGCCTGACGCACTCGCAGGATTTGCAGCAAGCGCTGCCCTCGCAGTTTCCGACATACCATTCGAAGGCCCTATCTCAGAAGTGAGAGTGGCTCGCATTGGCGGTGAGTTCGTAATCAACCCTACCTTCGAACAACTCAAGAGTGCCGATATGGACCTTATGGTCGGTGCCACAGAAGAGAACATCATGATGGTGGAAGGCGAGATGAAGGAAGTTCAGGAACAAGACCTTCTCGAAGCACTCAAGGCTGCTCATGCCGCCATCAAACCACAGTGCCAGTTGCAGAAGGAACTGATGGCAGAACTGGGCAAGGACGTGAAACGCGAATACTGCCACGAGGACAACGACGAAGAACTGCACGAAGACGTGAAGAAAGTGTGCTATCAGCCAGCATACGACGTAACAAAGCAAGGACTCGAAAAGCACCAGCGTGCTGAGGCATTCGAAAAAATCAAGACTGACTATCAGGAAGCATATGCTGCTGCACATCCAGAACTGACAGAAGACGAAATCGAAGGAAAAAATGCCCTTATCGAGCGCTACTATGCAGAAGTAGAACGCGATGCAATGCGCCGCTGCATTCTCGACGAAGGAATACGCCTTGACGGTCGTCATACTACCGACATCCGCCCTATATGGTGCGAAGTAAGTCCACTGCCATTCCCACACGGAAGCGCAATCTTCACACGTGGTGAGACTCAGGCTCTGGCAACTGCTACACTCGGCACAAAACTCGACGAAAAACTCATTGACGGTGCACTCGAGAAATACTACAGCAAATTCCTCCTCCACTACAACTTCCCTCCATTCTCAACAGGAGAAGCAAAAGCACAGAGAAGTGTAGGAAGAAGAGAAATCGGTCACGGACACTTGGCTTGGAGAGGTATCAAAGGACAGATTCCTGAGAACTTCCCTTATACAATAAGAGTAGTGAGCGACGTGCTCGAATCAAATGGCTCATCATCAATGGCAACCACATGTGCAGGAACACTTGCACTGATGGATGCAGGTGTACCTATCAAAAATCCTGTAGCAGGAATCGCAATGGGACTTATCAAAAACCCAGGCGAAGATAAATATGCAATCCTCAGCGATATCCTCGGTGATGAAGACCACCTCGGAGACATGGACTTCAAGACCACAGGAACAAAGAATGGTATTACCGCCACACAGATGGACATCAAGTGCGACGGACTGTCATACGAAATCCTTGAAAAAGCACTCATGCAAGCAAAAGCAGGTCGTGAGCATATCATGGGCGAAATGATGAAGACCATCTCTGAACCACGCGAAGACTTCAAGCCTCAGGTACCACGCATCGAACAGATAATCATACCTAAGGAATTCATAGGAGCAGTTATCGGTCCTGGTGGAAAAATTATCCAACAGATGCAGGAAGACACCAACACCGTTATCACTATCGACGAGGAAGACGGAGTGGGCAAGGTTCAGATTTCTGCACCAGACAAGACTTCCATCGATGCAGCAATGGCTAAGATAAAAGCCATCATCGCTGTTCCAGAAGTGGGAGAAGTGTATGACTCTACAGTGAAATCAATCATGCCTTACGGATGTTTCGTAGAGTTCCTCCCTGGCAAGGAAGGTCTGCTCCATATCTCTGAAATAGAGTGGAAACACCTGGAATCAGTAGAAGAAGCAGGAATACACGAAGGCGACCACATTCAGGTGAAACTCGTAGGAACAGACCCTAAGACCGGCAAGTTCAAACTCTCTCACCGCGTACTTACAGAAAAACCAGAAGGTTATGTGGAACGTGAACGCCCTCAGCGCCCTGAAAGAGGGGAAAGAAGAGGAGAGAGAGGAGATAGACGTGACGACAAACGCGGACCACGTCCTCAGCGCCCATCTTTCCGTCATGAAGACAAAAATGGGCAGCCAGATGCAGAAGCACCAAAAGCAGATGGCGACTTCGGTTCGGGCGGTGAAGTGAAAAGTGCATTAGACGACCTTTTGAACTAAGTAGGTATGAATCTAAAGCTAATGGCTCAGGGCCAAAAGCTAATGGCCAATATACTGATAGCGCTTCTTGCGCTGTCAGTATTTTCTTGCAACAACTCAACAATGAGAGGTGGCAAAGATGATGGTATGCCCGACTTCAAAGTGGAGAGAGTTCACTATGAAGACAGTATAACAAGTACCGAAGGGGCGATTTACTACAAGGCAGAGATAGACATGCCGGTAGCTGGGCCAGACTCATTGCTCAACTGCATCAAGACTTGGATAAACGACGAAATGGGCGGCAGTTATACCGGTGAACTCAACTGCGACACCGCTATGCTACAGAGTTATGCTGAGTTCTTCTTCGAAAATGATGCTGACGAAAACTATCCAGGCTCTGGAACACAGTTCTCTATTCATAAGGTCTATGAAACAGAAAAATACGTGAGTTTCGTAATGCAAGGCTACACATACACAGGAGGAACCCACGGAATGCCGTTTACAAAAGGTATGACATTCTCAAAAGCGGATGGTTCGAGAAACGACTGGAATATGTTTGAGGAGACTGCCGACCTGAAGGAACTTCTATATAAGGGAATAGAAGACCAATATTTTGATGGCGATTCAACAGCATTCTTCAGCGCTATTGAGATTATGGTAAAAGATACCGCAGACTTTCCTTTGCCAGAAGCAGACCCGTGGTTAGTAAATGATAGCATGCAATTTATTTATCAGCCATACGAGATTGCTCCTTACGCTTCAGGTCAACCAACTTGCAGGATTTCATTGGCAGATGTATTCCTTTTCCTGACCGACAAAACAAAGATACTGATACAATAGAATGATCGGATAAGCAGATAATCGGATGATCGGATAATCGGATAATCGAATAAGCAGATAATCGGATAATCGGATTCTCAACTTATCTCTCCCCAATTTATCATAGTCTTTTTCAGTTCCTTCATCCTTCGCCACACAATTTCATTCTCGGGATTGTGTTCGTAAGGGTCGGAATCGATGATATGTGC
>R05__coassemble_678_pt1 | contig 14793 bp, 10 predicted proteins | sample R05__metabat2_high_PE_017 | metagenome-assembled genome bin R05
AGTCACGGCCTTGAGAGTCTCTGCATCGGTGACACGGCGACCTTCTATCTTCACAGGGGTCTGGCCAAGTGCCTGCTGCAACTTTGATGCGGCAACACCGCCACCATGGATAAGAACCTTCTGTCCCTCAACCTTGGCAAAATCCGCACAGAACTGTTCGAGAAGACTCTCGTCTTCAATTACATTACCTCCTATCTTGAAAACCTTTATCATACCAGACCTTCAAGCATACGTTTCATTACTACCTGAGCCGACACCACACGATTGGCTGCCTCGGGAATTACGATACTCTGAGGCGAATCAATTACTTCATCAGATACAATCATATTCCTCCGAACAGGCAAGCAGTGCATAAAATAAGCATTGTCGGTAACTGCCATATGGCGGGAATCTACAGTCCAGTTCATATCCTTGGAAAGTATCTTACCATAATTCTCTTCTGTTGCAACACTCCAATTCTTGGCATAAACAAAATCAGCACCTTCGAGGGCCTTCATCTGGTCATACTCAACTTGAGCATTACCAACGAACTGAGAATCCAATTCATATCCGTGAGGCTGGGTGATAACGAAATCCACATCGGCTGCATTCATCCATTGAGCGAAAGAATTAGGCACAGCCTGTGGCAATGATTTTGGATGTGGAGCCCAGGTCATAACTACCTTTGGTCTCTTCTTCGAACAATTAGTTTCTATGCACTTCTTCTGCCAATATTCGTGAATGGTAATCAGATCTGCGAAAGCCTGACAAGGGTGAACTGTGGCTGATTCCAAACTTATAACCGGTTTGCCAGAGTACTCAGTGAATTGTCGGAGGATAGGTTCGCTGTAGTCATACTTCTTATCGGTGAGACCTGCAAAAGAACGCACTCCAATGATGTCACAATAACTTCCTATCACTGGTATCGCCTCACGCAAATGTTCGGACTTGTCGCCATCCATAATAACTCCCAACTCAGACTCCAATTTCCAACTGTCACCATTGACATTGAGTACGATTGGATTCATTCCGAGATTGAGTGCAGCCTTCTGACTACTGAGACGAGTGCGGAGACTGCTGTTGAAAAACACAAGGACTATCGTTTTATTGCGTCCAAGATGCTGCCAAGCAAAAGGATTACTCTTTACTTCTAATGCTTCTTTCAGTGCGGCATCAAGATTGCCTATATCGCTTACGTTAAAAAATGATTTCATATGCACGAACCATTACACCATTACACCATTATATCATTACACCATTATAATATTACTCCTCGGCCATTGCTTCTACAAAGTGTTCTGCGTGTTCCATGGTGAGGACAAGAGGAGGAAGGAGCCGGATCATATTCTGACCTGCCACTCCAGTAAAGATATGTTTGTCGAAGAGCAGATGCTTTCTCTTCTCTGCTATCGGAACATTATATTCGATACCTATCATCAGTCCTTTTCCACGTATTTCCTTAATTTCGTTTGTCTTAGGAATATTATTAAGTAAATAATTACCTACTTGCTGTACATTTTCCATGACTTTTGCCTCACTGATAATATCCACGACTGCGATAGCGGCTGCCATAGCGAGATAATTGCCACCAAAAGTAGTGCCTAACATTCCTTTCACAGCCTTGAATTTAGGAGAAATAAGGACTCCGCCAACTGGGAATCCGTTACCCATGCCCTTTGCCATTGTTATGATGTCGGGACGAATACCATACCATTGATGGGCAAAGAAACGTCCTGTACGACCAAATCCACTCTGTACTTCATCAAGAATGAGAACAACTCCATTTTGTTTGCAAAGGGTTTCCAATGAATGCATAAATTCTACCTGCGGGATATTTATACCTCCACACCCCTGAATACCCTCTATTATGACTGCTGCCACATCACCTTTGGCAATTTCCTTTTCAACTGCGGAAATATCATTCAGCGGACAGAAACTGACTTTGTGTCCTTTGTTGAATGGTGACTGTATTGATTCGTTTGCCGTGACTGCTACAGCACCACTTGTACGGCCATGAAAACTCTTTTCAAAAGCAATTACCCTATCCTTACCAGTATGGAAAGATGCCAGTTTCAAAGCATTCTCATTCGACTCCGCACCTGAATTGTCGAGGAACAACGAATAGTCATCATAGCAACTCAATCTGCCAAGTTTCTGCGCCAATTCCTCCTGAAGAGGATTTTTCACGCTATTGGAATAAAATCCTATCTTGTCAATTTGCTCCTTTAGGGAAGCAATATAATGAGGATGTCTATGACCAACAGAAATCACTGCATGACCACCATATAAATCAAGGTATTCGATTCCTTGGTCATCCCAGATACTGCACCCTTTTGCCTCTACAGGGGTGACATCGTACAAACTATATACATCAAATAGATTCATATACTTTTAAGTTTAAGAAGTTCAAGAGTTCAAGTAGTTCAAGTAGTTCTAAATTTTAACGACAACGATTCAAAATCGCTGTGCCTTGAGCCTGAGACCAAGGTCTTCAGGTAAGTGGAACATTAAGTTCATATTCTGTATAGCCTGTCCGGAAGCGCCCTTAGTTAAATTGTCAATCATACTGACAATGTGGAGTTTTGCGCCATATTTCTTAACATACAACACACATTTATTGGTTCCTACAACCATTTTCATATCCGGATTGGAATCTACTACGGTAACGAATGGTTCGTCTTTGTAATAAGAGTTATAGAGGCTGATTGCTTCTTCTTCCGAAAGTTCGCTGTCAAGATATACCGAAGCCATTATTCCACGTGGGAAATCACCTCGCACTGGAACGAAATTGATCTCCCCACTCCACGTAGGAGCAAGAGAGTGAAGAGTCTCGCATATCTCTCCGAGATGCTGATGAGTAAAAGCCTTATACACACTCATATTGTTTGCCCTCCATGAGAAATGAGTCGTTTCCTGCGGTTTCTGACCTGCCCCAGTAGAGCCAGTAATACCAGTTACATGTATCTCACCCAGTAAATCGGCTTTTGCCAATGGCAGGAGTGCCAATTGAATTGAAGTAGCAAAACATCCAGGGTTGGCTATATGGGTTGCTGAAACAATCTTGCTGCGGAATGCCTCAGGAAGACCATACACAAAGTCTTCGGCATCAGCAGAAAGACGATAGTCATTGCTAAGGTCAATTATTTTCCCATGAAATCCAGAAAGAGTAGTATTGACAATTTGTTTCGACCTCCCATGTCCGGCACAGACGAATACCACATCACAATCTCCACCACTAATATACTTAGCACAGTCGTCGATAAAGCGGAGATTGGTGTCTCCAACCAAATCCTGATGAACTCTCCACACTTCATTTCCAGCATTGCTATCACTTTGCACAAATACCACCTCTGTCTGAGGATGACAAAGCAGAATCCTCATCAGTTCACCCGCAGTATAGCCGGCTCCACCTATTATCCCAACCTTTATCATTGTTCAGTCTTTACACATTCGTTGAGTTCGTCCTCGTGGTTTGCATAATATACACGCAAAGGGGTAGAAGTGACCTTAATGAATCCTTTTGCATCGTCGGATGTCCATCCTCTCTGCATTTCACCATATTCACCCAACTTGGTCTTAACAAGGTCATTATCGGAATTCACGCCTATGGTTTCAAAGCCATGAGGACGCAAGAGCATTGTAACCTCTCCAGATACATTTCTCTGACTGCTTTCAAGCATTGCCTCCATATCTCGCATTACAGGTTCAAGATATTGGCTTTCATGAAGGAACATTCCGTACCAATTGGCAATCTGATCTTTCCAATACTGCTGCCATTTACTCAAAGTGAACTTCTCCAAGAACTTATGGGCTGCTATAATAAGCATAGGGGCTGCAGCCTCGAATCCTACTCTACCCTTAATACCGATAATGGTATCGCCAACGTGCATATCACGTCCTATACCATACGGTGCAGCCAAAGCCTCAACTTTCTGGATAGCCTGCACATGGTCAGAGAATAATTCATTATTAACTCCAATCAACTCACCATCCTTGAATTCAAGTGAAATCTTTGACTCATCATTACGTATCACTTGTTTTAGATAAGCCTCTTCAGGCAGTCCGTTTTTGGAATCAAGAATTTCACCACCACATATACTTGTTCCCCACAATCCCACATTATAAGAATACTTCAATTTCTTAAAGTCGGCATTGAATCCATTGCGATTAAGATAGTCAACCTCAAACTGACGTGTGAGAGCCATATCACGGGTAAGGGTTATTATCTCCATATCTGGATCTGCAACAAGGAAAGTCATATCAAACCTTACTTGATCGTTTCCTGCTCCAGTAGAACCATGTGCGATAGCATCTGCACCTATTTCTTTTGCATATCTTGCTATGGCAAGATCCTGGAATATACGTTCAGAAGACACTGATATTGGGTATGTTCCATTACGAAGCACATTTCCGTAAACCATATAACGGATGCACTTCTCGTAATAATCCTTTGTCACATCAAGACAAACATAACTCTTTGCTCCTAATTTATAGGCATTCTCTTCGTTTGCCTTCAATTGTTCTGGTGAAAAACCTCCAGTATTGGCACAGGCAGCATAAACCTCATAATGTTTTTCTTTTGCTAAATACATCACGGTGAAACTTGTGTCAAGCCCTCCGCTGAATGCAACAACTACTTTTTTCATATTTCATTATTATTTATTTATCTGACGAAGTGGATCATACAACATACCAGTACATAAACATCTAACATTTCCGTTTCTGCTCAGTACGTCATAGTTAATGCAACTTTCACAGCCTTTCCAGAACACTGGATCTGTGGTCAGTTCAGAGAAAGTTACAGGTACATATCCTAATTCGGTATTTATTTTCATTACTGCGAGGCCAGTAGTAAGACCGAATAGTTTTGCCTTAGGGAAACGAAGTCTTGAAAGGTCGAAAGCAGTCTTCTTGATGCGCTTTGCCAAACCATGTCCCCTAAACTCAGGTTTCACTATAAGACCAGAATTAGCGACGAACTGTCCGTGATCCCAAGATTCAATATAACAGAATCCTGCGAATTCGTCATTGCACAATGCTATAATTGCCTTTCCTTCACGTATCTTCTGCTCTACATATTCAGGCTTTCTCTTTGCTATTCCCGTTCCTCTTACTTTTGTCGCATCTTCAATAGTCTTAAGTATCTCTGGCACATAAGATATATGGCGTTCATCTGCCACCTCAACTACTATATCATCACTTACTATTTTAGCCACATCAATTTTGTGGTTCTTAGCCTCGTATTCGTCCCATGACTTTATCTGGATATCATCAAGAGGCAATGTACAGAATGCATTGATAAAAGCACTTGCCAGACGAGCATTGGTAAAGAGAGGTATGTTACTATCGATTGCCGCCCTACGAATCTGGAAACCATTATCCAATTCCTGGTCGGAATAATTCTTAGGAATGTTTATAACCATATCCACCCTACGTTCGCGTATGACCTTCAACACATTCTCTGCCCCATCAGGAGCCTCATGCTGCCATGACACGCGAGTTGATGGAATTCCGTTCTCTTTCAAATAACGATAAGTACCACCTGTGGCAAGTATATCATACCCACAATCCACCAACTGTTGACATGCTTCCAACAAATCTGCCTTCTGCTTCGGTGTTCCTGAAGATATCAATACATTCTTCGCAGGAATATTATTACCCACAGCAATAGAAGATAACAACAATGACTCATTCAACGTATCGCCCAAACATCCTACTTCACCTGTAGAAGCCATATCAACACCCAATAATGGATCGGCATTCGACAGTCTGGCAAATGAAAATTGTGATGACTTCACTCCAACATAATCCAATTCAAACTCGCTCTTCTTTGCAGGCTCGGGATGTAGGCCAAGCATAACCTTTGTTGCCGTCTCAATGAGATTTATTCTGATGACCTTCGAAACAAATGGGAAACTGCGCGAAGCACGAAGATTACACTCTATAACTTTTATCTCATTGTTACGAGCAAGGAACTGAATATTGAAAGGACCGGATATATGTAATGCCTGAGCTATACTTCGTGCCATGCGTTTAATCTTCCTTGCGGTCTCTACATACAGGCGTTGTGGAGGACATTGGATAGTAGCATCTCCCGAATGGACTCCTGCGTACTCTATATGTTCAGAAATAGCATACACAATCACATTTCCATCATCTGCCACTGCATCAAACTCTATTTCTTTACAACCTGCCAAGAATTGACTTATAACAACAGGATGTTCTGCCGAAACATCTGCTGCCATGGACAAATATTGAAGAAGTTTACTTTCTGTATAGCACACATTCATTGCTGCTCCTGAAAGCACATAAGAAGGTCTTACCAGTACAGGATATCCCACCTGTGCAATAAAGTTCTTTATATCCTCCATTGAAGATGCTTCTTGCCAACGTGGTTGATCAATCCCCAATTGGTCAACAATAGTAGAGAATTTATGTCTATCCTCTGCCCTGTCAATATCAACAGCAGAAGTTCCTAAGATATTCACACCTTCATTATGTAAATGCAAAGCAAGATTGTTCGGAATCTGACCACCGACACTGACCACCACACCATACGGCTGTTCCAAATCAACTATATCAAGAACTCGCTCAAGGGTGAGTTCCTCAAAATAAAGTTGATCACACATGTCGTAATCCGTAGAGACTGTTTCTGGATTGCAATTTATCATCACACCCCTGTAGCCATGTTTCTGTAACTCTTTCAAGCAATATACAGAACACCAATCAAATTCCACAGAACTACCAATTCTATAGGCACCAGATCCAAGTACGACTATTGATGGTGCAAGATGCTTGTCGGCTGCGGGAAGTTTAACTGACGATTGAGTATTTTCAGTGGTAGTGCATTGACCATAAGTTAAATACATATAGTTTGAAACCTCTGTGGTAAGCGTATCTATAGCACAAACCTGTGGAACAATTCCTAAAGATTTACGTAGTGCACGGATATCCTTATGATTGCACTCCACTGCATCAGCAATCTGTTGGTCACTGAATCCCATCTGTTTTGCCTTAACTAAAAGGGATTTCACCACTTGAACTTTTGAACCCTCAGAACTTCTTGAACCTATAAACTCCTTTTTTACATTGTCCGATTCTGCTCGCAGTTCATACAAACACTCAACAATGCCATTAAGTCGATCCAAGAACCACTTATCTATCTTTGTCAATTCCTCAATCTGCTGAGTGGTATAACCTGCTTGCAATGCCTTTGAAATGACAAAAATGCGGCTATCTGTAGGGTTACGAAGAGCCTCGTCTATATCCTGAACCGTGAGTTCCTTGTTGCCAACAAACCCATTAGCCCCCTGCCCTATCATTCTCAAACCCTTCTGAATAGCCTCCTCGAAAGTCTTTCCAATAGCCATTACCTCACCTACACTCTTCATTGCAGTACCAATTTTCCTCGATACTCCATGGAATTTACTTAAATCCCAACGCGGAATCTTACAGATTATATAATCAAGATTCGGAGCAACTGCTGCTGACCTACCACTATTTGAATGGTAAATTTCTTCAAGGCTATATCCCAAACCTATTTTGGCAGCGACACAAGCCAGTGGATATCCTGTGGCTTTTGATGCAAGTGCTGAAGATCTACTCAAACGAGCATTAACCTCAATTACTTGATAGTCACCAGGACGACCGTTCACTTCCCCTTCATAAGCAAACTGAATGTTACATTCTCCAACAATACCAAGATGTTGTACTATCTTAACTGCAAGATTGCTGAGATAGTCATTCTCCTGCTCGTTAAGCGTCTGTGCTGGTGCCACCACAATACTCTCACCAGTATGGATACCAAGAGGATCGAAATTCTCCATGTTGCATACAGTGATGCAATTACCATCACCATCACGTACCACCTCATATTCAATCTCCTTCCATCCTTTATATGACTTCTCTACCAGAACCTGCGGGGAGAACGCAAAGGCTTTCTCACATACGTTCTGCAACTCATCGTCATTATCAACGAAATCAGACCCTAATCCACCCAAAGAATATGCAGCACGGATAATAAGAGGATAGCCTAACGACTTTGCAGCCGATACAGCCTCCTCCATATTAACTGCAGGATAAGAACGTATGGTATTTATATCTATCTCGTCCAAGCGATTGACAAACAACTCTCTGTCTTCAGTGTCCATAATCACACTTACAGGAGTACCAAGCACCTTCACGTTGTATTTAGCAAGGACACCGCTCTGATAGAGTTCTACACCACAATTAAGTGCTGTCTGTCCACCAAAAGACAAAAGTATGCCCTGTGGACGCTCTTTCTCAATGACTTTTTCAACGAAGAATGGGGTTACTGGCAAAAAATAGATTTTATCGGCAATGCCTTCAGACGTTTGATACGTAGCGATATTCGGATTAATCAATACTGAAGATATTCCATCCTCTCTTAAGACCTTCAATGCTTGACTGCCTGAATAGTCAAATTCACCAGCCTGACCAATCTTGAATGCGCCACTACCCAAAACAAGAACCTTTTTCAAATCATTCCTTTTCACTGCTTATATAATTTATGCTGTTATACTTTTTTATGTTAAAATGTAGTACCTTCAATAACTACTAAGAATTGGCTATATATTCACAAATCCATTCTCCGACTTCAGATGTAGAGTAAATCTTCTCACCTTCCACCTGAATATCGCCTGTGCGGACATTTTGCAATAACGATTCATTTACTGCTTTACGGATTAGTTCGGCTTCATCTTTAAGACTGAAAGAGAAATCAAACATCATTGCTGCTGAAAGAATTGTGGCAAGAGGATTTGCAATGTTCTTACCCGCTGCTTGTGGCCAAGAACCATGAATTGGTTCATAGACAGATGTGTAAGTACCAATCGAAGCACTTGGCAACAACCCCATAGAACCAGTTATACAAGAACCTTCATCTGTAAGTATATCACCAAATGTATTTTCGGTAACCATTACGTCAAAGAATTTTGGCTCCTGAATCATTCGCATTGAAGCATTATCAACGAACATAAAATCGGTCTTTATATCAGGCTCTTTTGCAGCCATTTCCTGAGCAATCTTTCTCCAAAGTCTGGACGATGCCAACACATTAGCCTTATCAACAACTGTAAGATGCTTATTACGTGACCTGGCATAATCAAAAGCGACCTTCAGAATTCGTTCAATCTCTTCGCGTGTATAAATATCGGTATCGTATGCCATTTCATCGCTTTCAAATTTCTCTCCAAAATACATACCGCCAGTCAATTCACGTATGCAAATAAAATCAGCACCTCTGACTAATTCATCTTTCAATGGAGATTTATGTACCAAGCAATCAAAAGTTTGTATCGGCCGAATATTGGCAAAAAGGCCAAGTTTCTTTCTCATTGCCATCAAACCATTCTCTGGTCGTACCTTAGCTGTAGGATCATTATCAAAACGAGGATCGCCTACTGCGCCATAGAGCACTGCATCACTTTCCAAACAAAGTTGGTGAGTCTCATCTGGATAAGGATCACCAACCTCATCAATAGCATGGGCACCACAAATAGCATAATTATACTCTAATTCGTGACCGTATTTCTTGCATATTACTTTAGTCACATTAAGAGCCTGTTCTACGACTTCCGGTCCGATACCATCACCAGGAAGCACAGCCAATTTTATCTTCATCCTATATTATATTTAACTGTTTCTACGATTTTCGAATTGTTCGATGACTGCCTTGTTTGATAAGAGGAAATCAATATCATCAAGAGCATTCATCAGACAATATTTTTTATAAGCATTTATTTCAAACATCTGAGTGCTACCCGTCTCAAGGTTGGTAACAGTCTGATTAGGTAAATCAACTTTAACTTGCATCTGAGGATTTATCTTAATCGTATCAAAAAGTTCTTTCTGGAACTTATCTGACACCACAACCGGTAGCACAAAGCAATTAAGCAAATTATTGCGATGTATATCTGCGAACGAAGAAGATATGACCACGCGAATGCCATAACCAGAAATGGCCCATGCTGCATGTTCACGTGAAGAACCAGACCCCCAATTCTGTCCTCCTATAATTATTTCATGAACTCCTTCCCTTGGTTCTTCTGAAAAATCAGAATGGTTGAGCACAAATTTTTCATCTGGCTGTCCATCTGTTTTGTAACGAAGATCATGCATAAAAGCATTACCAAAGAATTTCGGATCTCGAGTTGTTGATGCCATAAAACGTGCAGGAATAATAAGATCGGTATTGCAATTGTCTATTGCAATTGGCACACACGTTGATTGTACTATAGTGAATTTCTGTCGTTCCATATTCCTAAATTTTCCTTGCATCTGTTATTACTCCTGTTAATGCCGATGCAGCAACTGTCAAAGGACTTGCTAAAACTGTTCTTGCCCCTGGACCTTGACGACCGACGAAGTTTCTATTTGATGTTGAAATTGCTAATTTCCCAGATGGTACCTTATCAGGATTCATTGCCAAGCATGCTGAACAAGAAGGCAATCGTAACTCAAACCCCGCCTCCTCTAAGATCTTGTCAATGCCCTCATCTATAATCTGCTGACGGACAAGCCAAGAACCAGGGACAAGCCATGCTACAACATTATCAGACTTCCGTTTTCCCTTAACCACAGATGCAAATGCGCGAAAATCTTCTATTCTGCCATTTGTGCAAGCACCAAGGAACACATAATCAACAGGATGCCCTTCAAGTTTTTCTCCTGGTGAGAACTGCATATAATTGAGTTGCGCCAGGAATCCCTCCCGTTCTGCTTCAGGTATCTCATCAAGTGTTGGGACATTACCATCAATGGCTATACCAGCGCCAGGATTAGTACCGTATGTAATTCTCGGTGTAATGTCTTCGGCACGATATGTAACCTCTTTGTCGAAAATAGCATCTTCATCGCTCTTTAGAGTTTTCCAGTACGCAATGGCTTTATCCCACTCCTCACCTGTTGGAGCATATTCGCGCCCCTTAAGATAATCAAAGGTAATCTCATCAGGTGCTATAAGCCCTGCACGGGATCCCATTTCTATTGATAGATTTGAGAGTGTAAATCTTCCCTCCATTGAAAGATTGCGAATCGCAGAACCAGCATATTCAACAGCATATCCCGTTGCACCAGATGTAGTCATTTGTGCCATAATATATAAGGCGATATCCTTTGCCGTTACTCCTGATTGCAATTCTCCCTCAACATTGATTCGCATGGATTTTGGTTTCTGCTGCAATATGCATTGTGAGGCTAAGACTTCAGCGACTTCGCTTGTGCCAATTCCCATAGCAAGTGCACCTACAGCACCATGAGTAGAGGTATGAGAATCACCACACACAATAGTCATTCCTGGCAAAGAGAGCCCTTTTTCTGGTCCTACCACATGAATAATACCATTATCTTTGCTTCCCATAGGGAAGTGATTGATACCAAATTCCTCGCAATTGCGCTTCAAAGTTTCAACTTGTTCGCGCCCCTTTTGATCGTGTATGTACTCTTGTTGGTCAGAAGGAGTGTTATGATCGGGCATTGCATAAATCTGCTTAGGTCGCAAAACTTTGATTCCTTTATCACGCAAGGTATCAAAGGCCTGTGGGGATGTAACCTCGTGGCAATATAAACGGTCTATATAAAGTTGTGTAGGACCATCATCTATTTCCTTGATAACATGCGAGTCCCAAATCTTATCAAATAATGTATTCATTTCTTAAGATATTGCTATTTTCTATTATTAGTTGCAACTATGAACCAAATCAACAAAGCCAATGCAAACAGAGCTCCTATAATATTGCCATAGAGCGGAACAATGCCGAATCCTTCTGGAGCTACAAGAATATAAGCAACGCATGTCATGCTCATCCAAATTGCCGGTATTAATGATATAATGTAATTTTTACCATTCTTGGCAAGCCATACTGACACTGCCCAAAAGGTAAAGATAGAAATCGTCTGATTGAACCAAGCAAAATATCTCCAAAGAACTTGGAAATCAACCAACATCACTATTATAGAACAAGCAAAAATAGGTATTGCCAATATGAGGCGCTTGTATATCTTATCCTGTTTATAATGCAACGCATCTGCTACAATAAGTCTGCCACTACGAAGTGCGGTATCTCCTGTTGTTATAGGAGCAAATACTACGCCCAATATTGCTAACACTGCCCCGATAGAACCTAACCAAGAATGACAGAGGTCGTTTACCAACAATGCCGGATTTGCGCTATGAGTTCCATTCTCAGTAAGATAATTAAGCAATTGCTCATAAGGAGTAGCTCCTGCAGTACTTAATGAACTGGCAAATTTTATTGCGCCTGCAGCCCAAATCATGGCAATAAGTCCTTCTGTAATCATCGCCCCAAAAAATACCGGACGTGCATATCTTTCATTCTTCAAGCAACGAGCCATCAGCGGACTTTGTGTAGCATGAAAACCACTTACAGCACCACAAGCAATTGTAATACAGATTCCTGGATACATCGGCATCGTCTTGTTTGGATTTTGATTCACAAACGCAGTATCTATCTCTGGAAGATAGCCATGTTGCGTAAATATGCCTAAAAGCACTCCCACTCCCATAAAAAGTAAGGCAAGTCCAAATATTGGATAAATTTTACCTATAAGTTGATTAATGGGAAGCAAAGTTGCTAACATATAGTAGGCTATAATTATGATTGACCAGAACAGGACGCCACCTAAAAAGCCATCAGTTGGTGTCAGATTTGCCAATAACCCTGCTGGAGTGGTTGTAAATACCGCTCCAACAAGTATCATCAGTATCAGCGATAAGAATCGCATGCTATTGCGAGCCACAGGTCCAAGTTCATCACCTATAACCTCAGGTAGCGATGCTCCATTTTTACGTAGAGATATAATACCTGACAAATAATCATGCACAGCACCGCCAAAGATACACCCCAAAACGATCCAAATATATGCTGTTGGACCATATAATATACCTAATATAGCACCAAATATCGGTCCTGTTCCTGCTATGTTAAGAAACTGGATAAGGAAAATCTTCCAAGTAGGCATAGGAACAAAGTCAACCCCATCGTTGAGCGCGTAAGCTGGAGTTGTTCGCTTCCTCTTTGCCCCAAAAACTTTCTCTACCACTCTACCATATATAGAGTAGCCAATGATTAAGAGTACTATACAAATTATAAAGGTCCACATAGTCTAATTTCCTATTTGACTATTTACCATTTATTTGGTCATTTAGTCATTTAACTAATTGTTTTCAGGACGGAGTTTACGAACAACCTCAGCTGTACGCCACATTTCGCTTTCGCGCATAGCCTTCAGTTCAGCTTCCAACTTCTCGCGATAGTCTGGCTTAGAATTGCTATCAATACTTATCTGTGCCTGTTCGCCACATTTTACACTTGCATACAATTTCTGCATTACTGGTTTAATGGCATCGTGGAAAGGACCCATCCAATCAAGTGCGCCACGCTGAGCTGTAGTTGAGCAATTAGCATACATCCAGTCCATACCCTTTGCTGCAAAAAGTGGCATGAGTGACTGGGTAAGTTCCTCGACAGTCTCATTGAATGCTTCAGAAGGAGTATGACCATTTTCACGAAGAACCTCATACTGAGCAGAAAGAAGTCCTTGAATTGCGCCCATCAAAGAACCACGTTCACCAGTGAGGTCACTTGTTGCTTCACGAAGGAATGTTGTCTCGAAGAGATAGCCAGAACCAATACCTATACCAAATGCCAATACTTTTTCGAGGGCATGACCTGAAGCATCTTGATAAACTGCATATGAAGAATTGAGTCCACGACCTTCAAGGAACATAGTACGAAGACTTGTACCCGAACCCTTAGGAGCGACCATTATAACATCTACATCTGCTGGAGGCACAACACCTGTTCTGTCATTCCATGTGATGGCAAAACCATGAGAGAAATAAAGAGTCTTACCAGTTGTGAGATATGGCTTAATTTTTGGCCATAGTTGCATTTGAGCAGCATCAGAAAGAAGCATACAAATGATAGTGCCTTTTTCTGCGGCTTCCTCCAAAGAGAAAAGAGTTTCACCTGGAACCCATCCATCGGCAACAGCCTTCTCATATGTCTTGCCTTGGCGCTGGCCAACTATGACATTAAAGCCATTGTCTCTAAGATTGCAAGCTTGTCCAGGACCTTGTACTCCATAGCCTAATACTGCGATTGTTTCGTTTTTCAACACTTCGCGGGCTTTCTCTAAAGGAAATTCTTCACGGGTCATTACTTCTTCAACAACCCCTCCAAAATTCATTTTCATAATGTGATGTTTTTTAATGATTTATTTTTATTATGTTTTTTGTATGTCTTTAGCATGTAACAAGCAATTCATTTATCTTGATCGATATTATTTCGCTCCTTTTCCCGTGAAGCAAGGTAAGTATCAAGACGCTCCTCTTTACTTCTCGTGACGCAAATTCGGCCTGAACGAACGAACTGAATTACCGCACCAAGTTGATCCAATTTACTATAAAGGGAATGGATGGTTTCTGTGCGACCAGTTTTTTCTACAATTGCAAAAACGGGATTAACTTCTATAAAACTGCCTCCGTGAACTCTTACTGTGTGGGATACTTCGGGTTTTTCCAACATAATAGGAGTTGAAATCTTCAGCATCGCAGACTCTGTATGGAAAAGGTCATCGTCCGTATAGTAATTTGCCTGAAGTACGTCAATACGTTTTTCCATGTGTTTAGTTAATGTCTGCGCCATTTCTTCTGTGCACACACAAGTGAAAGTGTATTTATGCACTCCTGGAGTGGCAGAAGCACACACATTGAGGGATTCTATATTCACCTGACGACGCGTAAACACAGCTGTTATCTGGGACAATACT
>R05__coassemble_692_pt1 | contig 14476 bp, 11 predicted proteins | sample R05__metabat2_high_PE_017 | metagenome-assembled genome bin R05
GCCTTGGGAGTAGTACCAGAATGTCCGTTGGTGGATAAAAAGATAATGCTCAACACATGGAACTGGGTGTACGACAACTGGAACTGGGACAAGACGTGGGGATGGGACTACCCCGTAACCGCTATGTGCGCAGTACGATTGGGAGAACCGGAAAAAGCAATCGATGCACTGCTCATGGACAAACAAACCAACACATACCTGCCTAATGGTCATAATTACCAGGATGAAAGATTGAGATGCTATCTCCCGGGAAACGGAGGATTGCTCACCACAATAGCACTTATGTGTGCCGGATGGGATGGATGTAAAGTCAAGAACCCTGGATTCCCTAAAGACGGCAAATGGGATGTGAGGTGGGAAGGACTAAGGCCAATGCCCTGACAGAAGTAACTAAAAGCGCGTTTTTTGAAAAAAATTGCGAAAAAAAAAAATAGATTTTTAAACAATATGTCAACTTTTTATTGTACATTTGCAAACTGAAGATGTGAAGAAGGAATTTTCCCTGAAAAAATGGCACCTTATACAAAATAATACATAAGAATAAAATACGAGATGGCTTAGATGTAATATGAAAATAAAACTGAATTTAAAATCACTGGCAGACAACTATCTGAGTTCGATGATGGTAATGGGAATTGATATGGTGATGTCACTTCTGGCATCATTGCTGGCATTGCTTTTGGTTTCCACCATGCTCCATGGACAAATCAATTCATCCCTACTCACTATCACATGGATAGCCCTCTCATTGGTATTATCAGCCATTTGTTTCTACTTCATACGTACTTTTCGAGTAATCATACGCCACTCCACACTGAGAGACATAGCCAAATTTGCCGTAGCAGTGTTGGCAAAACTGGTTATACAAATAACACTCTTTTACATCTTATTCTTCAAACACATCTCATTCACAAGAATCCTCACAATAGGAATCACAGAATGCATAATCCTTTTCTGCCTGCTCGTAGGAGTAAGAGTCGCCATGGTATATGCCTACGACTTTCTTTTGGCAAAATATGGAAAAGAAGGCAATGGCAAATGTCTCCGCATACTCATATATGGCACAGGCGATAAGTCGGTGGCTATGGTGAAACGCCTCGAACACTCACTCCACTATAAGGTAATCGGATTCCTCACCCCAGAGACAAGCCAGAAGAAATACACTATCGCAGATACGTCAGTCTATCAGTTTGAGACAGAAGGCAATATCAAGTACCTGAAGAACAGCCTCAGACTTGGAGGCATATTGTTCGCAAGTGAACTGGACGCAATCGAAGAACAATCCAACCTCATACAGTTCTGCAGTAACAACGGGATGAAAGTGTTGCTTGCCCCACCTGTCGACGAAGTAATCGACGGTCAAGTATCCCGAAACGGTATCCGAGAGGTAAAGATAGAAGACCTGCTTGGACGAGAGGAAATAAAAATCAACATGGAGGCTATCCGCAAGGAATTCTCTGGCAAAACGGTCATGGTAACAGGAGCAGCAGGAAGTATCGGTTCCGAACTATGCCGTCAGTTGGCAAAGATTGGAGTAAAACATCTGGTGCTGTTCGACAATGCCGAAACCCCAATGCACAACATACGCCTCGAACTCGAACAGACTTTCCCTCAACTGCAATTCACTCCGGTAATCGGCGACGTGAGGCTAAAGCCAAGAATCGATTTCGCTTTCCGCCATTATAAACCACAGGTCGTTTTCCACGCTGCTGCATACAAACATGTGCCTTTGATGGAAGAAAACCCTTGCGAAGCAGTAAACGTAAACGTAACCGGTTCACACTATATCGCCAACAAATGTATTGAATACGATGTGGAAAAGATGGTGATGATCAGTACAGATAAAGCCGTGAACCCAACCAATATAATGGGATGTACCAAACGACTCGCAGAAATATATGTACAAAGCCTTGGTCAGTCCATTGCCAACGGCACCTGTCCACGATTGACAAAGGAACAAACTACCCCTAAGACCAAGTTCGTCACCACACGTTTCGGTAATGTACTCGGTTCCAACGGCAGTGTAATTCCACGTTTCCGCGAACAGATAGAAAGTGGAGGTCCAGTCACAGTTACCCACCCGGAAATCACACGTTTCTTCATGACCATACCAGAGGCATGCAGACTCGTGATGGAGGCAGCAACACTCTCTAATGGCAATGAAATATTCGTATTCGATATGGGTAAGTCGGTAAAGATTGACGACCTTGCACGCAAGATGATAACACTTGCCGGTCTGAGACCTGATATTGATATAAAGATTCAATACACCGGACTCCGACCAGGAGAAAAACTCTACGAAGAAGTACTTTCCAACAAGGAAAATACTATCCCAACCCCACACTCACGTATTCTCATAGCAAATGTTCGCAAGTACGACTATGCCGAAGCACATGCCAAAGTCAACGAACTTACACGCCTTGCCATCAACGTAGAAATACCTGAGATGGTAAAACTGATGAAGCAGACCGTTCCCGAGTTTATCTCCAACAACTCTGAGTTTGAGAAATACGACAAAATAAGCCTTCCTAATTAGGGAATTTGCGACGATTTCACACACAAAAAATCGGTCATTAGGTGTATCAGTGAATGGTTCAACCAATTGCCTAATGACCGATTTTTGTTGCAAGAAACCTTTATTCTATTTCTTTACGCTTGTCTTTGATGTCGGTAATGTATTGTTTCACATTGCCTGAAAAGAGTTTCCATCCTGCCGAGAGGACAAATCCAAAGAACATAAATCCAAGTACCACGTTCTTTCTGCTGTTGCTTGGTTTGAGTGGCATGGTGGCTGGTTGTATTACGGCGAATGCGGGTTTGAGTTCTTGATATTTGGCTTTGGCTGCGGCTTTCTGCTGTTCCATCTGTTCAAATACTTGCTGTTCGAGTTGATATTCTACTCGAAGGCGTTCTTTCTCTTAACTTACACTTTGCATTATGACGCTTCGGTCGAAATCGACGCTTCTTGCATAGGCTTGCTGGGCATCGATAAGGGCTTCGTGGGCTTCGTCGGAGAGTTTGGTGAAATAGTCCAAATCCTGCTTTGCTTTTTTGGTCTTGTATTCGGTGACGTAGTCCTGGAGTCGCTGACAAACCGTATCTGCCAATGTGGTAACGATAAGGGGGTCGTCAATGGAAACGTGGATAGTGGTCAGACCTGTCTTGTTATCCACATTTGCGCTGATATGCTTCGACAGATATCTGAGTACACGGTCCTGCATCCTGGTGAGATGGGATGGGTTGACCACTGAGTTGTCTTCTTTCTTCTCCTTGTCGTCTTTGCCAAAGATATCTTCCATCCAAGCGGCAAGTCCTTTCTTTGGTTCGTCTTCCTTGGAAATATATTTGAAGAGTGTGGTGGTCTTTGGTCGTTTTCCTCTCTCGTAGTCTTTGTCTGATACATAGGTAGTAACCGGAACGGAGAACAGTCCTGTGAGGAATGGTGTGCTTGAACACACCTCAGGGAACACCAAGAATGTAATGGCATCTGCTCCGCTTGAAAGTGAACTGGAACTGAGTCCAACCATTGATGCAAGGCTTTTCAGACTGCTTGACCCCGATTTGCCTTCTATCTCCGGAGTGAGTACTACATCCACGTCGTACTGGCGTTTCTGCATAAGTGCGAACACTACTCCTACTACTGCGAAGGCAAATGTGAATATCATTATATACCACTTGTGTTTCAGAAGTTTTGCGAGCATCTCCACCCAGTCGATTGGTTGTTCTTCCAACTGGTTGCCGGAGCCTTCTATATGTTGTTCGTTCTGTTTCATTTCTGCGCAGTTTATTTCATGAGATTAGCAATAGTGGCAATTGTTGTAGCAAGAGAAGCGGCAGTAGTACCGACAGCCATGGTTTCTGCTAGACTGTGCTTAACTTTCTTCTTCATAGGAACAATGATTTCTGCTCCTGGGTCGATGGACTTTGTCTTCCGAGCCTTGGTGATGTGTCCATTCATATGTAGTACGAATGCGTGGCGTTTACGTGCATCGTCGGCATATCCACCTGCCTGCTCTATATAGTATTTCACGCTCTTGCCTTCTTCGTAGGTAATGGTATTCGGGTTCTGGATTGCTCCCGATACCCTTACGGTAGTCAGTGTGCCAGGTATCTCGAGTCGGTCGCTGTCGCGTAGTATCACATCGTATTTACTTCCAGGGTTCTCGATGGCTTTGTCAAGGTCGATTGCCACATAGTATTCCTTTCCAAGGTTGATGGCAGCATTATTGAGGGAGTCTCCGCCGAGGAATATCTGACGATATACTTCGTGCATTTTCTGACGCTCTATTTCGGTAATATGGCGAACAAGTCGTGCTCCCTTCACGAAAGCGAAATCTGTGAGTCCACCACCTTGGGCAAGGAGTTCTGTGAGCCGCTGATTGCGTTTTGTAAGTGTATATGTTCCGGGGAAATTGGCTTCTCCTGCCAATTCTACAGTAAGAGGTTCTACGTAAGACGGACTTTTACGTACATATACCATATCGTAAGGCTCAAGTTTGAAGTCTGCCGGTCCGTCAACCACCAATCCGTTTTGCAGAGAGAGTGTGAACATCTGTGATATTTCCTTCTGTGCTTTAAGTGACGTATTGTCTTTAATACGGCGTGTAACGTCGATTCTTGCGTATGATGCTCCATCCAGAAGTCCTCCTGCCTGAACGATAAGGTCTTCAATGGTAGTATTCTGTGCGTAAGGGAAAGTGCCTGGTGATGCAACCTGCCCACCGATAGTGAGTGTTCCCACATCAGTAAGGTCGAGCACACTCGGTATGTAGAGCACATCATTATTCTGCAGAACAATATCAGGTGCCGTTCCGTTCAGAATACTAGCCACATTCACTGGTATAGCCTCCAATGTGCGGTCGGCATGCTCTCTGTGCATAAGTGCTCTTGTGGTAAATGCCTCAGGTAGAAGTCCGTCGCATTTCTCTATGAGTTCCTTGACAGAATTCACCTTTCCCAACTGGAATATGCCAGGGTGATATACTGCTCCACGGACTGTGACACGGTTTTCAAATCGGGAAACCAATTCTCCGATTTCCACCTCATCACCGTCTTTCATCTCAAATCCAGCGAACTCGAAGTTATCCACATTGCAAATCTCATAGTCTCTGCCAGTCTGACGAGTCACTGTGATATTGTTTGTATATGCTCCCTTGGCAAATCCTCCAGCATAGTTGATGAGTTGTTTCAAGTTCTCACCTTCCTTCATTTCAAAAAACATAGGTCGCTTCACCATGCCGTTGACCTTCACCATACATTCGTATGCAGGAACGATAATCACATCACCTTCTTCAAGGCGAACATCGGAATGTGCGTTACCGTTAAGCAGGAAGTCATACACATCTACTGTGGCTACAGTTCGGTTTCCACGTGTCACCTTAATGTTTCTCAAAGTTCCTGGCTGACGTATTCCACCTGCAAGATAGAGGGCATGGAACACAGTAGAGAACGACGACACCGTATATGTACCAGGAGTGGTCACATCACCAAGTACATTGACCTGGATAGTACGAATCTGTCCCAGACTGAGCCTTATATCAGTCCCCTCGCTGCTACGGCCAATTCCGGCATAAATCTTGCTCAGGCGTTTCTTCAGATAGGTGTTGGCTTCCTCTACCGTCATACCATTAAGATATACAGGTCCGAGCACATCCACATTGATGCTGCCTTCCGGGGAAATCACTCCAGTAAGAGTAGTCTGGTTGGCACCAAACACATCGACAATCACCTGGTCGCCAGGACCGAGATGATAGTTTCTCGGAGTAGCCATATTCGACGACGGAGCGAAAGTAAGGTTCTCATTATGAAATACATCCTGACCAAAGACCATAGTCTCAGCCTCTATAGGCACCTCATCTGCATCATCAAAAACTCCATCCATATCCTGTCCCAGCACACTTGAAACCCTATCGCGTTTTCTTGCATCAAGTTGATTTGTTGCAATAGATTTATTATCACGCTTCACGGCACTCGTCTCTCCCCCAACCACATGTGAACGGTTAACAGGCGCTGCAGCCTCAGCACCATTACCTCAGCCATCTGCTGCTGATAGAGTTCGTAAGCACGCTTTGCCTGCTGACGCGTCACACCACGAGCCGACAGTTCGGTAGCCATATCATTCTTACTCTTACCCGAAGCAAGCCCATTCTTCACATAATCCACCACCTGCTGATCAGTCATAACTCCCTGAGCCACAGCCGACGATGTGGTAACACACACAATCAAGAATAACGTTAAAATTCGTTTCATGCCAATTTACATATTAAATTCCATGCAAAGGTATGAAAAAAAAAGCAACTTACAAAACATTTCCTCGAAAAACACAAAAATCACCCACTACTTTTCTGGTCAATGGAATAAACCCATTTCGGTCATTAGGGTTTTAGAGGATTTAGGATGGAGGTAGAATCACATCAAGTGCCTTGTTTGTAATAAAAAAAAGACTTAACGAAGACTTAACAAGGGCAATTCTCCCATCCGAATGGGAGAATTGGTAACGTTAAGGTAGAGATATGGTAGAGATAAGGTAGAGATAAGGTAGAGATATGCCTAATGACGGAACATTTTCTTAAAGAAACCAGTAAAACGTTTACGTCTGTACCAATTCCTATCGTGAGTAGTCTTTATATTAAGAGCCAGATTTACAGTCTTTTCAACGGGAAGCGCGAGCGTTTTTGCATATTCCCTTACCACAAATTCAAAGAGATCCAACCGCCCGGTAAAACGAGTAAGATTGCGGAGTCGTTCCTTAAGCGGTATCTCGCAATTTTGTGGATAGAACTGCATACGGTTGATGTCAATAAGGCAGAACATATCATCTGAGGGTACTGAGAGTTCTGAGGGTTCTCTTGTGCTGGAGGTGAGATTCACTCCTCCACTTCGTTCCGTCGGAATGACAAACAAGGGATTAGTGGTAATGAGGGTTCTGACATTGGTGTCATTAAGGTCGTTATGCAGTACACCTTTTGTGTGGAGTCTGGCAACAAACTGAGCAAAACGAGTAGCCATCTCAGCATCCCAATCATCGCGATCCGACCAATCCTCCATCGGTGGCAGTGGCATATAGGATGATATATAATAGCAGTAGTCTATCAATCCCATTCGTTTCGTCTCCTCATATCGTATCGGACGAGGAGTACAAAATCCTCTCGCAACGAGTTCCACCCCGTTATGATAGGACTTATAAGCCTTATTCTTACGGAAAAAGGTATAGATTATTTTCTGAAACAGATTAGGTCGTTTAAATCGTTTTACAACCACATCCTCTCCATCAATATTGACAAGCCGGATCTCATTGCGACCCGAAAACAGCACACGACCGGTATTTTCAAAATTGGTAATCATGGGTTAGCGGTTAGCGGTTATGATGGTTTTGCCAATGAGGTTGTAGTAGTTGCGCCCAATGGTGTAGTTCCAGAGGTTGTGCCAGTCGGAGGATGATTTACAAGGTAAAATGGTCACTTCCCTTTTAGGGAGTGCCGCATCAAGGTTATCACAGAAATTAGCAATAAACTCAAACATATTATACTCTTCAAGCATCCTCCTCTTACATTCTCCTAAAATATGGGAAGATGATTCATATCTCTCTCTGTCTATCTGTCTTTCAATAATATCTATTGCTTGCTCAGGACGACGGATATCTATCGGTTCGAATGCCTCTTGAGGAAAATAATCGCCCACATTGGTACATCCGTGATAGAATGGGAAAGACTCAGCAAGATAGCAATCTCCGAGTTTCTCAGTCCAATAATATGGTTCGGAAGAGTTCTCTATCACAATATGATATTTATATGGAGCCAGAACCTCATACTTATCATCAAACGGATTGGAACCTCTGCCGAACACATCAAGACGATTACCGAAATGTTCCTTCAGTTTATTCACAAAACGTATTCTGTCGATATGTCCTCTCGTAAATGCCTTATCCGACGAAATTACCGAAAGGAGTTTAGTCTTCTCAGGAGTTGGGGAGGAAGCAAAAGCATCAAAGTCGAGGTTTGCCGTAACCACACCTTCGGCATTTTCCTTATACTCAATAAACCAATGCAGAATGGCAGGAGTATAATGCACTTGAGTAAAGCCATTATTTACTTTCACACCTTTCTGGCACACACAAACATGCCCGAACTGGCTCAGATATTTCTTTGGATAGACAAGTACTGACCGAGGTTCGGTGGCAAGAAAAATCACGTTTTCAGGAGCCACTTTACACGTTTCAGGCACTCTCACACCCTTTCCTTGTACAATCCAGAAATCTGGGTTCTCTACCTCTTCGTCAATATAGAAACGATATCTCCCATCAAGCGACATCATACCGTGACCACGAGTCTGACGATGGTAGATAGTTCCGAGTTCAGGTCGATATGGAGTGAATTTTACTTTGTACATATTCTGAAATTTTTATTGCACATTTCCCAAATAAGTTTAAGCCATACCATGAACACAGGCAAGGCCTTGAGGGCATAAGGTTGGATAAAGGCTTTACGGATAACCTGCGGAAAGATGTCTGTTGGTGAAAGGCTGCTGACAACAAACACCAACACAAACAAAGCGATATCCCATCCCGTTCGTTTTGCCAGTGATGAACAATACCAAATTGCCACTCCCACAAGTGCAATTATATAACTGCACGACTCACTCCCCGTACTGAACAGCACCACAAACATAAGCATCGAAGCAAGAGTCATTCGTCGGAACAGCACATTCCCATATTGCCGTACCCTCAGCAGCGGAAACGCAAGAAGTAACACTCCAGGTATTATCAGCCACAAATCAGAATACGTGCCACATCCTGAAATCTTCCTCACCATCCCTAAAACAGATATATTCTGATAGAAAGCAAAAAGATTATCAGTATTCTTCGAAGTAAGGCTATTGTACCATTCCCCATACTGAGATACCACAAACGATGGACTACTTATCAGCATCGGCAATATAAACGCCAAAGCCCCCCATCCTATCAGCCACAACAGGAAGTGAAGTCGTTTTTCTTTAGGAAGGAAAAGGAAGAAAACAAGTCCTACTATCCCATATAATTTCACGAAAGTGCCTACCACAATACAAAGTGTTGCCCATCCTATTTTTCCCTTCTCACAGAACACCCAGGAAAGGAGTATTAATCCTACAGTTGCTATATTGAATTGGGAAAGACTGAGAGCGGTAAAGAGTTCATTTGTACAAAACCACAGGATAATCAGTTGTTGTTTCCACGTAAATGTCGAACAACGTATTGTCCAAAACAGAAACAAAGCCAATGCGATATGCCACAGAACTAACCCCATCCACCTTGGTAGGATAGCAAACGGAGCAACAATTATGCTGAACAATGGTCCGTAATGGTTCATATCATGATATTCGGCAGGATATTCCGCAAAGAGGGAAGTCTCATTCACCGTGTGGCGAAACACTCTGCAGTAAATATCAAAATTATTGCTATCGCTGTTGATTATAGCAGAAACCACAGCGAGCACCACCCACAAAACTAATAAGGTGTAATGGGATGTAAGAATTCTATTTAGGGATATTCCTGTCAAGTGCATCTTTCAATCCGTTCCAAACAGATTCAACATCAATCAGTTTCATCCTCTCCTCATACGTCATTTGTCGCTCTTCCTGTTCATTAGCCGACATGATATCCTCCGTGCTTATGCCAGAATAGTGTTCTCCTTCATCTGGTTGCCAAAGTCCTTTGCGTATGCCTGGAGGGAAAATGGCATAAGTAGGTACTTTCAAGGCCTGTGCTATATGGCGTGGACCACCTTCATTTCCAAAGAAGAAATCACAGTTGGAAGTCAGCGCACAAAGGTCAGGAAGTGAATTAGCCTCTATATTGGTAAAGATATGCGGGTCGTTGTCTAATTCCTTGTGATACTGCAAAGCACAGTTTCTTTCAACATCACCCGCAAAGTTGAAGATTATCTGAGCATCGTAATCCTTTATTATTCTTCGCAATATCTCCTTCATATACTCCTTAGGCCACACCTTATATTCCTGTCGGGCAGTAGGAGTACATATCATCACTGTTCGGTCAAAGTCAACACCTTGTTTCTGCATATAGTCACGGAACTGCTGCCGATGTTCTTCGGATACATACAACCGGAAGTCTTCACTCGCCTTCACCTCAGTCACTTTCTCCAGCGGTTTAAGTAAGAGGTTGTTCTGTTGAACTCTATTAAGCAAATTGTTATGGTTGTCAATCTGATAGTTAAGTATTCCCTTACCATATTTCTTCTTCGAACCTATGCGGAACGGAGTTGAGAGAGAAAACAACGAAAACCACAGAGTTTTGAGGGTTCCGCGCATGTCTATAATGACATCATAATGAGTATCATGAACTGTCTTCCATACCTTTGTAAGATATTTCCTTGCGTTATGATTCTCTTCGTTGTCAAAGGTAATCACATGGTCCACATCAGGATGATTCTCGTAAAGAGTGTGTATGCCTTTGTTGATTACCAAATCGACTTTAGCATTAGGGAATGTCTGTTTCAGGCTATGACACAACGCCATAGAAAGCACAGAATCACCTACCCTCCTGAAACGTATTACCAATATATTCTTTATTTCCATATTCTACCATTAAACCATTAAACCATTACGCCATTACCCCTCCCCTAATGCTGTTTCGTCAGCACTTCTGTTGCCTGAAGATTGCTGTAAAGATAATTCCTCATATCCAAAGCCACAGAATCCATGACATCTGTCCGTTTGCCATCTTGATACGTTACCTCCAACTTATCAGAAGGTCTATATACATAGAGATGGTCAGCATCTCTTACCCCCATCACATCATCTGCACAATAGAAAGCATATGGTCGGCTGTCGCTGAGCAAATCCACTCCGAAATTCTGTACTCCCGACTCAATGCCAAGCAAACCGAGAAGTGTTGGTTGTACATCCATCTGCACTCCCCATCCATCTCTCACAGCGGGAGCCTCACCAGGTATATATATAATAAGAGGTATATGGTTGTACGACTGAGGCATTTCGTTTTCTGCCTCACCAACCAAAGCACCATGATCACCAAGAAGGACAAAGATGGTATTCTCGTACCATGATTGCCCGTTAGCCTTACTGAAAAACTGCTGTAACGACCAATCAGCATATTCCACTATCTGCTGCTCTATATCCTTGCTCCTCGGATGGAAATAATCCGGAATGACATAAGGAGGATGATTGCTGATACTGAGAAGGGTGGCAAAGAATGGTCGGCCAGCATTCTCAGAAGGATTAAGTCTCTGTATAGCATAATCATACAGGAAATCATCCTGCACACCGAAACTGTTTACCACCTTCTCGGCAGGATAATCCTCCTGAGAATAAATTTCTTCATAACCATTGGTCCGGAAGAAAGCATTCATATTGTCGTACTGTGATTCGTGAGTCATATAGAACATCGTTCTGTAACCTCTCTCCCTCAGCACATTTGGCAGTCCTTCATAGCGTGGTATATTGGTACCTTTCATCATATTCCTCTCCAATATAGCAGGGAAAGAATAGAGGGTTGCAAACATCCCGTGATTGGTATGTATTCCCGATGAATAGAAATTGGTAAACAACAGACTTTTGCTTGCAAGACTGTCCAAGAACGGTGTCAGATTTTTCGTATTACCGAATGTGCCCATCAGATTTGCACTCATAGATTCCATCAATATCAACACCACATTCTTCTCCTCAATCTGCACCCTGCACCCTGCACCCTGCACCTTGTCTGCATCCCAATGATAATAACCGGCAACATTCCTGAGTGCCTCTTCCGAGTCCATCACATTGAGCGCCTTGTTCTCTGGACGGAAATCATCGAGGGTACTCGTAAGCAGATTAAAGGTGGGACTTACTCCCAACTGATTGAGGAATGCATCATCGCAATAATAGGCTGCGCTGACCTTAATAGGATTGTATCCTGTACGACCTCTTATACCGAATATACATAAACCAATACATACCAACCCTATCAAGAAGGCACCCCACCTTGAATGAGGACGAGGACCACCAGAACCCTCTGCCCTCTCAACTCTAACCTCTAACCTATTCACCAACCACACGAAAAGCACTATCAACAGAATAAGTGCAATCAGCGGAGGATAGTAGGACGGTTCGCCAAACAACATCCCAAGCGTCTGTGTACCATATTCTGCCCAATTCCAGATGCTCGAATTGATATTCTTGAAGAAATATTGGAAATAAGGGATATTGGCTGTGGAAATAAGTATGACAAGCGACCAAAGTATCTGCATCCACACAGTCATAGGTCGGAGTATCCATTTGCCACAATAGCCAATAAAACACCCCACCCAGCACACGAACAAAGGCAGTATCAGGATATAGCATCCCACCACATTGTCAAGCCACAAGCCTCTGACGAAAGCCCCTAATGGTAGGAGCGGCTGTGATGCTGAATCGGCCGAGAGCATGTTATGCGCCACTATAAAGAGTGCCAATCTCAACACAAACGTAAGTGCCAAACCAAGCAGATGAACACTTACCAAATACCTTAATACCTCAAGAAATCGCTTCATAACCGACAAAATTACAAAAAAACTCGCAAATTATAGCGATTAAATCATAAATATTTTATATTTTTGCAAAAAAAATAGCATAAATATGGTACTTTTGAGTTTTGATACCGAAGAATTTGACGTGCCTCGTGAACATGGAGTGGAGTTCTCGTTAGAGGATGGAATGGCGGTTTCGGACTACGGCACTAACGTAATTCTCGACACCCTTAAGGCAAACAGAGTAAAAGCCACTTTCTTCTGCACATCAAATTTCGCCACCAATGCGCCATCAACCATGCAGCGCATAAAAGACGAAGGCCACGAGATAGCCTGTCATGGTTGCGACCATTGGGAGCCTAAGCCATCCGACGTAAGACAAAGCAAGCAGATTATAGAGGAGCAAATGGGAGTGAAATGCGAAGGGTATCGCCAACCAAGGATGTTTCCTGTAAGCGATGAAGAGATAGAAGCATGTGGATATACCTATAATTCTTCACTCAATCCCGCTTTCATACCAGGCAGATATATGCACCTCACCACCCCACGGACATATTTCATGAAGGGGAATGTGCTTCAGATACCGGCATCCGTATCACCAATCTTCCGCATCCCTCTCTTCTGGCTCGCACTGCATAACTTCCCTGAAGCATTGTACCATTTCCTTGTGAAAAGAGTACTGAAACACGATGGCTATTTCAACACTTATTTCCATCCTTGGGAATTCTACGAACTGAAAGAACATCCAGAATTCAAGATGCCGTTTATCATAAAGAACCACTGCGGCAAACAACTCCAGCAGCGTCTCGACAGACTTATCAAGATGTTGAAAGAACAAGGAGAAGGATTCGGCACATACTCAGAATTTGCCCACTCTGTACCCCATTAACCCTTTAACCCATTACACCATACACCATTACACCATTACACCATTACACCATTACACCATTATGATACGATTAGGACTTGTATTGCCATGTTATAACGAAGAAGAAGTTCTCGAACTTTCCGTAAAACGCCTCAGCGAACTATTTGCCGACCTCATCAGCAAAGGGAAGATAAGTACCGACAGTTTTGCACTTTTCGTCAATGACGGTAGCAAAGATACGACTTGGGAACTTATCACCCGTCTCCATGATGAATACAACTTTGTGAAAGGGCTCAACCTTGCCCACAACGTAGGCCATCAATACGCCATAATGGCTGGTATGATGAAAGCAAAAGATATGTGTGACGCAGTGGTAACAATAGACGCTGACCTACAAGACGAACTGGCATGCATAGAACAGATGGTTGATGCTTACGCAAATGGCTATGATGTTGTATATGGAGTGAAAGTACAGCGCAGTGCCGACCCGTGGCTCAAACGTATTTCCGCCCAGATGTTCTACCGCTTGCAGGAGAAGATGGGTGTCAACATGGTATATAACCATGCCGATTTCCGTTTCCTAAGCAAACGAGCACTTGAAGCATTGTCGAGATATCCTGAGAGAAACCTCTACCTCAGAGGACTGATACCTCAGATAGGATTTCCTTCGACCACCGTGGAAGACCACCTGAGCGAACGACAGGCAGGGGTATCGAAATACACTCTCAACAAGATGCTCAACCTTGCACTCGACGGCATTACTTCTTTCTCCGTAAAACCGCTCTATTATGTAGTCTATATTGGCATCATCTTTATTTGCATCAGCCTCTTGATTGCCATCTATGTGATTTACTCACTCGTAGCAGGCAATTCACAGCCAGGATGGGCCTCACTGATGCTATCGCTTTGGTTTGTGGGAGGTGTCATACTTATCGCTCTCGGTGTGGTGGGTACTTACATCGGGAAGATATACAGCGAGACTAAACAACGCCCACAATACAACATACAGGATTTTCTGGATTAAGCAAAAGGGGCAAGGGTTCGTTCAAGAGTTTAAGGAGTTCAAGATGAAAATCAATAGGGAAGAGTTAGGACGTATCATTCGGTTTGGCAT
>R05__coassemble_732_pt1 | contig 13661 bp, 11 predicted proteins | sample R05__metabat2_high_PE_017 | metagenome-assembled genome bin R05
GTACCCAATAGGCAACGACCGTTCGTTCGTGACCAGCGACTACGGACCTTGGGGAAGTCAGAAAATGATGTTCAGCCCAAGTGTACTCAAAGACGGTGACACATGGTACGCAGTATGGCAACTCAACGAAAAGAACAATCAGTTTGCTACCACAAAGACATCAGTACTCTCCGTGTGGAAACCACAAGACTACCCATATGTAACTACAACCGACAACAAACCGCTTACCGTTCTTAATCCACTGCTCACCAAACAGCACGGTCAGTTCGCAGTGACTTTCGCCACCAAAGACGGGAAATACTACCAGGTAACCAGTTCCGATTTCAAGACCTGGAGTAAAGCCACAAGCGTTACATCAGTAAAATATACCCACAAGAAATGTGTAGTCAATGGTCAGACATTCACAGGAGATATCTCCACAGCACCATGGACTCTCATCGAGAACCTCATCAACAAAATCGATGCAACACAGGTACGCGAAGCAAAATACAACGAGAGTATGCGCGACGATGAACGCCGATTTATGAATATCCACGACCTCCAAGCCAATCTCACCATCGACTTCGCAGGTTCAAAAGCAATAAGCAACCACCTCATCGGCATATTCTTCGAAGACATCAACTACGCTGCCGACGGAGGACTCTATGCCGAACTCATCCAGAACCGCGACTTCGAATATACAAATAAGGATAACGGAAACTGGAACAGCAAGTCGTTCTGGAAAACAGAAGGCGAAGGCAGTTTTAATATTGCCACCGACAACCCTATCCATAAGAACAACAGCCACTACGCAATCCTCTCAGGAGGCAAAGGCACCAAGTTGGTAAACGAAGGATTCGACGGTATATGCGTCAAGGCTGGGGAGAAATACAACCTCGCCGCATTCCTCAGGTCAGAAAACGGTCAGCACCCTACCGTTTATCTTCGTGAAGGTGACAAAATCATCGCCAAGACATCACTCTCTTCATCAAAAGACTGGAAACAACAGAAAGCCGTTCTCGCAGTAAAAGAGACTTCCACAAAGGCAGAATTGGTCATCGAACTCAGCAAAGAAGGCAGTCTTGATATCGACTTCGTAAGCCTCTTCCCGCAGAACACCTTCAAAGGCAGGAAAAACGGCATGAGAACCGACCTCGCACAAACACTTGCCGATATGCAGCCTAAGTTCGTGAGATTTCCAGGTGGATGTCTTTCACATGGTAACGGACTCAACAATATGTACCACTGGAAAAATACCATCGGACCGCTCTGGGAACGCAAAGGCGACTTCAATATATGGCACTACCACCAGAGCCTCGGACTCGGATTCTATGAATACTTCCAATTCTGCGAAGATATAGGAGCCGAACCACTCCCTGTTCTCCCAGCAGGAGTGCCATGCCAGAACTCCAGCATAGGAGGTATGGGACAGCAGGGTGGACTTCCATTCAAGGCAAACGCTACCGACGACAGCGTTATGACTATGGAGGAATACCTACAGGAACTCCTCGACCTTATCGAATGGGCAAACGGAGACCCTAAGACCAGCAAATGGGCAAAGATGAGAGCCGATGCAGGACATGAGAAACCATTCAACCTGAAGATGCTGGGAGTAGGAAACGAAGACCTCATATCCGATGTATTCGAAGAACGCTTCACATTCCTCAAGAACGGCATCAAAGCAAAATACCCAGACATCAATATAGTAGGCACAGCCGGACCATTCTTCGAAGGAAGCGACTACGAATACGGATGGCAGATAGCAAAGAAAGAAAATGTGGAAATAGTGGACGAACACTATTATGTCAATCCAGGATGGTATATCTACAACCAGCAGTTCTACGACAAATACGAAAGGAAAGGTCCGCAGGTATATCTCGGAGAATGGGCAAGCCGCAGCAACCGACTTGAGAATGCCCTCGTAGAAGCACTCCACATCACCAACCTCGAACGTAATGCCGATATAGTAACCATGTCGTCTTATGCTCCTCTGTTTGGCCGTGAAGGACACTGCCAATGGAATCCAGACCTCATCTACTTCAACGGAAGTGAGGTACACCCAGCACCAAGTTACTACACTCAGATGCTTGCAGGAAGAAACAGCGGAACAGAATACATCCCTTCAACAATCACATTCGTAGGCACAGATGGAAAAGACGCTCCACAATCAGAAGGAGTGACACTCAGAGTGAACTCGTCTGTTGTGAAAGCAGAAAACGGAGACCTGATAATCAAACTCGTCAACCTGCTCCCTCAGACCGTGACAATGAAACTCAATCTGGCTGGCTTCGACAACTTCAACAAAGAAGCCCAGCTATCAGTACTTTCTGGAAACCCTACAGATTCAAAAGCAGCCCCTAAGAACTCTACCCTCACAGTAGGCGAACAGACAACTTATGAATTACCTGCACACTCTTTCAGCGTCATCAGAATTACCCGATAGATTTACATATCCATTCGAATACACACCTCATCCATTAGCACTTAAGGCAGTGGATGAGGTGGTGTGCTATTTAGATAAACACCTCCACCCATCAGAACCATCAGAACCATCAGAACCCTCAAAACCATCAGAACCATCAGAACCATCAGAACTATCAGAACCCTCAGAACCATCAGAACACTCAGAACACTCAGAACCCTTGAACCCCTTGAACTCCTCCACTGGCAAGATGTTCGGAGTTCTCGTAGTAAAACACGAAAGGGGCATCGGCTATTTAGCCGCATATTCAGGGGCTTCTCCCAATTCTCTCGACAACGCCGACTCTTTCTTCGTACCACCAATCTACACACTCCCACCCCACTCTATTCCCCATTCAAAAGAAGAATCCCACAAACTCCAGGATTATATATTCTCACAATATAATCTCCTCAACGCCAAAGGAGAAACAAAAAACCTCTTAGAGATATTCGCTGATACTCCTCTGAAATATCCCCCTTCAGGAAGTGGAGATTGTTGTGAACCGAAACTCCTGCAATATGCCTACCTCAACCACCTCACCCCTATCTGTATGGCTCAGTTCTGGTACGGCAAATCTCCTAAAGAAGAAATCCGACACCACCTCTCCTTCTATCCCGCATGTCAGGGAAGATGCAAACCAATACTCTCATGGATGCTTCAGGGACTGGATGTAGAACCCAATCCACTGGATAAAGCCAACAAAGAATTGGAGGAAAAACTGACCGTTATCTACGAAGATGAGTGGATTATGGTGGTCAACAAACCTTCGGGAATGCTTTCCGTATCAGGAAAAGTACATGCTCCTTGTGTAACAGATATCATCCGCGATGTAAGTGCAGTCCACCGACTCGATATGTTCACTTCCGGACTCCAGATACTCGTCAAGACAACTGCCCAAACAGCAGAAACCACCTTCAAGGATATGCAGCACCTCTTTGCTAACCGACAGATAAAGAAACGCTATCTCGCACTCGTGGAGGGACATGTAAGAGAAGAAAAAGGTACTATCAGCATCCCTCTTTCCTCTGATTACCTCAACCGCCCTTGTCAACGAATCGACTACGAACACGGGAAAACTGCAATTACCGACTATGAGGTAATCGAACATCGAGAAAATACCACTTTATTATATCTCTATCCCCACACTGGTCGCACACACCAACTCCGCATACACTGTGCTTCTCCCGACGGACTCGGATGCCCTATCTGCGGAGACAGACTTTACGGTCCTTCATCCAACTATTCAGAGCACAATCCTCAAAACAAAGATGTCATCCGACTTCACTTGCAAGCACAAGCCATAGAATTTGAACATCCTATTACAAAAAATGCAATTCGTTTGGAAATTTCTCACGATTTTTAGGAAATTTCCAAAATTTTATCTAATTTTGCAATTCAATTACAAAAATGTACACGTTATGATAATGAATAATTGGTTTGAATGTAAGGTGTCCACCAATAAGGACATGGGTGAAGGAAAATTTAAGAAAACAACCGAATCTTACCTCGTAGATGCACTCTCATTTACCGAGGCAGAGGCTCGTATAACCGAAGAAGTATCCCCATTCTGCAACGGAGAACTCGATGTAACAGATATCAAACGCGCCAAATATGCCGAACTCTTCACATCAGAAGTTGACAGCGACGACAAATGGTATAAGGTGAAAGCCAATTTCATCACACTCGACGAGAAGACCGAGAAAGAGAAGAAGACAGCCGTTCTCTACCTCGTACAGGCCGCCACTCTCGAAGGGGCTCTACATAATTACAAGGAAGGAATGCAAGGAAGTCTGGCCGACTACGAGATAGCACTTATCCAGGAGACCAACCTCCTCGATGTATTCCCATTAAAAGTCGAAGAATGAGAGTAAAACTGCATATAGAACAACTGCTTGACGAACTTCCTGAAGACGTTCGGCTCGTTGCGATATCCAAATATCATCCCAATGAGGCAATCCGCGAGGCATATGATGCCGGACAACGCAAATTCGGAGAATCACACGTGCAGGAACTCATCCAGAAACAACCACAACTCCCTCAGGACATACAGTGGCACTTCGTAGGTCACCTACAGACCAACAAAGTGAAATACATTGCACCATTCATATCCCTCATTCACTCCGTTGACTCACTGAAACTCATCAACGAAATCGACAAACAAGCCGCCAGAGCAGGAAGAACCATCGATATTCTGCTGCAAATATATATAGCACGTGAAGAAACTAAATTCGGATTCTCAAAAGAAGAGTTGTTTGAAACTCTCAGAACACTGCAAAACGACTCCAAGGAACATAACTACCGCATAGTGGGACTGATGGGAATGGCCACCAACACACTCGATGAATCACAGATTCGCAGCGAATTTCAATACGCCCACTCCATCTTCCAGGAAGTGAAAGACACTTTCTTCCCCGACGATTCCAATTTCAAGGAACTCTCAATGGGAATGAGCGACGACTACCATATCGCCGTAGAAGAAGGAAGCACAATGGTAAGAGTGGGAAGCCTCATATTCGGCGAACGAAATTACCAAAACTAGAAAATCTAGAATATCCAGAATCTCTAGAATATCTAGAAAATCTAGAATATCTAGAATATCTAGAAGATCTAGAACCTCTAGAATAAAAAACGCAAAAAACCTAAAATATATGACTGATAAACGCAAAGATATAGTACGCGATTTGGCACGACAACTGGGAATAGCCATGAGTCCTGCCACTGTTACTAATATCGCAAACCAGATGGTACCACTGAAATTCGCACACAGAAAACCTATTATTAAAGAAGGTGAAGACTGTGACCACATCTTCTATATCGACAAAGGACTTGTACGCCTGTTCTACCACAAAAACGGCAAGGAAATAACAGAACATATCGCCTGTGAAAAAGAACTGGTGTGCTGTCTTGAGAGTTATTTCACCCACACTCCGTCAAAACTCACGATGCAGACATTGGAACCAACGATACTCTATGCACTCTCCTACAAATCATTGGAGGCACTCACAAAAGACTCTTATGAAGTGTGTCAACTATATTTTGCCATACTCAAAAACACCATACTTTTGCAACTCCGTAAGGCCGATATGGTAAGGTTTGAATCAGCCAAAGACCGCTATCTGCTCACCGTAGAACACACTCCAGAGATTGCTGCCCGAACTCCGCTTCAGTACCTTGCATCAGTATTGCAAATCACTCCAGCAACCCTTTCCCGAGTACGCAGCCAAGTCAACACCGACAACTAATCATTACACCATTACACCATTACATCATTACACCATTACACCCTATTCCGTACCTTTCCTGCAATAAACGCCTTCACATTCCCCACACATATATCAATCAACCTTTGCCGAGCCTCTACGGTTGCCCAGGCTATATGTGGAGTAAGAAAACTATTACGCGCTTTTAGCAAAGGATTATCGATAGATGCTGGTTCACTCGTAAGCACATCAGCACAATAAGCCGCAATAACGCCGTCGTTGAGAGCATCTGCGAGGTCTTGTTCGTTTACCAGTCCACCCCTTCCGCAGTTTATCAATATGGCAGAAGACTTCATCTGCTTTAGAGTTTCTCTGTTTATCATTCCTTGATTATCGTTGGTCAACGGACAATTCAGACTCACCACATCACTCTCCCTCAGCAAATCAGTTAACGTCACGCTCTTTATTCCTTCGGGTAATTGCTCTTGTGATTTCGATGTAACGGCTGCCACCTTCATACCAAACGCCAAAGCAGTCGTTGCCACCTTCATACCAATATTGCCAAGACCGACAATACCCATCTGCTTGTCTGCTAATTCGTGGAACGGACTGTTCCAGTAGCAGAAATCCGCACTTCTGCTCCACACTCCTTCCCGAATCTCGGTAGTGTATTTATCAATGCCGTGAACCACATTCAGTAAATGCGCCCACACCATCTGCACCACACTGTCGGTACTGTAGGCTGGGATATTAGTCACCACAATCCCTCTCTTGTGAGCCTCCGTCGTGTCCACCACATTATATCCTGTAGCCAACACACCGATATATTTCAGCAAAGGCAACTGGCTCATCACCTCCGCATCCATCACCACCTTGTTAGTCAGCACCATCTCCGCATCCTTGCATCGTTCAACAGTCTGATTGCGGCTGGTCCTGTCGTATGCCACCACTTCAGCCAAACCATCTAATCCACTCCAAGACAGATCATCTGCCACTACCGAATAACCATCAAGTATTACCAATTTCATAACTTTCATTTTTCTTTTCTACTTGCAAATTTACAAACATTTTCCAGAATCAGCAAATGTTTTCTCGTTTTGAATTATGAATTGTGAATTTATTTTTATAACTTTGCATGATTTATGCATATGGAAGAGATAAAAGACATAGAAGAGAATATTGCAACAGTGCCTCAGGAGGATGATGCGACTTATGACCACGTAATCAAATACACTGGTCTTTTCGGCGGTGTACAGGGTCTGAATATGATGATGAATGTGGCTCGCAATATGATTGTTGCGAGAATTCTCGGTCCTGCCGGTACGGGAATTATTGGCAACATGTCGAATTTCGTGGAACTTATCCACCATTCATCCGACTTTGGGATGTGTTTCTCTGCCATCAAACATGTGTCGGAACTCTCTGAAGAGGCGGACAGGCAGACCGTTTCCAAATTCATCATGACGGTTCGCACTTTGTGTCTTCTTGCTGGTTTGCTCGGTACATTGATAGCACTTGTCTGCGCTCCGTTCACCGAATGGACTTCACCTCTCAACATAGTCATCATTGCTCCGATTGTAGGATTGCTCACAGTAACAAGCGGTGAACAGGCGATACTGAAGGGTATGAAGCAACTGAAGAAAGTGGCATTGGCATCTGTATTCTGCACTTTGGCTACATTGCTCGTCACGGTGCCTATATTCTTCCTTTTCCGTTTCACGGGAATTGCCGCTGCACTCCTTATCAACCAGATTGCAATATTCGCCATCACCCTTCACTACTCACATAAGGTGGAGCCATACAGGATTGGGATAGGGTCAAGAGGTCAAGAGTTCAAGGGTTCAAGAGTTCAAGAAATATGGACTTTGGGCAAACCTATGATTATCCTTGGTATAGGTTATGTCGTTGCGGGCATTTTCGGTAAGGGTGCAGAATACATTATCCGCCATTTTATAGTAGGTCAGTTTGCGGATATCGACCTCGGAAATGCAGAAGTTGGACTCTACACGGCTGGTTACAGTATTATAGTGACCTATGCATCCTATGTGTTCACCGCTATGGAGGTGGATTTCTTCCCTCGTCTCTCAGCCGCTTCACACGACATGTGCCGCTCCAACACCATTATAAACCGCCAGATAGAGGTCTGTGCCTTGCTTATGGCTCCGCTCCTCACAGCACTCGTTCTCTTCATGCCGCATATCATCCATATACTCTATTCCAGCCGTTACCAGGATGCCATCCCAATGGCAATATGCGCATCTCTCTTTATGTACTTCAAAGCCTTCTCTTCACCTGTGGAATATCTGGCGCTTGCAAAGGGAGATTCGAGGATGTATATGTTGGTAGAACTGGCCTACGACGTGATGATAGCCTGTATGATACCGTTTGCTTATACCCAGATGGGGCTTCTCGGATGCGGATTGGCACTTACTTTGGCAGGAGCCATCAACCTGGTATTCATTTACCTCATATATGTGCCACGCTACCATTTCAAATTCTCAACACGCCTCCTTTCACTCTATGCCGTACAGTTCATCCTCGTCAGTCTGACCATAGCGGCTGTAATGCAAAATGTAGAGACTCACGACCGCATTTTCAAATGGACAATCGGACCCGCAGCACTCATCATCTCAACCACCCTCTCTGTCTTCATCCTTAACAAAGAAACCAACATAATACAAAATATAAAAGCAAAAATCAGAAACCGCATAACCACATAACCACAAAACCGCATAACATCAAAACCACATGCCTCAGATATCAGTTCTTGTAGCCGTTTACAATTCCGAGAAATATCTCAGAGAATGTCTTGATAGCCTTGTCGGCCAGACTCTTACCGACATCGAAATCATCTGTATCGACGATGCAAGTACCGATTCCTCACTCTCCATCCTCAAAGACTATGCAGCCAACGATTCACGCATAAAAATCCTGCAGAACACTGAAAACATAGGTCAAGCAGCATCACGCAACAAAGGTATTGAGATTGCCAAAGCACCATACATATGCTATCTCGACAGCGACGACTGGTTCAATCCCGACTCGCTACAAATCATTCTCGATACCTTCAGCAAGAATCCTGAAGCAGATTGTGTGTTGTTTGAACTGAAAGAGTTCAAAGAGTCAAAGAGTTCAAGAGTTCAAGAGACTCGTTTCAATGGTGAGGAGGCATTTCTACTCTCCATCGATTGGCGGTTACACGGAGTATATGCAGCCAAAGCATGGCTCTTCAAAACATATCCATACGATACTGCCACACGCTATTATAGCGATGACAACTCAACCAGAATACACTATCTACACTCACATGAGGTAATACTTTCGAATGCAGTCTATAACTACCGTCAACACCCTGATGCAGGAACCACAAAACTGTCAATCCACACCTTCGACCATATCATAGCCAACCTCTCACTCCGACAGCAACTGATTGCAGAGAAAGTATCCGACGAGGCACTCTGTACCTTAGAGACCTACCGCCTGTACAACCTTATGGGAGCATGCAGAGACTTTATCCTTCACAGGAAGCATTTTACAGCAGATGAGCAGAAAGAAATCACTTCACGCATCACTACCGTACTCGCCACAATCGATACTCCCCGCATCCCAGCCCACATAAAGTACCGGTTTGGTTACTACCCCTTCAAATCCCCCACCCTCTTCATCCTGCAAGAAAATACATTCTGGAAACTCCGCAAAATGCTTGGGTTAGAGATTTGAGATAAGAAGTTTTTGCAGAGAAAGAGTTGGTAGGTAAGAAAAAAACATTAACTTTGCAACAAAAATATATAAATTATGGAAGATATTGTAATAACTGTCCCAACTTCAGACACCATGTTTGTAACTCAGTTGATGGAGAAAATGGGATATCTTGTTAAAAGTCGCAAACATCAAGGGGAGCGTAGCGGCACTTTCAGAGAACTTTTTGACAAGATGTCCACAGCTTCAGATCATGACTGGACATTGAGCGAAATAAATGCAGAAATAAATGCTGCCAGACAGCAAGCAAGGAAACAACAATGATAGTAGTCATAGATACAAATGTGCTTGTTGCTGCGTTACTGACACACAATCCTGAATCCCCCACACGTCGCATATATGATTATGTTGACAGCGGAGACATAATACCACTGTACAACAACGAGATTCTCAAAGAGTACGAAGAGGTTTTATTACGCGACAAATTCCACTTGATTCCGACTGATGTCAAAATATTGGTAGAAAAGATAGAAAGTTGCGGAATAAATTCTGAACGAGTGCCTTACGATGAGTTCATGAAAGATGAGAAAGACCGTGTGTTCTATGAAGTTACACTTTCTGTTGATGGCTCATTTCTTGTTACAGGTAATATAAAGCATTTCCCAGCAGCACCTCGTGTTGTAACCCCAGCAGAACTTATTGAATTGTTGGAAAACCAATGAACAATATCGTTGAAAATATTTACATTATAAAAATCATTGTTATGAAATCATTAAACAAAAGAACAGCACCAAAGAGTGCGGCACCTGAAAAGATAATCCAATTTGGTGAGGGAAATTTCCTCAGATGTTTCGTTGACTGGATTGTTTACAAAATGAACCGTAAGACCGACTTCAACGGAAGCGTAGTTGTGGTGCAGCCAATAGAAAAAGGTATGGTAGATTGGCTCAATGGTCAAGACTGCCTTTACCACGTCAACCTCCAAGGCAGACTCAACGGAGAGAAAGTAAATTCCCTCACACGCATTGACTGCATCAGCCGAGCTCTCAATCCATATACCCAGAACCAAGCCTTTATGGCACTTGCCGAACAACCAGAGATAAGGTTCGTGATTTCAAATACCACTGAAGCCGGAATCGCTTTCGATGATACGTGCAAGTTCACAGACGCTCCAGCAAGCAGTTACCCTGGCAAACTGACACAGTTGCTCTACCATCGTTACCAGACCTTCGGAGGCGCAAGCGACAAAGGACTCATCATAATGCCATGTGAACTGATTTTCCTCAATGGCCACCATCTGAAAGAATGCATATACAAGTATATCGAACTGTGGAAAGATGATTTCGGAGGTGATTATGAAGGATTTAAGGATTGGTTTACCAATTACTGCTACGTATGCGCTACATTGGTTGACAGAATCGTTCCTGGATTCCCACGCAAGGAAATTGCAGAAATCCAAGAAAAGATATGCTACAAAGACAATCTCGTAGTGCAGGGCGAAGCCTTCCATCTGTGGGTAATAGAAAAGCCTGAGAATATGAGCATCGAAGAACTGAAAGCCGAATTCCCAGCAGAGAAAGCAGGACTCAACGTGCTGATAGCCGAGTCGGAGAAGCCTTACCACGAAAGGAAAGTGACATTGCTCAATGGTCCTCACACAGTGCTCTCACCTGTGGCATTCCTCTCTGGAATCAATATAGTAAGAGATGCATGCAACCACGAAGTCGTAGGAAAATACATCCATAAAGTGCAGTTCGACGAACTGATGCAGACCCTCAACCTGCCGATGGACGAACTCGAGAAATTCGCAGGAGATGTGCTGGAGAGATTCAACAATCCATATGTTGACCACCAGGTGACAAGCATCATGCTCAACAGTTTCCCTAAATACGAAACCCGCGACCTGCCAGGACTGAAGACATATCTGGAACGCAAAGGCGAACTGCCACAAGGACTCGTATTCGGACTCGCAGCCATCATCACATACTACAAAGGTGGCAAGAGAGAAGACGGAACAGAAATCGTTCCTAATGATGCACCGGAAATCATCAATCTGCTCAAGAACCTCTGGGCAACAGCCGACACACAGAAAGTAGCAGAAGGAGTGCTCAGCGCAGAATTCATCTGGCACGAAGACCTCAACAAAATCCCAGGTCTCACCCAACTCGTAAAGACCGACCTCGACAAAATACAACAAATGGGTATGCTTGAGGCTGTAAAGACAATATTGTAAAAAAAAACAAACAAAAACGTAAACCAAATTTAAGAATATGAAACAATTTATGGATGAAAACTTTCTGTTGCAGACTGAAACAGCACAGAAGTTATACCACGAACACGCATCTAAGATGCCTATCATTGACTACCATTGTCATCTCGTTCCGAAAATGGTGGCAGACAACCACAAATTCTCTTCAATAACCGAACTATGGCTCGGTGGTGACCACTACAAATGGAGAGCAATGCGCTCAAACGGAGTGGCTGAGAAATACTGCACAGGCAAAGACACTACCGATTGGGAAAAATTTGAGAAATGGGCAGAGACAGTGCCATACACATTCCGCAACCCACTGTACCACTGGACTCATCTTGAACTGAAAACTGCATTCGGCATAACCAAACTGCTGAAACCAGAGACTGCAAGGGAGATATACGACGAATGTAACGACAAACTCGCCAACGACCCTACATTTACCGCAAGAGGTCTGATGAAGAAATACAATGTAGAGATAGTCTGCACTACAGACGACCCAGTTGATGATCTTCGTTACCACAAGCAATATGCTGCCGAGAACGGATTTACACGTATGATTCCCGCATGGAGACCCGACAAAGCAATGGCTGTAGAGAACGCCAAGAATTTCAGAGCATATATAGAAAAACTGAGTGAGGTGAGCGGAGTAACGATATCTTGTTTCCAGGATGTAATCGACGCCCTGCAGAAACGTCATGACTTCTTTGCTGAGAATGGTTGCAAACTCTCCGACCACGGAATAGAGGAATTCTATGCAGAGGACTATACGGAGGAGGAAATAAAGGCTATCTTCAACAAAGTTTATGGTGGCAACGAACTCACTAAGGAAGAAGTGCTGAAGTTCAAGAGTTGCATGCTGGTGAAATTTGCCGAAATGGACAGCGACGCAGGATGGACACAACAGTTCCACTATGGTGCAATCAGAGACAACAACACCAAGATGTTCAATCTTCTCGGTCCTGACACTGGATTTGATTCAATAGGTCAGTTCAACACCTCTAAGGCTATGTCGAAGTTCTTCAACCGTCTTGCACTTGAAGACAAACTGACAAAAACTATCATTTACAACCTCAACCCAGCCGATAATGAAGTGGTTGCCACAATGCTCGGAAATTTCCAAGACGGCAGTTGTCCTGGTAAAATCCAATGGGGATCAGGTTGGTGGTTCCTTGATCAGAAGCGAGGAATGGAGAACCAGATGAACACACTCTCTGTACTGGGACTCCTGAGCCGATTTGTAGGAATGTTGACCGACTCACGCTCGTTCCTCTCATACCCACGCCACGAGTATTTCCGCCGTACACTATGCAATCTGCTCGGAAACGACATCGAGAACGGAGAAGTTCCATCAACAGAAATGGACAGAATCCAGCAGATGGTGGAAGATATAAGTTACTATAATGCAAAGAATTATTTCAATTTCTAAATATCTTATACTGATTTGGGTATGCGGATTATCGGCAATAAAATCCGCAGCCCAACAATCAGCCACATTCCTGCAAACACTGAAAACCGTAGAGGTGAAGGTGAACGGGGAATGGGGCGAACCTCCAGTGATGACAAAAGGGAATGGTGACTATGTTGAGATTTCGTTTGACGACTTGCAACACAATTATGTGCGCTATATTTACCGAATCACTCACTGCGATGCCAACTGGGAAAAATCCGATATATACGAAGGAGATTATCTGAAGGGAATGAATGGTGCATACCGATTAGAAAATTATTCACAGTCGGTAACACCAGAAATGGAATACAACCACTACACACTGCGTCTGCCCAACGAGGATAACCAATTGTTGCTGAGTGGAAACTACAAGGTTGAATTTTTCGAAGACGGAGACGATGAACCTGTAGCGGTGGCTTGTTTCAGTATTCTTGAGCCGAAGGTAAGTGTTGACATAAATGTGAGCGGAAATACCGACATCGACACATACGCATCACATCAACAAGTAGAATTCACAGTAAACTACAAGAACTATGCTAACGTGAGCAGTCCGGAGACCGAATTCTATCCCGTAGTTGTACAAAATCACCGTTGGGATACACATGTATCCGATATTAAACC
>R05__coassemble_803_pt1 | contig 12778 bp, 11 predicted proteins | sample R05__metabat2_high_PE_017 | metagenome-assembled genome bin R05
AGCAATGGGTGAGATATACTCCTGCGCTCGTCCCTCGCTCCGTCGATATGACGTGTTCTGGTTGGGTTGACAACGAGAGATTTGGGTTTACGGAGATTTACGAAAGATTTGCGGAAATCTACGTTTAGCGAAGCATCAGGAGAAATGCATGTGCCTAATTGTATGTAATTGCCAAAACATTTATCTTAATCGATACTTAATCTGAGAGAAAAGACACCACTTACAAGGAAAAAATTTGTGTAGGTGGGACATTTTTGCTAACTTTGCACCTCAATATCAGAAACAAACCACACATATTATATAAAATCAGCAAAATATGAAACCAAGCATTCCAAAAGGCACACGCGATTTCTCAACTACCGAAATGGCAAAGCGAAACTACATATTCAACACAATAAAAGACGTTTACGCCCTCTATGGCTTCCAGCAAATCGAAACCCCGGCAATGGAAAACCTCAGCACCCTCATGGGAAAATACGGAGAAGAAGGCGACAAACTGCTCTTCCGCATACAAAACTCAGGAGAAAAAGCACAACTCCCACCCGAGAAAGGACTCAGATACGACCTCACAGTACCATTTGCACGCTACGTCGTGATGCACAGAGAAGAAATATCATTCCCATTCAAACGCTACCAGATACAACCCGTATGGAGAGCCGACAGACCACAGAAAGGCAGATACAGAGAATTCTACCAGTGCGACGCCGACGTAGTGGGAAGCGACTCACTCCTCAACGAAGTCGAACTAATGCAAATCATCGACACAGTATTCAACCGATTCGGAATAAGAGTAGCCATCAAAATCAACAACCGCAAGATACTCAGCGGAATAGCCGAAGTAATCGGACAAGCCGACAAAATAGTAGATATCACCGTAGCAATCGACAAACTTGACAAAATCGGAATCGAAAACGTAAACAAAGAACTCGAAGCAGACGGAATACCACAGGAAGCCATCCAGAAACTCCAACCCATCATCAACCTCAGCGGCACAAACGAAGAGAAACTCGAAAGCATCAAAACCGTCCTCAAAGACAGCGAAATCGGACTCAAAGGTGTAGAGGAATGCGAATGGATACTCCAGCACTTCACCCCAACCCTCTCCCAGCAGAACCAAGTAGAACTCGACCTCACACTCGCTCGCGGACTCAACTACTACACAGGAGCCATCTTCGAAGTAAAAGCACTCGACGCCGAAATGGGAAGCATCACAGGAGGAGGACGATACGACAACCTTACAGGAATCTTCGGACTCCCGGGAGTATCAGGAGTAGGAATATCCTTCGGAGCCGACAGAATATACGACGTACTCAACCAACTCGACCTCTACCCAAAAGAAGCCGAAAACGGCACACAAATACTCTTCGTAACCTTCGGAGAAACAGAAAGAGATTGGTGCCTCCCTATCCTCACAATGCTCAGAGGCAAAGGCATAAAAGCCGAAATCTATCCCGACATCGCCAAAATGAAAAAACAGATGAGTTACGCCAACTCAAAACAAATACCATTCGTCGGAATAGTAGGCGAAAACGAAATGAACGAAGGTAAAGTGATGCTCAAAAACATGCTCACAGGTACACAAGACCTCATCACCCCAGAAGAAATCATCACCCACCTCACACTCTAAGCACCACCCACTCCCGTCATATCGACGAAGCAAAGCGCTGAAAAGACAAAAAAGAGACTTGTGGACATTCAGAAAACTGTCGGAACGACAACAATAAACTTGGGGTAATTCAGAAAAAAAACAAAACAAAAATCCTGCCAGCCGAAATACGGCTGACAGGTGCGAAAATCAAGTTATTTAGAGTTAGTTATACAGCCTATAGTCTTTAGTCGGAAATCGCATTTTATAGAGTTGTTAGTATTTATATGCTTGAGCCTGTAGTCTTGTGATTTGAATTGAAACAATACGCTTGTGATTTAGCGGCGACCTCCACCAGAAACCCCACCAGAAGTCCTTGTTCCACCAGCAACTCTTGTCCCACCTGAAGTCCTCACTCCACCCACATTAGAACGGCTGCTGCTTGTACGGGATATACTTGAATTGCCACTTGTACGAGACGTTCCTGCGTTAGCACCTGAAGTTCTGGAAGTTGTAGCAGAAGTACGGGAAGTTGTAGCAGAAGTACGGGAATTATTGCCAAAGCGACTCCCCTCATTGTCACGATTATTCGTTACATTACCACGATTACCATTCATATTGCCCCTATTAGCATTCTCACCACCACGATTCATATTGCCACTTCCGTTCATATTGCCACTTCCGCTCATATTGCCACCACGATTCACTTCACCTCCTCGGTTCATATTGCCACCACGATTCACTTCACCTCCTCGGTTCATATTGTTTGCAACTACTCCCCGACCTGGTGCCATTCCACCGAAATGTGCTCCACCTCTGTAGTCACCAAAATGTGCTGGTTCACGATAGAAAAGACGACCACCCCAACGATCGTGAGCATAAACTCCGAAACTCCACCTGTGATCTACGAAAGATATTGGACGATAGAAGTAATCGTAACTCATCAGGAGCCTCCACTCAGCATCCGAAAGCAAAAGACGAAGAGCAGCATCTCGAGCACGAAGCACAAGTACATAGTCATCATAACGATAGCCCCTTGCCACTTCATCCAGATAGTCGTTCACCCCACATATGTAATCATAATTTATGCAGTAGATTTCGTCAATAAGAGCAGAACTCAGATTGAGCACATGAACCATCCTGTCGGTGAGAAAACGAGCATTGTCTCTCATTGTATAAAAACTCATCGGGCCCTGAGCATTAGCCACAAGTGAACCAACAGTTATCATCACCATTGCTAAAGTTGTTCTTAAAGTTTTCATAATTCTGTTCCTTTCCTTTTAAAAAAATTGTTACTACTTTTGTTATTTTGCACTGCAAAGGTAGAGCAAAATCACAGGAAAGGCAAAGGAAAAAGCCTAAACGAAAAGGGAAAATCCCTAAACGCGATAGGGAAGCCCCACCATCACCATAGAAAAGCAGACAGAATGAAAGATTACCCCTGAACAGGAGGGTCAGAAACCGAAATCAAACGACAATTGAGTATCACCCACCAGATTGAATGTCATACGATGATAAGGAGTCGTTCCGTGAAGTTTTATACCCTCACGATGCTCCTTTGTAGGATACCCCGCATTATGGTCCCAACCATAATAAGGATATTGCTTATGAAGTTCCACCATATAATCATCACGATAAGTCTTCGCAAGGATTGAAGCCGCAGCAATAGACATGTATTTCCCATCCCCCTTAACTATCGTAGTATGCGGCAAATCGTGATACTTAAGGAATCTGTTTCCATCAATTATAAGAGCCTCAGGACGCACTTTCAACTGATCAACAGCCCTATGCATAGCCGTTATACTTGCCTTGAGGATATTCATCTTGTCTATTTCCTCCGGAGTCACAATCCCTACCGCCCAAGCCACTGCATCTCGCTGGATTTCATCACGAAGAAGATATCGCTGCTTAGCCGTAAGTTGCTTAGAATCATTCAATCGTTCATTCTTGTAATCCTTCGGCAGAATAACCGCAGCAGCATATACACTCCCCGCAAGGCATCCCCTGCCAGCCTCATCACAACCAGCCTCAAGAAGGTCTTTATTATAATATGGTAACAGCATATTGGAAGAGTTCAAGGGGTTCAAGAGTTCAAGAGTTCAAGCGGTTCAAAGAGGTTAAGGAGTTACTTCTTAACTACAGAAGTCTGTGGATTGCGGATTCCCGTACCATTGAGGAATTTAGCCACAGCCTCACCGAAATTAAGATGGAAATCTATTCTTACTGGCATATGATTGGCATCATCGGTAATATAAAACCGCAGCAACTCTTTCTCTTTCTTCACCTTATCGTTAAGCAAAGAAAACACAAGACAACGATAAGTCACATCATTATTTGCCTTGAAATCCTTTTTCCCCCTATATATCAAAACCTGATTGCTCAAGCGTTTACCAGTAACCATACGAAAGATGGTTCGTTGCCCTTCCTTATATTTCGAGAAATTCATCGAACGCGACAAAGCAAGAATATTGAGCATATCGTTTACACATTCGGTAGCCGTTTCCACTTTGTCTTCCCACTCATCATCTGGATCCTTATACCGCATCTTCATCTTGGTAGTACCAGAAGAAGGATATGAGTACCACACTTCATCTACGGTATATCGTTTACCTTCCCGAGCCCCTTTTCTGAAATAGAGCGGCACAAGCGCATTGGTAGAATAACTTACAAGCGTATCTCGCATAGGGAAAAATTTGTCGCATGCTTTATTGCTAAGGAAGATGAGATCTGTCTTCAACGCTTTCTCACCATTATAAGTGGAAGAAGTTATCTTATAATGTGTTGAACCAACCTTAACCCATACGAATTTCCAATTAAAATACAGGTCATAATTGAGCGATTCGCCGGCTTTGAAAGCGCTGTTAGGATATTCACATTGGGCTTTCACATCTACAGAGATGGCAAGCACAAAAAATATCAACACAGCCATCTTCTTATAACACCTATTTATATTATTGCATATCCCCATATTCACCATATCCATTAGTGCTATTCGTATTGCTCCTCTTGTTTGCATTCTTCTTATTCTTCAATCGTTCCTCATTCCTGCTCTTTGTCGTCTTCTTCGCTCCTTCTGCTTTCTGCTTGGTTATCTTGGAAGGTTTCTGGCGGAACAACTCAATGGCAGTAGGATACCAATCGTCTTGACTCACCTCCCATTGTGCCTTGAGGGATATCTCACGTGGATAGTAATAAACAGGTTCTGGATAGAGTTTGGCATCGTAGTCACCTGTATCCCATTCCCCATTCTCATTCAAATCATAGAAGAGCCGCAGATAATATGTTCCTGGATTGATGAAATAGAAATCTGCCTTACCATCCTGAGCCTTTACTTGTTTCACCACTTTATCGGAACCATTAAGCAATTGTACTATAGCGGTAGAATCGGCATTATGGAGAGTTACAAACAATGTACTATACGATTCCATCCCTTTCACCTTAATCGATTTCTTAAAACCAGCGTTTCGTTTTCCATACACACTCACAAAGGCTCCGGTATCAATCTCTACCACATAGTCTTTTCCAGGAATCCATTCAGCATATAATCGGAACTTGCGACTATTCAAGGTATCCTGCTCGAGGAAATAGTCTCGTTCCTCATATAATGTATCCACCTTTTCCGCGAAATGAATCATCGCCGTATCAATCATCGCAATTGGTTCATTGAAAACCATATCGAAGTTCTTATCAGGATCAAGTGAAGTTGCCGCAGCCTTTATATCAAGAAACACTTCTGGCATTGGCGGTATTGGTAAATCAGGATTTTCCTTTAGTTCCCGCTTGTGCTCTTTCTTCCAATCTTTCACATAATCCTCGTAATCCTGTTGGTTGAGTTTGTCTAATTTCGACTTGCTGACCTTAGATACAAGATCCAATGTGTCGGATTTCAGACTGAGTTGTCCCAAGGTGTCAGTTGCCATGAAAGTAAAGACAGTGGTAAGGGTATCCATATTATACACCATAGAATCCGTCAACCAATAATTAAGCGTGTCCTTTCCTACTGTACTTTCAAGCACAAACTGATTGGTTGCATCATAATTCAAACCCTCAATAACTGGAAAAGTATCAGATGGAGCCGTGAAATACAATGTAAAATGGTTGAGTTCAGGGCGTTCCGCTTTCAGCAGTTGACGGTCTTGATTGGCAGAAACAAACGCAGTAAGTACCACATCATCCGGATAGAAATGGGTGTAATTTCTTGGAATAATTGAGTCATAACGAAGAGTATCATGCCAAATGGTATCGTATCTTATATCGGGAGCACAAGTAGGATGGAGAATCCTATCAGTGAATGCCATCTGCTCACTCTTTTGGCTGAAGGTATAAGTCTGGTCCTGGTCTTTTACAGCAAAAATCTTGTAATATCCTTTCGATACTCCTTTTATAACAAAATGTCCTCTACTGTCAGTACGCGAAATACGTTCAAACTCCTTCGTCTTCACTATACTATCAGGGAAATCCACTCCAAGAGAGTCGTCACCAAGTGAGTAGAGACCTACAACTATTCCTTTAATAGGCTCAAGATTGGATGCTTCAAGTACATAACCTGAAACTTGCATTGTATCAATAGTCTCACCCGTTGAGAAAGTAAATGCGTAATCTCCCATTGGATTACCTTCGTTATTGTCTTCTATTGCATCAGCAAAGTCGATTGTGTATGTAGTATTCTCCTTAAGTGAATCCAAGATGCTAACTGTTATCCTCTTCCCACTTGCCTCAATTTCAGGCATTTCACGTTGGGGAGGAGAAATTATAACTTTCTCGTTGGCATTATCGAGTTTCACATTCTCATCAAACTGTAAAACCACCTTTGTGGCATTCGACTTGAGTGCTCCGAACTTAGGAGATGTATGAAGCAATTTCGGTGGTTCCTCGTCATAGGGACCACCATCAGGAGAGCCGATATTAGCACAAGCCATATTGATAACGGTCACCAAAAGCAACCCAACCATTATACACCATGAGGCTTGATGTGTCTTGATACTTCTAAAAATCCTCTCCATCGTGCTATCTTTATATTGTCGCTCCATTCATTTGCAACAATTCATCAATATATTCCCTATTATTGCTCAGACGCGGAATCTTATGTTGCCCACCAAGTTTTCCTTTGCTTTTCAACCAATCGTCAAAAAGCCCGTTCTTAGCCACTACTATCTCTAAAGGCTGCAAAGTAATATTTTTATGGCGTTTTGCCTCGTAGTCGGAATTAAGAGTTTGCAGAGTCTTGTCCAGGATTGAAGCAAATTCATCGAGACTCTTAGGAGATGTAGCGAACTCAACCAACCATTGATGCCTGCATTTTGCATCATCTCCCATAAAAATAGGAGCCGCAGTATATTCCTTAACCGTAGCACCTGTTGCTCTGCATGCCACAGAAAGACCTTTTTCTGCATTGTCAATTATCAGTTCCTCACCAAAAGCATTGATAAAATGCTTGGTCCTGCCAGTGATGGTGAACTTATACGGATTTTTCTGTGTAAACTTAACAGTATCCCCGATAATATATCTCCACAAGCCGCAACTTGTGCTGATAACCATTGCATAATTCACTCCCGTTTCCACACCCCACAAAGGCACTACAGTAGGGTTAGGACTGCCGAATTCGCTCATCGGAATAAATTCATAGAACACACCATAATCTATCATCAGAGTCATTGCAGGATCTGCCAAATCAGTCTGGATTCCAAAAAACCCTTCACTTGCATTATAGGTTTCCATATAATGCATATTCTTACACCTTATTATATTATGGTACTGTTCTCTATATGGAGTAAATGCCACTCCGCCATGGAAAAACACTTCCAGATTTGGCCAGATAGAGTCAAGAGTTTCCTCTCCGCTTATTTCAAGAACTCTGTGAAGAACAGATAACATCCACGACGGCACCCCGCTCAGGTTGGTCACATTCTTGTTCATGGCAAACCGTGCAATCCTATCACGTTTTTCCTCGAAATCGCTCAGCAATGCTATTTCTTTCGGAGGAATTCTTACCAGTTCCATCACATTTGGAAGATTCTCTATGAGTATTGCACTCAAATCCCCCACAAGACTGTTTGGGGTATTGAGATTAGGAGCGTGGCTACCTCCCAATATCAAACCTTTTCCCGAGAACATCTTACTCGACGGATTCTGAGCCAAATAAGCAGCAATACAATCCGTTCCTCCCATATAATGGGTATCTTTCAATCCTTTTCTGCTTACAGGAATAAATTTGCTCTTATCGTTAGTGGTTCCAGATGATTTTGCGTACCAAAGGACTTTACCTTTCCACAACACATCAGATTCTCCCTCACGCATTCTCTGTATGTACCCTTTAAGTTCTTCGTAAGTATTAAGACCTACCCTATCGGCAAAATCTTGATATGAAGCAATCTCTGAATATTCGTGCTCCTTACCCCAATCAGTACATTGAGCCTCGCTTATAAGTGAAGATAACACTTCATTCTGTATTTCCTCGCTATGATTATCATAGCGTTCTATTGCCTTCACACGCTTGGCAAAGTATAATTTATTGGCTAAACCTGTAACACTCATCACTTTTTAGATTTCAAGCGTTTATTTCTTGCATCAAACAGATTATTGACAAATGCCACATTGCTTTTCAGCAATTTCATAGCATCTTTCGCTGCCTTCTGATGACTCTCTTTCTTGGAGAATCCAGAGCCCTTGCCACATGATATTCCTTCTATCGTTATCTCACTGAAGAATTTTATTGCATTCTGGTCAGCAACCTTCTTCTCACCGGTAATATTAAACTCACATTCAAGTTGATACTTCTGGCACCATTCAATCAACCTACTCTTGAAATTCTCCTCCTTGTGAGCCACCTTATTGACATCAACAGTCTGGGTAAGAATCTTCTGTCGAATAAATTCCTTGCACACTTCATAGCCTTTGTCAAGATAAATTGCGCCCACAAAAGCCTCAAATGCGTTTCCGTTCATATATGAATTATGCGTTGCTGCCATTCTGTCAGAATGTTTTACCAACTTATCCAACCCTATTTGCACAGCAAGTTTGTTCAAAGATTCACGTTTAACAAGTTTGCTTCGCAAATTAGTAAGGTATCCTTCCTGTTCATTAGGATATTTGGCATAAAGGATATCAGCAACTATTGCTCCCAATATTGCATCACCCAGGAATTCCATCCTTTCATTGTTCACCCTTCCTACCTTGCCGTCATCACTCTTGAAAGATTTATGGCGCAATGCAACCTGGTAAAGAGAGATATCATCAGGTAAAAAGCCAAGAATATTGTAAAGGCTTAAAAAAGGCTCCTTCTCCTTATGGAAAAAGAGCCGTAAACGTTCTTGTAATTTTCGAAACATCATTCAGTATATTTCTTAAACACTACACACGCATTATGACCGCCAAATCCGAACGTATTGCTTATTGCAACATTGATTTCCCTTTCCTGAGCCATATTGAATGTATAATTCAGATTGTAGTCAATCTCAGGATCTTGGTCATCTGCGTCGTGATTAATCGTAGGCGGTACTACGTTGTCCTTTACGGAAAGAGTTGTGAATACAGCCTCTATAGCACCTGCACCTCCAAGGAGATGGCCTGTCATAGATTTTGTACTGCTGATATTGAGTTTGTCAGCATGCTCTCCAAACACTTCTTTGATTGCTTTCACCTCTGAAATATCTCCCACATGGGTAGAAGTGCCGTGAACATTGATATAGTCAACATCTTCGGGCTTTACCTCTGCATCATTGAGTGCTCTCTTCATCACGAGTACTGCTCCCAGACCATCTGGATGGGATGCGGTCATGTGATAGGCATCAGCAGATAAGCCACCACCAACTATCTCCGCATAGATTTTCGCTCCTCTGGCTTTTGCGTGTTCCAAATCCTCAAGCATGAGAATGCCTGCTCCCTCTCCAAGTACGAATCCATCACGACTGGCACTGAATGGCCGGCTTGCATGTTCTGGGTCATCATTAAGTGTAGAGAGTGCATGCATTGCATTGAATCCACCTACCCCAGCATCTGTAATTGGTGCTTCTGCACCTCCTGCCAATATTGCTTTGGCTTTTCCTAATCGGATAAGGTTAAATGCATCTATCAACGCATTTGAGGCAGATGCACATGCTGCTGTAGTAGCGTAGTTTGGTCCGCGAAAACCAAACTCTATAGAAATCAAACCTGATGCCATGTCGGCTATTGTCTTAGGAATAAAGAATGGTGAGAAACGAGGGCCCATTGTGGCTCCGCTTACTCCGAATTCCTTCACATCATATGCGAAAGAATACAAACCGCCAATTCCTACTCCGAGAATCACTCCAATATCATCCTTATCTACATCATCAAGATTCATTCCACTATCTGCGACTGCTTCTCTTGCTGCAACGATTGCAAACTGAGCATAACGGTCTATTTTGCGGGCTTCTTTACGGTCAAAGTGTTCCTCTGCCTTAAAGTCTTTTACCTCGCAGGCAAACTTAGTCTTGAATAATGATGTATCGAAAAGGGTGATTGGGGCTGCACCGCTTACTCCTGCCTTGATATTCGACCAAGACTCCGAAGCGGTCTTTCCCACTGGCGTGATTGCACCGATTCCTGTTATGACAACACGTTTCAGTTCCATAAAGGATTGCTATTAGTTTGCTTTCTGCTCAATATATTGAATGGCGTCGCCTACTGTTGAAATCTTTTCAGCATCATCATCAGGGATACTGAGACCGAATGCCTTTTCAAATTCCATAATAAGTTCTACTGTGTCAAGAGAGTCTGCACCAAGGTCATTGGTAAAACTTGCTTCTGGCTTAACTTCTGCTTCGTCTATTCCAAGTTTGTCAACGATAATAGCCTTTACTCTTTGTTCAATTTCTGACATAATTTTTCAATTTAATTGTTAATACTATTATATTTTTTATTTTCGCAATAATCACAATAACGCGGCAAATTTACAAAAAACTACTGATTCAATAATAAGAATCGGCTGATTTTACAACAAAAATTGCACACTTCAACCCAAAAGTGTGCAATTTTCGTTATTTTTCTAATCTTTTACGCGCTAAATGGTCAAGAACAATCTTTCGCATTCTCATACTTTTCGGAGTCACTTCCACGTATTCATCTTCTTTGATATATTCAAGTGCTTCTTCGAGTGAGAATCGTATCGGCGGAACAATCCTTGCTTTTTCGTCTGTTCCCGATGCTCGTGTATTGGTGAGTTGCTTAGTCTTCGTTACGTTTATTACAAGGTCATTCTCGTGAACATGCTCTCCTACCACCTGACCGGCATATACTGGTTCCTGTGGGAATATAAAGAACCTGCCTCGGTCCTGTAGATGATCCATTGCGTATGCCACTGCCACACCACCTTCAAGAGCAATCATACTGCCGTTTGTCCGTCTCTCCATCTCTCCCTTATATGGCTGATAGTTCTTAAAGCGATGAGCCATTATTGCCTCTCCCTGACTTGCCGTAAGGATGTTTGTTCTCAGTCCAATAATTCCTCTTGATGGAATTTCAAACTCCAGGTTCACCCAGTCGTCTTTTGCCTCCATAGAAATCATATCGCCTTTACGCTTAGTCACCATATCTATCATCTTGCTTGAGAATTCCTCTGGTACGCTGATGGTCAATTCCTCTACTGGTTCCTGGCGCTGACCATTGATCTCCTTATATATTACTTGTGGTTGTCCTACCTGCAATTCGTAGCCCTCACGTCGCATTGTCTCTATCAGAACAGAGAGATGCAAGACTCCTCTACCGCTTACTATCCAACTATCAGTACTGCCATCTTTCTGTTCAACTCTCAAGGCAAGGTTTTTCTCCAGTTCTTTCTGCAAACGATCGTGGATATGTCGGCTAGTACAGAATTTTCCTTCCTTACCAAACATCGGAGAGTTATTGATAGTGAACAACATACTCATCGTAGGTTCGTCTATTGAGATGGTAGGTAAAGCCTCTGGATCGTCAAAGTCACAGATTGTGTCACCTATCTCAAAATTACTCAAACCTATGACAGCACAGATATCTCCGCTCGAAACCTCATCCGCAGTCTTATGCCCCATTCCTTCGAATGTGTGCAGTTCCTTTATTTTAGTTTTCTCCTTACTGCCGTCACGGTGACTGATCGTTATCTGCTGGCCATTTTTCAGCGTACCTCTGTGTACCCTTCCTACTGCTATTCGACCAGTATAAGTACTATAGTCAAGACTCGTTATGAGCATCTGTGGTGTACCTTCAATATAATCTGGTGCTGGGATTGTGTTAATAATCGTGTCAAGTAAGTAAGTAATGTCACTTGTAGGAGTTGCCCAGTCTGGTCCCATCCAACCCTGCTTCGCACTTCCATATACCACTGGGAAATCCAACTGTTCTTCAGTAGCATTGAGATTGCACATAAGGTCAAACACCATTTCATAAACCTCCTCTGGTCGGCAGTTTGGCTTATCTACCTTGTTCACCACAACAACTGGCTTCAGCCCTATCTCTAATGCTTTCTGAAGGACGAAACGTGTTTGAGGCATAGGTCCCTCGAATGCATCTACCAGCAATATGCATCCGTCAGCCATATTGAGTACTCTCTCCACTTCTCCACCGAAATCGCTGTGTCCTGGAGTATCGATAACATTGATCTTTACACCCTTATACCTGATGCTCACATTCTTCGACAGGATTGTTATTCCCCTTTCTCTCTCGAGTTCGTTGTTATCCAACATCAATTCTCCTGTCTGCTGATTTTCTCTGAAAAGATTACCAGCCATCAGCATCTTATCCACCAATGTGGTCTTGCCGTGATCGACGTGCGCAATAATTGCTATGTTTCTTATTTCCTGCATATCATACTCTGATTTTTAGACTTTTGGGAAACATCTTCTTACCTCATCAAAAATCCCTAAACTGTCTTATTTTTACAAATCAGCTGCAAAGGTACAACTTTATTTTGAACTAGCAAAGTATTTCGCCCGTAAAAGGTGGTATTTTTACACCTTTTCGCGTATCATTCGCTTGAAACGGAATCCGAAAACAGAGCCAACATTACAAAGTTTAACTAAAAGTAAATCCCGCATAACCATTTGAGTTATACGGGATTTCTATTTTTGTTTATTGTTTGTTTATCAAACTTACTTCACCTCCTCAAAGTCGGCATCCTGGACGTCGTCGGCAGGATTTGACTGTGGTCCTGCCTGTTGTGCGCCTGGACCGCCTTGGAAGCCTTGACCTGCACCTGGC
>R05__coassemble_893_pt1 | contig 11884 bp, 6 predicted proteins | sample R05__metabat2_high_PE_017 | metagenome-assembled genome bin R05
TTCATCAGATTCTCCAACTCGGCGAAGATTTCGTTGGCTACATCTACTGTCTTTGCACGGAATTTACCATACATCTTGTTGAGTTTTCCTTTCTTTGTGATTACGTTGCTGTCGGTAATATAATCTTCAGCAACGAGACGTTCTGGCTCCTCTTTGAGCACGTAGAGATAACTTATGTTCTCGATTCTTGCTGAGAGTTGGCCGTCGGAGTATGTTATTGTGAGTTGGTACTGCATCCTTGTGTAGTCTTTTGCAAGGGTACGATTTGAAAATACCTGTTCTTCATCGCCTTGACAAACCATCTTGCCGGTATTGATGTTGCTTTCCTTTACCTGAGCAAATTCCTGATTGTTGTAGTAGTCGGCATCGGTCCACACTCCGTTTTCGGTCTTAGGCATAAATCTTACAGAAGCCCAACCGTTGAGAATCTTGCCGATTTCGGACTGTGTCTTTCCCTGAACAGAAACAGACCTTGAGAATACTACTTTTCCGTTTTCCTCAGGAACTACACCTCTTTTAAGATATTCATTGGGTTCCATATGAGAAACCGCACCTTTTTTACCATAGAGATAATACAATCCGGAATTGCTACTGCTTACAACGGGTGCTACACGAACTGACTGTGCAAGACAATTACATGTGCCTACACACAAAAATGCACCTAAAATTGCTGAAATTACTACTGATTTTTTCATTTTTTTCCACTTTTTACATAAATTTTTTGCAAAGTTAGAATTTTTTTTTGGATTTATTTGGTCATTTAAGAAAATTAAACTAATTTTGCACTCGCAATTTTCAGACAGCCCGATTGGAAGGATGGGTGAGTGGCTGAAACCAGCAGTTTGCTAAACTGCCGTGCGGGTAACCGTACCGGGGGTTCGAATCCCCCTCCTTCCGCAACAAACGACTGGATTTTTGCAGTGGCGCTTTCGTCTAGCGGCTAGGACAGATGCCTCTCACGCATCAAACACGGGTTCGATTCCCGTAGGCGCTACAAACCAATTCCCGCACTTTTATTATTTTTCTTTCCTATGGGTTTCTTTGAAATCCTTTTTTTTTGCTTTCTTTACCAGCATTCATTACTGTCATTCTGCTATGACGGAGAATTCTGCACCTGATGCAAAGTCTTGACCATTCTGACTGGAAAGAGCAGTAAACCGTAGATAACGTCCTTTGAGAGGTTTGCTGAACATCACTTTATGCTCTTTCTTGTTGTTTGGGAACGTTCCTTCGCAGATAGGAGTCCCCCAATTCTTGCCATCGGAACTTATCTCTACCTTGTAATCTTTTACATCTCCGTTGGTCCCTTCCTGACGAGGGAGATAGGTAATTCCCTTGATGAGTTTCAGTTTGCCGCAGTCGAAATCTATCCAGTGAGGATGTTTTGTTACGGTAATGCTATACATAGAGTGCCAGATGGTGTAAGGATCACCATCGAGCATGTTCTCGGCTGATTCTCCGTCTTCCTGCGAACTGACATAAACTACTGTTACAGGCACATCACCCCTGCTCTTTGTCTCGGATACAGGCATAGGGGTATTTGTAGATACTTTTGACTGATTGGTAAGATCGGTGGTGCTGGTGACAGGTCGGATTACGAATCCCATCTCGTGAATTGCTCCGAATACTCTGTCCTGGCGCAGTGGCCCACCTTGTCCGCAACTGTTTCCTCCAAGTCCGTTTACCTTAGTGTCGAGATGGAGGTATGTGCCGTCACTCTTCGGCAGTTGGTGTGGATGACCTGCAAGGGTGAGTTGGAGAGCACTGTAAGGCAGAGCAGAAGCGCTCATCGAGTCGGTGAGTGAAATGAACTGCAATCCATTGCCGTCCTTATCAGTCAACGAACACCATCTCACGGCTTCTCGGTTGCCCATGCTCTGTGGCTTAGGGAAATTGACGAACTGTTCGCTCACCTTACTTGAAAAGATCCCGATGAAGGAACCGGAGCGTCGGTCGTTGTAGTTGTTTTCAGGACCTCTGCCGTAATAAGTATAATTGGTGAGTGAGGTTGGGAGTTTCATCGCATATCCCAGTCGTGGGAGTGCCAGTGCGATATTGCTGCTGAGAATGCTGCTCATGAGTTCAACACTTCCATCTTGATATACTGTGTAGATAATCTTGGAATCGAAGTGGAAATCCTCTTCAGTCATCTTATCGCCTTCGCTGATGCTCTCCACCGGGCTTCCTCCACCGCGTCGGTAGATTGCTTTTCCTGCATTAGGTGCCTGGCTCCTTACATTGAAAGAGATGCTCACCGAACCGTTAGAGTTGGATTTTGTCTGAGGTGTTCCCTGAACACTGTGCTGTAGATTATAAAGTCCGTTTTCAAACCATTGGTTTCTGCACCAGTTGTCGTTGTCAACAGGGGCTCTGAATGCGTCCAACAGAGGTCCTCCCTGCCCGTGGATATATGTGTGGCTGCCATAAGTCAGTCCTTTTATTGTGCCCTGGAGTTTGTCGAATGTGATTACGAAGCCGTTTCCATCTACGATAATTTCGTCGTCGAGTTGTGTGATGGACGGTGTGTCACCTTTATCTTTAGTTACAGTATCAAGGGTTGGACGAGGGGTAGGAGAGTGGAGAGGTAGTTGTTCCGACATCTGTACATATCCTGCTTCAGCCCAAGGTTTGTTGCTGTTTAGCACTAGTTCCACGTTTATGAAATATTCTGAATTAGAGTCAATATCTGATTGGCTGATTGGCAAAGTGACTGAAAGTGTTTCACGAGGTTTTACGTTGCTCAGTCTTGCATTTTCAGCTTTGGCTTTCTTTATTTCTTTCCCATCCTGAAGTAGTGTCCAATAAAGGTCATAATCAGCAAGAGTGGTGAAGTAGTTTTTATTAAAGATTTTTATATCAAGAGTATTGTCGGTGATGGAGGAGAGACTTATGCCCACATTCTGATAGACGTGTTTTACTTCTTCATATTCTGGTTTAGGAGTGAGGTCTGGCAACATAATTCCGTTCATACAGAACATACCATCGTTAGGCCAATCACCATGGTCGCCTCCGTAGCCAAAATACTGTGTTCCGTCTTTTGTGTATGTGAGGATTGCCTGATCTACCCAATCCCATATTGCTGCTCCGCATATGAAGTTGCTGCTTTCAATGGCTTGCCAGTAGTGCCAGAGATTACCTCCCGCGTTTCCCATTGAATGGGCATATTCGTTGATGTGGAACGGATATTTTGCAGACTTTCCTTTTGCTGCCTGAAATACCCAATCGACTGAAGGATATTGGTTGGAGCCCATATCTACGATATTGTTGTTTCTCTCGTATTGTACTGGTCGGCTGGTGTCGAATTGTTTTATAGCATCGTATGCCGCCTTGAAATTGTTACCAGGTCCGGCTTCGTTACCCATGCTCCATATCACTATTGAAGGATGGTTAATGTGTGCGTGTACCATTTCCATATTACGAGCCACATGGGCCGCTTTCCATTCTTCTGGATGGCTGAGAGAGGCATCACCATAGTAGTATTCGTGGCTCTCTACGTTGGCTTCATCCATAAGATATAATCCATATTTGTCGGCAAGATAATAGAAATAAGGATCATTACAATAGTGGGATAGTCTGACATGATTGATATTGCCACGTTTCATCAGCATCACTTCTTTTTCCATTTGTTCCCTTGTGATGGCGTGACCAGAAGAAGGGTTGGTTTCGTGGCGGTTGACGCCTTTCAGTTTCACGGTCTTCCCGTTCACGTAGAGATACCTTCCTGTGAGTCCGAATTCATCGTCCTTGCCTTCTGTGTCTTTGATTTCCACTTTGCATACTCCGAAATAGGTTGACACAATATCGAGCGTCTTTCCTTTTTCGTCAGTAAGTTCAGCGATGAGAAGGTATCTGTTAGGTTCTTCTGCCGACCAGAGTTTTGCATTTGGAATGGTGATGCTTTCTCCTTCAACCGTCAGGGCAGGTTTGTCGGTAAGAGCATCTCTATACAGCTCGACTTCCCTGATGGTGTATTTCACTTTCTGACCTTTCTCTCCGTTGATAGAAACATTTACCTTCATCACTGCGCTGCCGTCGTTTTGCAGTTTTTCTGTTCTTATATTAAGGTCGGTGATGCTGTTCTGTGGTATAGAGGTAATATATACACTTCTGATAATACCAGGGAGTCGGAACATGTCCTGTGCCTCAAGAAATGATCCGTCACTGCTTCTGTAAACTTCTACAGCGATAATGTTTTTCTCTGTCTTGTCGCCATATACTATATAAGGTGTGATATCAAACTGCGAGGTATTTCTGCTGTTTTTGCTAAAACCTATGTAAGTGCCGTTTATCCATAGATAGAAGAAGGAATCAACGCCATCGAAATTGATGAGTACTTTGCGGCCTTTCCATTCTTTCGGCACACTGAAAGTTCTACGATACGAACCGACTTCATTAGGATATTTATTGGTTGTCCAACCTTCAGGTGCTTTTCTCATCACACCTTTCTTCCAGTCGTCAACTTTTACTTCATGTGAGAAAATAACGGGTTGGTTAACGTAGATTGGCACTCCGTATTTCATCTCACCATTTTTCTGCAGTCCCTGAACATTCCAACATCCCGGTACTTTTATGTTGTCCCAGCTGGATGTGTCGTAATTGCTATTATAGAATTCCTTAGGACGATTTTCGGGGGTTGCTACCCATGAGAATTTCCAAGTACCATCCAGAGTTTTGAAATAACTGCTGGATTCGCGCTTTACCCCTTCGGCTTCTTTTGCTGATGCAAAATGGAAGAAGTATGCGGTTGGTTGGAGTTTGTTAAGTGACAACTTCTCAGGATTCTGCCATTCGTCACCAGTGGGTGCTGATGGGTTGGTGCTATAATCAAATCCTGAAAGAGGATTCTGTGCCATGCTCATTGATTGGAAGAGCATAAAGGCTGCAAGGGCGATTGTCGATTTTTTCATTTTAGAAACATATTTTGTGCAAATATACGCATAATTTCTGTTTTTTTACTAACTTTGCACAGAAAAAAATCAGAAAGTGTGGAATTCCAGTGCAATAAATATAATTTTCAGACTCAGCAGATAGGGCTTCAAAATGTGGTAAACGCAAGAGACTTGGGTGGTTATGTGTTGCCTGATGGTCGTGTGGTAAAGCGTAATTTGCTACTTCGTGGTGGTAATCTGAATGGTATTTCCAATGAGGACATGAGGAAACTGCACGATGACCTTCATCTATCTCTTATTTTTGATTTCCGCACTAAAATGGAGGTTGACCATGCTCCAGACAAACCAGTTCCTGGTGCAGAACATCTGTGGCTTCCTACCATTGATGAACAGACAGAGAAAATGGGTGAGGGGGTGTTGCCTGCTCAGGCATACCGGAATCTACATCAGTATTTGATTGACCATTGTTTCGACCAACAGGTTCAAGAAACTGGGCGGATGATGTATCCTTCTATGATACGAAATGAATTCACCCAACTGCAGTATGCGGTGTTTTTCCAGAAAGTGCTGGGAGTGACAGACGGGGCAGTGTATTGGCATTGTTCACAAGGCAAGGATCGTACTGGTCTTGGTTCGGCTTTTATCCTGGCTGCACTTGGTGCTGACCGTGAACTTATAATGGAGGATTTTGCTCTTTCAAATGATTGCTATTCCAAAATTCTTGCTTCTCTTAAAAAAGAGGTAATAGCAAATGGTGGGGGCGAAGAAGAATGTAAGGTAATCCAAACTTTTGTTGGTGTCAGTACTGAGTATTTTGCAGACATGCTTGATATAATAGACAGAGAATATGGTGGAATGAATAGTTTCCTGTTGGATATACTTTGTCTCACTGAAGATGATCTGATGACATTGCGTAACCGTTATCTTGAATGAATGTATGAAACGGTTTATATTTTTCCTTGTCGTTCTTTCTGTAGTCTTGAATACAGACGCTCAAATAGAACTGAAGGTTATGTCGTTTAATATCCGATATTCTGAGGCTCATGATGGTACTAACAGTTGGAAATACCGCAGAGATGCCGTTGTGGAAATGATTAAGGATCAGCAACCTGCTGTGTTTGGATTGCAGGAAGCGCTGAATGAGCAAATCATTTATATCCGTTCCAATTGCAAACAATATGTTGCTTTGGGGGTTGGACGTGAAGATGGTAAAAAAAATGGTGAGCACATGGAGGTGTTCTATAATCAGAACTTGTTCACACTCCTCGATTGGCATACTTTCTGGCTCAGTGAAACTCCTGATACTCCATCGAAGGGTTGGGATGCTGCGTGTAAAAGAACTGCTACTTGGGTAAAACTACAGAGTAAGGCTGATGGCAGGAAATTCTATTTCGTGGATACTCACCTTGACCACGTAGGCGAAGTGGCTCGTAGAAACGGACTGAGCCTTATAGTAGACAGCATAGGTGCTCTTAATAAGGAGAATTATCCGATGATATTGGTAGGAGATTTCAATGTGTCGCCTGACGACGGATGTCTTACAGAACTCAACAGACGTATGAAAAGTGCGAGGCTGACTGCGGAAATTACCGATAACGCTCCTACATTCCACGACTGGGGGAAACGCGGGGAGTGGATTGACTATATTTATTACAAAGGGTTCGAGAGGTGCAAGGAGTATAAGGTTGTAAACAAACGTTACAATGATACTCCGTATGTCTCCGACCATAACCCAATCACCGCTATAATTATTTGGTAGGGTGACGTTTGGGCAGATGTGGTGATTTAGAGTTTCTTTGCCGTTGCTTCCACTTTTTTCTCTATATCGTCGGTGAGTGTAGGAAAGAAGTCTATTCCGGTTTGGCGCTCCACTTCATCAATACTTACGGCAAAAGAGTCGTATTGCTTTTTCGTCGAACTGTTAGGCATGATGTAACCTATTCCTTTGGGGGTATTGCCCATCACGAGAATGACCTTGAAAAATGCATCTGGTACTTCTACGCGAAGATTCTTTCTTCGTCCTATATATGATTTGTTGCCGTTCTTTGTGTTTTTGGTATTTCCGTTATAGATAGGTCCGGAAACAATATAGAGTTTCTGATATTGTTTTACCCATTCGCGACACTGCATCTCTAGGTCGTTCCAAGTCCCAGAGTTGAGTTGGTGGTTTTGTGGACATATATTTGTCATGTAGAAACACTCTTCCATTGCTTTCTGTGAGTGGCGGTTATCGGCAGATGGACACATGTGGCCTCTGTCGTAGCCTGACCCCACATAATCATTCGTGTCAATCCTTTTATTGGAAGGAAGGGATGGATCGCCTTGAAAATTGTTTGAACGTTTCACATTACCGTAAACACGCTCTTTTGTGAGTATCCATGCTACATAATTAGGTGTGCGCTTTGTTGGGTTGTATGAGCAGATATAGGCTGAGTGGTTGATTATCATCTCGTTCTTTACCTTTGCTGGTTTGACGAGTTTGAGATCGTTGTCGGTATTTGAACTGATACTGCCCAGTCCGTTGAGGATTGCGAGAAGTATTGCAAGGAGGTATTTCATAGATTATCTGTAGTCTTTGATTTTGCCATATGATTTGCTATATATATAAAAGGTGTATCGCATATTGCTACGATGAACTTGATGGCATATGTTGTGAGAATCAGTTCGAGTATGATGTTCCATTCGAATATCCCTAAGAATCCTAAGATGGTAAACAACACTGTATCTAAGGCTTGACATATCAGCGTGCTACAGTTGTTCTTAATCCAAATGCGATGTGTGAAGCGGCCTAACCAATTGTATAGATATGAATTGAGTGTGTTGCTTATGAAATAGGTTATGAGACTTGCAGCACATATTCTTGGTGAGAAGTGGTAGATGGTTTGTATTGCATCGTTGGCAAAATCAGCCTCGTTAGGCGTGTAGAGTAATGAAGTCTGTGACAACGGGATGAATACTATGAGCATATAGAACCCCATCCTTACGGCTTTCCTACTCGTTTTCCCTCCGTATATCTCGTTCAGTATGTCTGTGGCGAGGAATGTGCTGCCATAGAGCACGTTTCCGAGTGTTACCGACATGCCAAACATATCGACACATTTTATCACTTCGATATTTGCCAATAGAGTGGCGAACCCAACCCAGCCGAAGATACCAGCCTTACCAAAAAATCGGTAGGCCAGTATTACTCCGCTGAATGATACGAGTATGGTGATGAAAAACAATAGTTCGTTGCTCATAAGGAGAGTTCAAAATGGTTCAAGAAGTTCAAGGCGTTCAAGATGTTCATGAACTATTATTTTTGCAGAACTTTTCTACCGTTTTGGATTATTATACCCTTATATGCCTTGTCAACTTTCTGACCTGCGAGGTTGAACATATCCTTGTCTCCTATATCTCTGGTTCCTATAACGGAATTGATTCCCTCAGGTATTTCTTTTCCGCAATAGTAGAGTTTGAGGTTGTTGAAGCATACCCAATTGGCTGTTGTGCTCTGCACTCCGTACTGAACTGTCTTATTTTCATCGATTGCAAAGTATTCACTTTCTACTACTGCTCCTTCTAGTGATGCTGTGATAGGGCTTGTGGCACCGTTGAAATAGAATTCGCATGCTTCGCTGCTTGCCATATTGACTTCCATTTTGTAGAGTCCTGCAGGAAGATTTTCCTCAAGGTATGCATAGTTGGTAGCACTACTTCCCCACATTTCGTAGAACTTGCCAGTAGGTGCACTTGTGCGGGTGGTTACGTACCAGAGGTTGTTGCCGTTGTTGGAATCACTTGTTCCACATGTAATCCAATTTTCAAAGTCGTCAGCATCTCCTGATGAAGTATAGCAGAATGGCTCTTCTTCTGATGCTATAGCCATTCCGTATTCTGTATAGAGGAGCGACTCTATAAGTATGGTTGCTGCGATGTCCTCAATGCTTTCACATTTGTCCAGTCCATCTTTTACTTCTGATAATTGTGTGTTTGTATTGTTCCAAGTGTCTGCATCTGGCAGGTTCTTGTGGTTGTCGAGAAGTGATTGTATTATATCTGCAAGTTCTTTTGCTGATGCGAATGCATCTTTGCATGCATCTACACTTTCAATCAACTCTGCTATCTTATTGATGGCTTCTTGATATTCTTCCACAGAATCATAGTCTTGATCCATTTCCATCAGTTGGTCGTTAGCATTGTCGAGGATTGCTTTTGGCAACATGCCATCGAGTGTGGCGATATAGTCGCCTGCATCTTGAAGTTTCTGTTGGAATTCTGCACGCTTTGCAGCCTGAGCATCTTTACCTTTGTATTCGAGTACCATATTGTTGAAGGCAACCCATGTGGCTGTAGTGCTCTGAACACCGAATTGCAGTACTTCTGCAGGATCTGCCATATAGAATTCCTTGCTTGCCGTTGCTCCGCTCTCGTTTACTTCGATATCAGATGTTTCTCCGTTGAAGTAGAGTTGGCAAGTGGCGCTGTTGGCGATAAATACGCTGAGTTCATACAGTCCTTCTGGAGCATTGGTGATTTCTCTCTTCGCATAATTTGCTGATTTGCCTCCCCACATCTCCATTACATTACCTGTAGGTGCACTTGTACGGGTACTAATATACCATTCGTTATTGCCGTTGTTGGCTGTAGCAGTACCTCCAGTGATCCATCCGTTGAAGGAGTAAATCTCGCCTGAATTGAATATCTCAACTGGATTATCTTCCGAAGCAATGGAGTATTGGTAGTTTCTTATAGCCTCGTTAAGGGCGTTGAGGGCATTTACGATATCATCATTGGTTTTTGCGTTGTTTGCCTCCTGAGTTTGTACTGTAAGCACTTCCTGCAATGCTTGTGCTGCTTCGCCTGTTGCTGTATCAAGAATGGTGGAGGCGGTGATACCTGTGTTGATGAAATCGGTAAATGAACTCTCAGCGTCTTTTGCACTTTGGATAGCATCGTTGATTGCTGCTGTTGCGGCTTCGTATTCAGCCTGGGTGGAATAAGCAACATTTTCGTAAGAACCATAAAGGCTGCGGAGGGTTTCAATCACTCCATGAGGTGCAGTTACGTCCTCTTCCATTTTGTCGGCCTGAGCTTTTGCTTGCTCAATGGCTGCATTCATTGCTGCGCGGTATGGAGCAAGGGCATCTTCACCAGAATATTGAATATACACATCTGTGAATGCTACCCAACCGGAACATTCAGGAAGGTCGGTTATGGTGATTTGCAGTGAGTCGATATTGCTGTTGAAGTAGAAACGTGCCTTGCGTTCTGTTACTGCTCCGCTGAGGTCGAGTTCCTCGGTCTCGCCGCTGCTTGCTGAAATAACGGCTTTGGCTATATCTGCATCGCCACCAGCAGTTATATTGATAGTGTAAGATCCTGCTGGAAGGTCGAAAATAGTTTCAGATGCGAAGTTTATCTCTGTGGAAGACCCCCATTTTTCAACAGAATTACCACAATCGCTGCTTCTGTTCTTGAAGTTCCAACCATTGCTTCCGGAACTGCCAGTGTAACCGAATGTCCAACCATAATCAATCCAGGTATCAACCGAACCTGGTTTGCCTGAGTATTCAACATAAACAGGAGCATCACCTGTGGCAGTCTTAAAGAAGGTGTTGACTGCTGATTTTAGTTTCAGAAGTTCTGCATCGAAGTCTCCTCCCGACTCCAATAGGTCTTCTGCCTCAATTACTGCAACCTCCAAGGCTTCATATCCCTCGTGGTCACGGTTGGCCTCTGCTATGCGTTCGGCATAGATGAGATAACTGTCAAAACTGTTTTTGTCGTAAGCCGATGCCGAAATTGAAACTGTACATACGGCGATGATAATAAGTAAAACTCTTTTCATATATGAACTATTTTAAATTTACTAATCTCTAACCTCTATTTAAGGTACAAAGGTAACAAAAAAAAATCTTATCTACCAAATTTTTTATTAATTTTGCATCTGAAAATCGTTTGATGTTATGAATAACGAAATAAATGCTTCATTACTTTTGTCACTTTTGTCAGTTTTGCCAAATACCGCCAGTTCGCAGTCGCATAGGCCTAATATCCTGTTTATCTTGTGCGACGATATGGGATATGGTGATTTGGGATGCTATGGTCAGCAGTTTATATCTACTCCTCATATTGACTCTCTGGCTGCTCAGGGGATGCGATTTGTGCAGGCATACGCTGGAAGTCCAGTGAGCGCCCCTTCAAGGGCTGCGCTTATGACTGGTCAGCATACTGGACATACTCATGTCAGAGGAAACCGCGAATACTGGCCTAATACGTGGCGTTCCGATATGTTCGGCAATCAAGGCGATTATTCCGTCATTGGTCAGGAACCCTATAATATTGACCATGTAATCCTTCCTGAGATTTTCAAAATGGAGGGTTACCATACTGGTATGTTCGGCAAATGGGCTGGTGGCTATTACAATATCGACTTTCCGAATACGTATTATACCGACCGTTTTGGCAATACAGATACTTCTAAGTCTGCCGAATCGAGTTCTCTTTCTCTTCCAAACAAGCGAGGCGTAGACTGTTTTTATGGTCCCTTGTGTCAGTTTCAGGCACATTCCTACTATCCTAATTTCCTCAATCGCTATGATCCAGAGCAATATGGTGATACTTGTGTTACCGTTCAGGTTTTAGATGGGAATATCCTCTATCCTGCGGTGCATACTGGGCTTCAAGGGTATGAGCAACGGCCACAGTATTCTGCTGATCTCATTCATCAATACGCTCTCGAGTGGCTCGACCGCCAGGATGCCGAAACTCCTTTCTTTGGTCTTTTCACTTATACTCTTCCTCATGCTGAACTCTGGCAACCACGCGACAGTATCCTCAACCACTATGACCAACTTTTCGCTTCTTCCGACAAGAAATTCTCTGGCAGTTTCTCCAGTTGGTACTATCGGAACAGCAATTCTCATGCTCAGTTTGCTGCTATGATTACGAGGCTCGATACTCAGGTGGGTGAGATAGTGGAAAAACTGCGTGAGAAAAACCTCCTACAGAAC
>R05__coassemble_948_pt1 | contig 11494 bp, 8 predicted proteins | sample R05__metabat2_high_PE_017 | metagenome-assembled genome bin R05
CTCAGAACTCTCAGAACTATTCCTTATGACGGCTGAGGAGTTCTTTTTCCATATCGGCTATGGAGAACCCCATCTGTTCGTTAAGCACAAGCAGGTGATATACAAGGTCGGATGCTTCGTATAGATATCGTTCCTTGTTTCCGTCAATTGCCTCTATGACTGTCTCTACGGCTTCCTCACCGACTTTCTGTGCAATACGATTCACTCCCTTATTGAAAAGGTGTGTGGTATAATGTCCTTCCGGCATTTCTTTGTGACGTTGCTGTATCACTGTCTCGAGTTTTCTTATAAAACCTTCACCTTCTGCTGTATCAAAGCAACTGGTAGTATTTCTGTGACATGCCGGTCCGTAGGGTTTGCCCATTATTAGCAGTGTGTCTGCATCACAGTCAGCATACATATCCACTACATCGATATAATTACCACTTGTCTCGCCCTTAGTCCATAAAGTCTGACGTTCACGGCTATAGAAGGTTGCTTTGCCTGTCTCCTTGGTCTTATTAAATGCCTCTTCATTCATATAAGCCACCATCAGCACTTTTAAGGTAGCCGCATCCTGCACCACACATGGGAGCAGTCCGTCACTGTTCTTACTTAAATTAAAGTCTTGGAATGTCATTGTCTTACTTGTATATTTCGTTTTGTTAATTCTTGCTTGAGCTGTGGAATAGTGATTTCTCCGAAGTGGAAAATACTTGCTGCCAATGCTGCATCAGCCTTTCCTGTAGTAAGTACCTCTGCTATGTCGTCTATGCTACCTGCGCCACCTGAGGCTATAACAGGTATTGTAACCACCTCTTTGAGGCGTGCAAAGATGTCACATGGATATCCGGTCTTTGCACCATCGTGAGTTTTGGAAGTGAAGAGAATACTTCCTGCACCTCTGTCCTCACATTCTTTAGCCCATGCAAATAGTTCTTTATCTGATATCTTGTTACCTCCGTGGGTAGTCACTTTCCATTCTCCTTCAACCATCAGGGCATCGATTGCCAGACAGAGATGTTCGCTGCCGAATTTATCTGCAATCTGATTTATAAGTTCCGGGTGTTCAACTGCGGCACTGTTGATGCTTACCTTATCTGCTCCTACACCGAACAGCCGTTCTGCATCTTCCACCGATGAAATGCCGCCTCCAACTGTAAATGGGATATGGATTTCCTTTGCCAATCGTTCTACTATCTGGGTAAATGTCTTACGTCCTTCTACTGTGGCTGTTATGTCAAGATATACAAGTTCGTCAGCACCTTCTGCCTCATAGTGTTTACCGAATTCCACTGGATCTCCTACATCACGGAGATTCTCAAAATAAATTCCTTTTACTACCCTACCGTCTTTTACGTCAAGACAAGGGATAATCAGTTTTGCTGCCATAATTTTATGTCATTTAGTGTTATTCTGTTTTCATATAATGCCTTACCTATTATAATTGCATCAAGTCCCAATTCCTCTGCCTTCCTCACATCATCCATCGACGATACTCCGCCACTCAGTGTCAGTTCCAACTGAGGAAATTTCTGCATCAGCAATTCATAGAGTTCAAAATTAGGTCCTTCAAGCATACCGTCCTTACTTATGTCGGTACATATTACCTGAAGCCTCTTTTCTGACGGAAAATGCCGAAGGAGAGTCTCCACACTCAGTCCTGAGTCTTTCAGCCATCCGTGGGTTGCCACAATATAATCATTACCTTCGTGCCTTACATCAGCACCGAGTATCACATGTTCATAACCGTATTTTGTCAGCCACTCATCAAACATATCAGGGTTATCCACCGCCACACTGCCACATATCACCCTATTGGCACCAGCATCTATTGCCGACTGAAGCGATTCGGTCTGTTTTATCCCACCTCCCCATTCTATATCGAGGGTAGTGCCATGTGCTAATGTTTCCAGTACATTCAAGTTCATTGGTGCCTTTGCCTTTGCACCATCTAAGTCGACTACATGAAGGCGTCGCACTCCCTGGTCCTCTAACTGTTTTGCCCAGTCCAAAGGATCAGCCTCATATACTGTCTTTGCATCATAGTCGCCCATTGACAATCTTACGCACCTGCCACCTATCAAATCAATGGCAGGAATCACCGCTATTCTTCTTCCACCTATCATAAATTCTCTAACCTCTAACCTCTAATCTCTACACCATTACACCATTACACCATTAACCTATATCACCCCTTTGCTTGAAGGTAGTTCATAACTGAACGGTTCTCTCTTCACCGCCATTCTGAGTGCTCTTGCAAATCCTTTGAAAACAGCCTCAGCAAGGTGATGATTGTTCTCTCCTTTTGCTTCTATATGCAAGTTACAGTTCATTGCTGCTCCAAGAGCCTTAAAGAAATGCTTGAACATCTCTGTAGGGGTGTCACCTACATATTCCCTTGTAAATTCCACATCCCACTGAAAATCAATTCTGCCTCCGAAATCCAACAACACCAACGCCCTGCACTCATCCATAGGCAATACAAACCCGTACCGGCCGATACCCCTTTTGTCACCAAGAGCCTTTAAGATAACCTCCCCGAGTACTATTGCTATATCTTCCATCGTGTGGTGCTCGTCAACCTCAATGTCTCCCTTTGCTTCTACAGTAAGGGATACACCTGCATGGTGTACAATCTGGTCGAGCATATGGTCAAGGAATTTCAGTCCACTGTCGATATGGCTCTCTCCCTTTCCATCCAGATCTATTGATATGCTGATATCGGTCTCTTTGGTCTTTCTGCTGATAGATGCACATCTTACTGACCGACGCAATTCTTCGGCAATCCGTTTCCAGTTGTAAGATTCAGGATTATAGATTATTGCTTTAGCACCTAAATTCTCTGCTAACTTAGCATCGCTCATCCTGTCGCCTATTACATAACTGTTTGCCAAATCATATTCGTCTGTAAGATATTTTCCAAACATGCCGATTCCTGGTTTCCTCATTGGTGATTCATCCTCTGGGAAATGGTTGTCGATGAGAATATCGTCAAATCTCACACCCTCGCCCTTCAGTACCTCAAGCACTTTCTGCTGCACTATGTCGAAGTTCTCCTGTGGATAGGCATCAGTGCCAAGACCATCTTGATTGGTTGCCATAACCAGTTCGTAACCAAGTTCCGCAATAGAACTCAATGCACCTATTGCCCCAGGCATAAATTCCAGCTGCTCAAGTGTATCTACCTGTTCTGTTATTGGTGGTTCGACTATAATCGTACCATCTCTGTCTATGAATAGCACTTTCTTTTTCATATTGTGTCAAGCAAAATGTCGTTTTCTTCAGGAGTGCCGATGGTTATCCTCAAGCACCCCTCACACCCTTTCACCTTCGTACGATTTCGCACTATCACCTTCTTTTCTATCAGTCGCTGATATGTGGCATCGGCATCATCCACTTTCACAAGCAGGAAATTGGCATCTGAAGGATAGACTCTCAATACGTTTTCCCTCTTTGCCAGTTCCTCAGCCACTCTCCCACGTTCACTCTTGATGATGTCTATCTCTTTTTTCACATCACGTTCAAGCAATTTGAACGCTTCGTTCATTCCCGCAGAGTTTATATTGTAAGGATATTTCACATTAGCAAACAATCCCATCACTTCCTCGCTTCCGAAAGCCAATCCCATTCTCAGTCCTGCCATACCATATGCTTTCGACATAGTTTGCAGCACTATAAGATTCTCTGGCATCTCTTCGTCTAAAGCCAACAAACTGGCACTGTCGGCGAAGTCTATATATGCCTCGTCCACAACCACCATTCCACAGAACTCTGACACAATTTTCATTATATCCTCCCTGCAGAAACAATTACCAGTAGGATTGTTCGGACTGCATATGAACATCAGTTTGCTTCTCTCATCAGCCACCTGCAGCAATCTCTCCAAAGGAAGTGAGAAATCGTCATTCAACTGTACCTCCCGCATTTCCACATCATTGATATCAGCAGAAACCCTGTACATTCCGTAACTCGGACAAATAGCGATAGCATTGTCTTTTCCTGGTTCACAGAATATCCTGAAGCAGAGGTCGATTGCTTCGTCACTGCCGTTGCCAACGAAAATTCTGTTTACCGAAATTCCTTTCAGTTGGGAAATCTTTGCTTTCAGTGCAAGTTGACGCGGATCGGGATAGCGGTTAAAACCATTAGGAAACGGATTCTCATTAGCATCGAGAAACACCCCCAATTCGCCCTTATACTCATCCCTTGCTGTGGAATATGGCAATAGTTTGGCTATGTTAGGTCTTACCAAATCACTTATTCTCATCTTTTAAAACTCCTTAAACTCTTCAACCATTAAACCATTACATCATTACACCATTACACCATTAACCTTCCTTCACCCTTAGTCTTGCCGCATTGGCGTGAGCCTCAAGTCCTTCTGCCTCTGCCATTTGTATTATACTCTCACCTAAACGACCTATCCCCTCTCTTGTCAGTTCCTGATATGTGATTTTTCTCACAAAACTATCAACATTCACTCCACTGCACGAACGAGCCCAACCTGATGTTGGTAGAGTATGATTAGTTCCAGAAGCATAATCACCGGCGCTTTCCGGTGAGTAATTGCCAACAAACACACTTCCTGCCGCAGTCACCTTCTCTGCCACCTCCCAAGGATTGTTTACAGAGAGAATCAGATGTTCGGCTGCATAGCAGTTAGCAAAGTCAAGTCTGTCGTCAGCATTGGCAAGAACGATAATCCTACTATGACTCAAAGCCTTCTCAGCCAGTTCTTTCCTTGGCAACAGAGCCAACTGTCTTGATGTCTCTTCCATCACGCTCTGTGCTATCTTCTCACTGCTGCACACCAACATCACCTGAGAGTCTGCACCATGTTCGGCTTGAGAAAGCAAATCACTTGCCACAAACACAGGATTGGCACTCTCGTCTGCAACCACCATCACCTCCGATGGACCCGCAGGCATATCTATCGACACCTTCCTGCTTACCTGTTCCTTAGCCTTAGTCACATAACGATTACCCGGACCGAATATCTTGTCCACCTTGTTTAAAGTCTCTGTTCCAAAAGCCATGGCAGCGATAGCCTGAGCACCTCCCACCTTATATATATGGTTCACACCACATCTCTGCGCTGCATAAACCACAGCCGGAGCCACTTTGCCTTGTTTGTTGGTAGGAGTACACAGAATTATCTCTCCACAACCAGCCACCTTTGCAGGAATGGCAAGCATCAGTACAGTGGAAAACAGCGGAGCAGTACCACCAGGAACATACAGCCCGACTTTTTGTATCGCCACAGCCTTCTGCACACATCTCACTCCCGGCACAGTACATACGTCAACCGTCTGCATCCTCTGAGCCTCATGGAATTTACGGATATTACCCAGAGCCACCTCAATGGCATCCTTCACAGCACTGTCAACCATTTCGGCTGCTTCGGCTTTCTCAGCCTCACTAACCTCCAAGTCCTCCAGCACTACACCATCAATCTCCTTAGCCAAATCCCTGAGAGCTTTGTCGCCATCTGTCCTTACTCTATCGATTATAGCAGATACCTTCTCCTCAATCGCAGCATCATCAGTAACGACACGTTCACATAGTGATTCCCAAATGCCTCTTTCTGGCTCAATATAAATGTTCATCTCTAACCTCTAATCTCTAACCTCATTACATCACAATCTTATCCAGTTTCATCACCAATATATCCTCCGCACCAACCAATTTCAACTGTTCAATCACATTCCACAACACCTTCTCGTCAACAACAGTCTGTAGCGAACACCAACCCTCCTGAGCCAAAGGAATGACAGTAGGACTCTTCATAGAAGGCAGAATATTGACAGCCTCCTCCAACGCAGCAACAGGGATATTCAGCATCACATATTTCTTGCCTTTACCCTTTATCACCGAGTCAAAACGAAACATCAGTTGACTGATCTGCTGTTCATAACTCTTACCATCAGAACCCTCAGAACCCTCAGAACCCTTCAGCACACCTTCACCACTCTTACTTCTGCCAATCAGTACAGCATCCGACTCCAATACACTCTCCACCTCCACCAATCCGTTTGATATCAAAGTACCACCCGACGAAACAATATCGAATATAGCATCAGCCAATCCAGCAGCGGGAGAAATCTCCACAGATCCAGTTATAGTATGAATTTCAGCCTTAATCCCCTTCTCAGAGAAAAAGCGACTCAGCACATTAGGATAAGAAGTAGCAACGCGTTTACCATTAAACCACTGCAACCCTGTGTAGTCAGCATCCTTAGGCACTGCAAGCGAAATCCTACAAGCACCAAATCCAAGATGCTGAAGCACCTCCACGTCACAGCCCCTTTCAGCCACCTCGTTATACCCAACGATACCCAGATCAGCAGCACCCATCGCCACCGTCTGTGGGATATCATCATCACGAAGAAACAATACTTCCACAGGGAAATCCTTAGCCCTCATTAGGAATTTACGTTTATCTACACCGATTTTCACACCAGCTTCATCAAGCAGGTCAAGGCTCTGTTCATTCAGTCGCCCCTTAGTTTGAATAGCAATTCTTAACATCTAACAATCTTTTATAGGGTGCAAAGGTAGTAAAAAAAACTGACGTGTCAAATTTTTTACTACCTTTCACAAAATTTTGAGTTCTTCTTGTTGGTGATAATTATCAATTATCAATTAGCCTTACTATGGCTATAGTAGATACCGCCGCAGAGTTCGATGACTGAGTTGTAGGTGGCTTTGTAGCCTATGATGGTGAGAAGGTCGCCTTCGGCTATATCGGTGGACTGGAGGAATCCTTTGCGGTAGTCGCCTGTGGCGCCCCATCCTGGGTAGCATCCATAGATATAGAGGGAGTTGCCTTCATCGTCGGTGAGGTAGAGATTGCCGTAGGTTGAGTTGACTATCGAATTGATGGTTCCTGTTACCATATAGTAGTGGTCTGCTGAATCTTCCTTACCGAGGAATTCGCTGATGCTGACTGGTGTGACGGATATATGGCTTTCATATTGTGCTCCCGACATCTGAGGTGAGTCATTATATGCAGCACGTGTACCGGTAAGGGTGACTATATCGCCTTCTTTTAGTCCAAGACTGGTGAATGTGCCTTTGGCGCCTATGCCATAGACATATATTTCTCCCGACCAGTCGCGCAGATAGATATTGCCGTAATTGGCATTGGCTACCGACTGAATGACTCCTGTAACTCGGTATTGGGTAGATCCCACTTCTGCTGCAAGGAATTCGGCACATGTGGCTGCTACGATGGCTCCGCTCTGGGTGAGAGTGACTTGTGAGGTGTATGCTTTGCCGTTGGAGGAGGTGGTGAATACTATTGTAGTCTCTCTGTCGCCACCATCATTGGCTGCTGCACGGAGGGTTACAGTAGGATTGGTTCCGCTGGTGATGGAAACGATTGACAACCATGACTCTGCATCCTCGGGGATAGTTACTCCTACGCCATCACCTTTACAAGCGAGGTAGGCTGTGATATTACCTCCCTCGATTGGGAAATTTGCGTCGCTTACTGAGAGGGAATCTACCTGGATGAGTGATTTGGTGATATTGATTACGGTGACGTTGACGAGTTCGATAGTAGTGCCATAAACACTCTTCGGTCCTTCCACGGTGACTATATCGCCTACTTCGAGTCCGAGGCTGAGGAAGTTCTTTGTGTTGCCTTCAGCGTCGAGAGTACCATATATATATATACTTCCAGTTTCGTCTTCGAGATACCAGTTGCCATAGGTGGTGTTGGCAATCGATTTCACCGTTCCGGTAACTCGGTAAGTCTTTGATTCGGGTCCCTGAATTACTTCAGCACAAGTGGCATTGGCAACTGCAGAAAGTCCCTGAATGACGTTGATGCGTTGGGTCTGGTTGCCACAGTGGATAAAGAGTTCGGCTGTACGACCGTCGAGTGTGCTTTCGGCAGAGAATGTGACGGTGGTCTTTCCTGCTTCACCAGAAGTAGGGAGGATAGTGAGCCAAGAACAGTCTTTATCTGCCATGTGGTCGGGATTGAGAGTGGTGCAGGTATCACAACAAGTGATGGTCCAAGGCTGTGTGGTGGTAAGTTCAATTTCGCATTTCCCACCATCCTCATTTATGGCTACATACGATTGAGATACGCGTACAGTGTCGAGGTAAGTCTTGTCGTTGTCGTCGGAGCAAGAACATGCTAAAGCCTGTATAATAACAAAAGCGGCAAAAAGAGATATGAGATTTGAGATATGAGATTTGAGATACTGCATAACCGCAAAATATTTTTTCATTTTGAATTCTTAATTTTTCATTCAATTAAACATATACTTAACTCCGATAGATGCGCTCCAGCATTGTCCTAATGAATGATAAGGAACGAAAGTCTTGACATCTCCGTTGACTGCTGAAGGGGTTGAGAATGTGGCTACTCCGTTTGCATTTACTCCTTCATATTTGAGGATACGGGCTTCTCTGTCGCTGCCTAATGCTGGGTTGAGATACTTCGATACACTCCAGTTGCTGTTGAAGAAATTGAGTACGTTCTTCATATCGAAACTCAATTGGAGGGTGTGCTGGTTCTTGCCTACGTTGATCTTGAAATCGTGCTTGTAGCCGAAGTCAATTTTGTGTACCCAAGGACTGTAGAGACTATAAGCCTCAGCATATTCTCCTTGATGGTTCTTCAGATAATCGTTGCTATGAACATAGTCCATAAAGCGGTCTCTGTCGTCGTCGGAAACAAAACAGAATTCTCCGTTTGCCACCTGTTCGTCGGTAGGTATATAGATGAGGTCGTAGGAATAGCCATCGCCATTCATATCGTTGGCGAGGACATAAGAGTACTTATATCCACCTCTCCATGCCTCGTAGAAGAGGTTGAAGTGGTTGCCGTGCTTGTCATGGATGGTTCCCGAAACGAAGTAGCGGTCTGGGGTAACATTGAGGGAGTTGTGGAGTTTGATGTTGTTAGGACCTTCGTAGGTTGGTACGTAAGTAAATGCTGATTCTGCATTTGAACCTGGCATGGCTGTGAGTTCTTTTGCAACGGTATGGGTATAGGCTGCCGAGAGGGTGAGCCAGTTGAATGGTTTTGCTGTTGCCTGAAGACTTGCCTGGAAGGCATATCCTTTGCTGGTATTCTCGAGTACGAATGCCTTGGTGGTGTAGTGGTATCCTGCAGGGTAGATAGGACGGTCGTCGGCTCCGTTGAAACGTGCAAATCCTCCTACCGAAGGAACACTCCAGTCGGATATGGTAACTGCATTGAGTGTCTTGGTGAATATGGCTTCTGCGGTTACTGTGAATGGGAATGAAACGGGAATGACGTAGTCGGCAGCAATAGATGTCTTCCATACTTGTGGCATCTTGAATTTGCTGTCAACTGCTGATATTGTTGAAGGAACTGTGCCTTGCTCGGATGTGATGGTTGATGGATAGCCCATGCTGAAGAGTTTGTTCTGAAGTGCTTCGATAGATGCTTCACGGGTACCGTCTTCACGAATTGTGCTTACCAATCCTCCGGCAAACTGACTCATATCTGCATTATTCGCTGTGAGTTGTGCCTGATACTGTACCATACCACCATTGGTTGGCATATTGGTAAAGAATACGAGTGGGAGACGTCCTGCGAAGAGTCCTGTACCTCCACGTACCTTGAGAGTATTATCTCCGAATATATCCCAGTTGAATCCTACTCTTGGACTTACGATAAGGTTTGCTGAAGGCCATTTACCGGTATCTATGTTGCGCACATTACCATTGCCGTCATAGTAGTTGAGTGCGAGGATGGCGTTGTTGGTTGCGAGGTCGGAATTATTGAAGAAAAGTCCTTCGAGACGGAGTCCGTAGTTGAGTTTGAAATTATCTGTTACATTCCAATCGTCCTGAGCATAAATGCCGAGTTTGTTGAACTGAACCCTTGATGCTGGTTCCTTTTCCCCATTGTAGCCGTATGTGAGACATACCACATCAGGAACTGCTCCGTTGATGAAATCATCTACGCTGTTGTAGCGGTAGTAACCTGTTCCGTTACGCATATATTGGTTGTCGGCCATCTGGTATTCATAACTTACACCTGCCATAATCTTATGGCTGCCGAGATAGTATGTCGCATCGTCCTTTATGTTCCAAATGGTGTTATGAACGGCATTATTGTATGTAAACAACTCGTATCCAAGTGCCATATAGTTGCCTGTAGTGCCTGTTCCGTCGAGGATATCGATAAATGGGAATTCGCTGGAGTTGGTGTAGCGCACATCATCGAGTTTTGAGAATGTGGCAAGGAATTGGTTGGAGATATTCTCTGTTAGTCGGCTGTTGAGGTCGATGGAGAATGAGTGTACGAGATTGTCGATTGCATACATTGAGTTGGCGAAGGTCATCGAATATTGTGATGTACGGTCGTATGCCGAACGTGTTCCACCATCCATTGAGGAGGCGTTAGGAGCATTCCATAAGCGATTCTTGGTATAGTTGTAGCGAAGTGCGAGATGGTGGTTGTCGTTTATGTTCCAATCGAGTCGGGCAAGGAGTTTGTAGTTGCTTTCGTCGGCTGGGAAACTGGTGTATGAACCTGTCTCGTATCCGTAGGTATCTCTTACATAGTCGCTTACTCTCTGCAGATCGTAGGCAGTAGTGCGTGAGATGTAGTTATCTGCATCGGCTACACCATTTTCAGATGCTCTCCAACGGTTGGCTACCGTAGGTGTCTTTACCATTTCTCCGTTGACGAAGAAGAAGAGTTTGTTTTTGAGTATCGGACCGCCGAGAGTCATACCGTAGATGGTATTTCTGTCGGTTTCCCTTGCTCCTGATATCTGTTCTCCTTCGATAGCGTCGCCTCGCATATTTTCGTTTTTGTGGTAAACGTATGCGCTACCTTTGAATTGGTTTGTACCTGACTTAGTGATGGCATTTACTCCGCCTCCGATGAAATTGGTCTGACGGACATCAAAAGGAGAAATAACCACTTGCATCTCTTCGATAGCATCGATTGAGATAGGGTTTCCACCTCCGGGAAGGCCGTCGGAAAGACCGAAGTTATTGTTGAAGTTGGCTCCGTCAACGGTGAAATTGGCTGTACGACCATCGGTTCCAGAGAATGTCATATCGTTGCCACCGTAAGGGGAGAGTTTCGTGAACTCTGTAATTCCGCGGCTGATGGTTGGCATGTAGTTAATCTGTTCGTTGCTGATTGACGTAGTTGCACCAGTCTTTTCTCCTGCGAACTTGGATTTCGATGCACTCACAAGGACTTCCTGTAGTTGTTGTGCAGTTTCGTTAAGTTGTACTGTGAGTTTGTATGGAACTCCAAGTTGCAGATACACGTTATCGACTTCCTTTGTCTTGAAACCGATATACGAGACTTCCACTTTGTAAGGTCCGCCTACGCGCATACCTTGGATGGAGTAGCGGCCTTTGGAGTTGGTTACGGCAGCATAGCGGGTTCCGGATGGTTGGTGTACCGCGATGACGTGTACCCCGATGGCTTCGTCTGTGCCTGCACTTACTGTACCTTCAAGACTTGATGTGGTAATCTGTGCATTGGCATTCAGTGCTGTGA
>R05__coassemble_1003_pt1 | contig 11181 bp, 3 predicted proteins | sample R05__metabat2_high_PE_017 | metagenome-assembled genome bin R05
GTGCTGGAATCGCCCCAACCGGCAGCAGTAGCAGAAGAAATGACAGCAATGCGCTTTAGAAGACGCGGAAGAGGGAGTTCTTTGTTCATATTGAGAATCCCTGCCTGTTCGAGTTTCTGCAATATCTCCCTACGTTTCCTTGCCAAATCACCGACGGTGAAAGTGGGATCAATATCCTCTACGCTGAGCTGGTAGCCATAATATTCGTTAAAACTGACCTTTACCTTCACCAACACCTGCATCCCGGCAGAGAGAGATGCTCCAGTGACGGTCTGAAAATAAGGGCTTATTACTTCCCAATAATTTCTCCATGCGACACCAGAAGAACGCGCTATACAGACGTCACCAGCACCTTTCTGAATAAATTCAAGATAGCAATGACCTGTCTTAGCCTCTCTTACATCACTAAGTTCAGCCTGAACCCAAAAGGATCCAGAGAACTCAGTCTCTATCAGACGCCTGACATGAGAGTTCAGTTCATACAGGGTTATAAATTCATTCCGTTCTCCCATGCTTTTACGAAATCCGGCAAACCATAACCATACACATTATTCGGATGATTGGCATTATTACCTGCCTTTCTGACTATATCTATAATCTGATAAGCATTCAACTGAGGCAATGCCTGCCAAAGACATGCTACCATACCACACATGATAGGTGATGCAAAGGAAGTACCTGACATAGGCCTCATATCACCAGAAGGGGTACATAGCAACACATCATTACCCAAAGCCATCACATCTGGTTTTACCCTGCCATCTGAAGTATTGCCGAGAGATGAGAAGTTGGTATTTTCTCCCTTGCTGTTCAATGCGCCCACTGTGAGCACATCATTTGCGTCGGCAGGAGAAGTGATGAGTTTCCATTGGTCATTACCCGAGTTGCCTGCACTATTGACCAATACCATACCCTTCTGCGCACACATAGATGCAGAATTGGAGATCAGGTGGGTATGTCCGTCCAACTCCCAATAATGAACAGCATCAGCAGGATTGTCAAAATTATTATAGCCCAAGGAAGTATTCACCACATCGGCTCCAACACTGTCAGCAAACTCAATAGCCGCCGCCCAATTGTCTTCTTCAACCAATTGTTCCGAACCTCCATCTTCTGAAAGAAGAAGCCAGAACGAAGCCTCTGGAGCAGTACCGACCAACATACCTGGGACATTTCCTCCCATACAGGTAAGTACACTCATGCCATGAGAACCGGTATTGTAGAAATCATCTATCCGATGAACGAAATCCTTGGTACCCAATATCTTGGTATTCGTCAAAACAGGTACAACATCTGCATTGGTGAATCCACCATCAATAACAGCGATTACCATGCTTTGACCTTTATAGCCAGACTGATGTAAGGCTTTTCCGCCCAACTGACGTATCTGTGTATCTGCAACACCATAATAATCGTCTATATATGGCGCATTTTTCATCTTCTGCACTTCTTCCTTAGCAGAATCAAGTGGCACACACTCATTGTTTCTCGGACGAACACGTGAAGGTCTATTATATGTTGCAACTTTCCTCACAGCCTCAACACATGAAAGAGCCTCTATACGAGCAACCGCAGTGGTATCCTCTGTACTTACTACAACGGTGTTATTCCACTTGCTCGTATGTTCAATGTTCACCCCAGTCTGCCTTAACATATCCAGATATTTACCACTTACAGGCAAATCCGTTTCATCAATCTTCAGTTTCTGCTTATGCCTTCTCTCTATTGCTCTTTGTGAGAGAAATGCTTCGGGATGTTTTACCGAGAATTCGTTTGATTTCTTATCTTTCAAACTCACCCTATATTTATAATAAGGTGTATAATCGGCAGAATCAGTTTGGGCATACACTTCAAAATGACTCAAAAAAGTCAGCGAGATTCCTACTGCGAGAAATTGTCTGATAATGTTTCTTTTCATAATATTGGTCGTTTTCCTTGTAATATATGTGTAAAATTTTCGTATGATTTATCGAGATAACTGAGTTCGTAAGGCTCTATCTGCAATGAGAGAGTTGCCTTGAGCGAGTCAAGTCCGAAATAACTTTTGACAATACTGGTCATATTGTATGATATATCATTATTCTTTTTCATCAATATGATACAGCATCGTAGCAGGAAATCACGGTCTTCGATTTTAGAAAGTGCTTTAAACAACAGGTAGTAAGCCAAAGGAGTATCCTCCTTTATCAGAATAGAAATCCACTGCTTATCATCATCCACACCAAAGAGTTTCCTCATTCCATCCATCTGCTCCTCAGTGGTAAGAAATGGTATTGCCATTCTCAATATCTTGACAACAGATTCAGGTGACTCTTTATTCAGCCACTCTGCCAATATCTGAGCACCAGGACAACTAAAGTCAATGTCATTGTTCTTAGCCAGTTTCCCTATCGACATAATACACGAGAGGAATGATTGTTTTCGATATTCCACAAGATGGTAATACACATTCCAGAAACTATCGTTAGGCAGAGCGGTCATTGCGTCACGGATAATTTTTTCCGATCGACGGAATTCCGAATTTGACAATTTGCCAAGCGATTGGAAAAGACCGTCAAAATCTTCTTTCTCTATGTATTGCTTTAATGTCATTGTCGGGTGAGAGAGAATTTCATACTGACTCCGAAATCTGCTGTTGTAGTTGGATAGGAATTGGTTGATACCAATGGTACATTCTTCTGCCAATCAATATATCCACTCATTGTAAGCATACGACTGAAAGTGTAATCGGCACGAAGTTTTACATTATATGCCGTACTTCCCTGAGTACCAGTAGAGACATTGGTTTGAATATTTCTGTTGATTGCATTCTGCAAACGATAAGAGAATTCACAAGAGAGATTCAGATCGTGGCTCACCCCTCCCACTCTTGTCTTCGAAGTCGTAGAAGAGGACTTACTGTCAGTCTGATCCTTTGAATTCTTACTGTTCTTTTGATTCTTTTTCTTTGTTGAAGGATCCTGAAGCCCTTTCGCACCGAAAAGGTTAAGGTCTTTTACCTTGTAGCCAAGTCCTATTACGATATCATTAGAATAATTTTCAGTGAGTGCCACAGAAGTCATACTTAGGTTAAGACTTCTCGTTTTCTTGTATTCCACCTTTCCCGTCATACCGCTGTTGAAAGTCATATCGACACCTATCAGTGGTGAGAAAGACTCATTGAGACTGACTGTATTCACATTGTACATACTGCTTGGAATTGGATTGCCCGAAGTGACATCGAGCACATATCCTTGATCGCCCATGAATGCAATGTAATTAGTGAAGGAATTGTATGCACCTACAGCATAAACACTCTTATATCCGTGGTTGATATTGAAACTCTTGAAGTGGTCGGCAAACCAAGGAAGTTTCGACAAACCGCTATATGAGAGAGTCCAATTTGGCAACATCTTCAGCAACGAAGGGAAAATGTCAAGTCCGCAAGACGAAGCATCTCCATGACAATACGCTGAAAGGAACGCAGGTATCATCACATCGGCAGAATACATATCCACAGTACCATTGGCCGCATCGAATGGTTGTCCTGCAAATCCTTCTCCTGTGCCATTTGGATATATGGTATTCTCATATTTACTTTCAATCCTTCGCTGTATTATCGGCAGGTTACGGAGGAATTCGTTGAATGGTTTGGAGTCGTAATTGTCATTGATATCGCCTGTCTTGGCAAATGCAGACTTTAACGACATGGTTGTCATTGTGAAACTACCGCTTTGGGTTACTGGCATATCATCATACATAAACTGAATGCTCTGCGACTTATTGACAGTACGGCTCGCATTGAGGTCTATCTTAAGGTCTCTGACTGGTTCGAGAGTCACTCGAAGTTGAACATCTTCAGTGGAGTTGGTAGTTGCAGGAGTTGTGATTGAGTCTCCTGTGATAAGCCAACCTCTGTCAGCTGCCTTTCTCAAATAACTGTCATCGATTGCTCCAAGTGCAAAATCCAGACCAGGAGAAAGGACTCCTCCAACTGAACGCTGTCCGAAAGCATCTCCTATATCTGTCTTGAACCCAGGAAGAGACATTGAGTAGGTATTCCTATACGACAGACTCACATTCCTTATCATCATAAGACCACGAGCAAGAACCTGAGCCGTCTTATACAAAGGTGTGTCGTGATTGATCGGTGCTTTGGCTACTACCGATACTTTCACTGGAATCGTATCCTGGTTCTTTATTCTGATGGTATTGGCATCGATTTTCTTATACTTAAGTTCGTATGTCTTGCCCTCTTTGGTTGTGCCTCGCACTACTATACGCTTGGAGTTCTGACTATGTTTCACATCAGTGTAAGTAGAGTCATTGAGGGTAATTTCTTTAGTGAATCCCTTTGACTTCTTTGTGTCGGCAGCAGTAGAGGCCTTGGCATCCTTATCTGCGGCCTTTGGATCGGCTTTGGTATTTGTACGAGCCTTAGATGTGGTTGAAGAGGTTTTAGAAGTGGAAGTCTTGGAATTTGAGCCAGAGAAGCGCTGATTGGCCTCATCGAGGAATTTTATCTTCTTATAGAGAGTCTCCATATTAAGTTTTCCGTTGATAGTTATATTGCGCTGCGTTACGGCTGTATTTCCAAGGCTCTTCTTGTTTGCCAATTCGGCACCACGAGTCCAACCATATGTAGCATTATAACTACCATCTGCTGACATCCAATCAGTGATTGGTATTTTATTCAATGGTACTGTATATGATCCTTGGAATGTAGAACTATATGTCAATGGTCGTCCGAAATGGAAAATACTTCTCGTAACACTATCTTTCCAAGCCTCGAAATTGTCCACATAAAGATTCTTATTGTCTATATATGGTTCCTCTATCTCAGCATGGGTGGAAGAGGTATAACTCATCTTGAGCGCCTTGAAGATATCCCACTGTACATTCAGTTGGCGGTTCCATAAGAACTGCGACGAACTTACCACAGGTAATTGTGTGCCTGCATCTACATCACGTTCCTGATACTCATAATATGTTCGTGAAATATCTGTATTGAATGCTACACTTTGCGGGAGCCAGTTAAGGTTCTGCGCCTTGATGATATCTGCCCACTTTGATTTTGTCTTAAGATTCTTGAATGGTTCCCAAGTCTTGTATTTAGGGGCATACTTATACTGCAGACTTCCTTTCCAACTTTCATTATTCTCATAAACTGTGGTCTGACCTCTGCGATAGTTCTTGCTATGTGCATAACTGATGGAGAAATTATCAGGGTCAATAGGGAGCGGAGTCTTATGTTTCCACGACGATTTCCAGTTACTCAATGAGAAGTTCTTTGTGGTTGTGACTTTTTCCGTTATACTGCTGAGAGAGTCGGAATTCTCACTCGCATCCAACGCATCCTTAAGCAACATATCAGTATCAAATGGATTGTATTTAGGTGATATTTTCTGCCAAGTATATGAATAATATAGTGGCAGGTTCATCTTCCATTTGTCTGGGAAAAATTTACCGAGATCTACATTCGTTGTTATACCCCATTCGTAGAGATTTTCATCCGTTCTCGAAGATACTCCTTCTTCCAATCCACCATATCCTGCAGTTTCGATATGTCCTGTCACATTCACGCTTCCCAAGTCGGACAATTGCACATTCATACTTCCCTGTGCAGCCCAACCACCATCGTTATTATAGTCTTGCAAACGGAGTTCGTCAACCCAAACCTCAACAGAATTCAGTTCTCTGCCGTTGTTTCTGATACCTATCATCATGGTCTTCACCTCTCCTAAGGACGGATTACCGATAACGCTTATTTTATTATTTGGCTTATCTGAATCATACTGTGAGAAAGTCTGTGTGTAGGATACACCTTCCTTGTTTCTCTGGCGCTTTACATCCGTAAGCACTTCCAAATCCAAATCAAGCATATTATCCTCTGGCCAAACTGCCTCACAACCGGTAGTTGTATATGTGTCGTAACGCCCGGCAGGTGTCAAAGTAAGTGGTATTTCATATTCATAGAAATTGCTCTTGTAGTCGCTACCCAATCTCACGAACACACTCATCTGATTATTTTTGAGTTGCTGATCATTTTCGAGAGCATTAGCATGCACAAACATCTGTACATGCTTGTATTTTCTTAGGTCGAGAGTAGTATTTTTATACACTGCTCTTGCATCTCCGGGTGCCAAATTCTCCACTTGGATTGCAAGTGATTGTTCGTTTGCCTGCACAAGTTGAGGCTGAGAAGGGTCTTCTTCACGGGTAATTCCAGGTGGCAAGACATAGTTCACAGGTGTCTTGTCGTTATTTTCCTCTATGTTGACAGCAAATGTCTTGATTGTACCGCTCGAACTTGGTTTGTCGCCTGTGAAAAGAGCCTGATTATATGTTCTCCATTCTCCTCTCACCAAATCAAGGGATCCGAAACGCAGCACGATTGGTTTTTGAAACTCAGTCATGTACATTCTCATAAATCGGATACTGCTGTAATCGTTGATTGTGCCCACTTTTGTACCCGATTCAATAGGAATACGGAATTGGTACCATATTGCTTCCTCCGTTTTACCATTCCTCAATTTCACAGAAGTTTTTCGTGAGTCAACAATATACCCACTGCCTACTGTCATCGTACGAGGGTCAATAGGAACGGTGTATTGATAGTAATTCTCGTACTCATTCATAGTGTAGTCCTGATTGATATCCTCTACATCAGGAGTTGTCTTGTAAGCTTCGTTGAAACTTGTTCCCGTTGAGTTAGGAGAGTTGCCTTCCGGACTATTGATATGCTTATATCGGTCAAGGATGGATGCTTTACGCAGATCCAGACTATCACCACGGAAATAGTGATAGTCATCTGCAGCAGGGTCTTTTGCAAAAAGGGAATCATATACCTCCTTGCTGACTTTACTCCTTACAGTGGCAAGATAGGCGGAGTCAGGAGCGAAATGTGCCTCATCTGCACTGGAAAGTCCGTCAAGTCCTACGTCCTGTTTAGTTCTGGCATTACTTTCTGTGCTGAAAGCATACACCACACTCTTATCATTAGACACTCTTCCCCATACTGTCTCAGATGTACTTCCAGCATTACTTACTGGTATTCCACTCTCAAATGATTTCTTTCCATCTTTCAGCACATCTTCACTGACATCTCCAAGGTCGATAACCAATTTTCCCGCATATTCAAGACTGTCTTTAGTATAGATAAACGGATCGAGCATCCAGAATTCCACATACTGTATGTTGGATGTTTCAAAGTCGCTGGTATCCAATTTTCGCATCATACCACCCCACCTATTCTGTGGGTTATTAAGACGACCTTTCTGGTTGACATCAGTGTCAAAGTTATATGGACCGCGTTCATCAGGATAATATGCGAGATTGAGTATGTCAAGCGTATTACTCTCTCCCTGATTCGTATCTTTGTTAGGATAAAGTTCTCTGACGTACACCTCCCTCACGTAGTGGTTGGACAACTGTTCGAGGTCGCTCTTAATATGTGAAGGGGTCAGCGATGAACTTCTTCTGGTAAACAACGGATCGATTACATACCACGCTAATTTTGCCCTGCCGTAGCCATAGGAAAGGTCGTTTTTCTTATCTGCATTTGGCAAAACGGAAGGAGTGGAACTCAACATCCAAGCCGTTGGAGTTTTCACGTCAATAGGTTGCTTTGCCGATTCGAAGTCATCAATATATGATGCATTTCCTTGTACGTCCTGAGGCTTTCCGGCTATGAGTTGTGCGAATTCTGCCTTGAAATTGATATTTGAAGGCTCTGTAGCATCAATAAACGGCAACTTGTCAACCAGATTGGTAAGCCACTGGCTCTGTTTCTTCCAATTAACGTGGAGTCCCCACACAGTATTATTCAGAGGTTCAGCACCCATTGCCACTTTCGTGGTGAGTGGTTTTTCCGTAAGTCGCATGAATGTACCACCAAACTGCAGATCTTTTGAGAACTCATAATCCCAGTTCACACCGAGCATCGTCTTTCGTACTGTAGAATATTCATCGTTACTTTCAAGACTTACGCTCACATTGGTACCTGCATCAATAATGCTTTGATTGATAATGCTCACTATACCAGCAGAGTAGTTGACCGTATAGTCTGTACCTTCAGTCAGAGTTACACCTCCCGCAGTAACAACCACCGAACCATTTGGTACATTCTGTGCACCCAACTGAATTTCACTTCCACCACTGGCTTTATATTCTCCTTCGAGTGAGAATTTAGCCTTTTCGGCTACTCGTTTCGCTACTGTCTTAGTGGAATCATATAGTTCGTAATAACAGTACTTATCAGCCAAGTCTGCTCCAAGTTTACTTTCAAGCCATTCGCCGAATGGTTCAGCCACAGGGAAAATGACTTTTCCGCTCTGACCTAAAACTGTATAGCCTTCAATATAGTCGTATTTACCGTTCGGATTGGTTTTATTATTATCATCCAATCGGTCGAGGTTCATCATCTTCAGCAAAGTAGTTTGTTTGAAAGAACCTTCAGGAATAAATGACATCGCTACACCTGTTGTGTCACACAGATACTTGATATCCAATTTGAATTTATCTTTCTGTACACTTGTTGCCTTGAGGTCATACACGTTCTTCATCATCAATCGCCAGTTCTTAATGGCTGGTGAATTGGTGGTATTTTTCAGCAACTTGACATAGAGGGCTTTGTCGTTGTCTTTTATATCTGAGGAGAACTCACCTACTTGATATGTCTTTCCACCATAGGTATATTCGTATGCAACTGCCACCACTTGGTTGGGTTGGAGAGTACTCTTAAGTGATATGTAACCAAGATATTTGTTGAGAGTATATTCTGAAGAAGAGAGCAGTCTGGCATTTTCTATTTTCTCATAGTCCACACCTCCCGCCATATTCATATCGGAGAGCAGATTGCTCGCTTGGTCCATATATCTCATATTGGAGTTCGAGGCATCACTGATAGTCTTATAAAGGCTATTGGATGCATTCTGTGAGACATAGGCTCCTCCGTTGTACCACCTATTTTGTTGCAACCTGTCATTATAGCCTTCTGCCAAATCCACAAATCCTATGATATTTCTGGTATCTTCAGTATAGCCGCTCGTATTCGTTACCCACACCTCAATTCTGTTAATAGTAACTCCTGAAGTGACTGTAGGCAAGTCTGCACAGAAGGTGTCATAGTTTTTCTGGAAAAAATGGCTGAGGAAGAAATGACGGTTCTCATCATAGTCATAGGCCTGAATTTCGAATGTACTGAGTTGAGCCCCGCCTTTAGACGCCACTGTAGTTGATTGTGACTTCTTTTGGCTCACTATGGTCTGTAATTTCAGTTTACCAAACTGAAGGTCGGTTCTGATACCGAATAATGTCTTTGCGCCTCTTACAAGTGAGTTATTGGTAGGGAAATCCACATTTCCTGCCTCCAACAATTTCACTATCTCGTCGTCTTTTCCTTAATAAATAAGTTTGAGTTTTTTTTAGTCGAAATAGAATGAGGCATCGGTATTTTAGTTTATATAGAAATTCATCTTATCTCCTACACTTGCCTTCACTCCGATATTGATTTTCTCATCGAAATCGAAATTGGCTTGTTTACGATTTCTTTCGGTAAGCGATGGATTGTCGGTATATTTATAGTTATACCCGAATTTTAGTTCGGCGCTACCTGTAGTTCTGACTCTCACACCTCCAGGACCGAATATCTTTTCGGCTGGTCCAAGATCGAAGTGCATATCGGTAAAGTCAAACTGTTCCTTGCCTTTCCTCACAACCAATGAGTCATTCCTTACCTTGAAATAGCGGTCCATCTCGCTTCTCTCTGTCCATTTCAGATAATCAAGCGGACTCATTATGTATGGTGCACTCAAAAAACCGTCACCTAATCTCGCTCCTACTCTATAGCCATCTATTTTATCATCATAGACTGCAGTATCTGGTTTCAGGTTTTCAGGGTCTTTAAGGTCGAAAGGATAAGTCTCTGCACGTCCACCAGTAGGATAATCGGTCTTTTTGACCATTCTGTGGATTGTAGTATCTTCAGGAACTGATGGAACCATTTGAACTCCTTGAACCTCTTGAATTCCTTGAACTCCCATACCCTCCATCGGAATGCTCAGAAACCAGAGTATGCCCACAACTATCATCTTGATAGCCATGAGCAACCATCGTTCAATTCTTATATTCCTACAATCGTTCATCACACACTTATTCTTCGCGCGCATTAACTACACTAACGAAAATATTTCCGTTTTATTGTATAATTAGTTGATTTTTTTAGAAAATATAAGAATATTTGCTTTCCTATCCTTATTTTTCGATTCAAAATTTCCTCCTATAGGCTCAGTAACCACCGTCACCAGCCCAATGCTGCGGCACCAAGCACGGCAGCATTTTTGTCCATAAGTGATGAGACGAGGAATTTTGGTTTGCCCTTATATAGGGAAAGGGCATTTTCGTTGTATGCTTTTTCTATCGGCTTCATAATCAAGTCACCTGCACGTACCAATCCTCCGAAGAATATAAATGCCTCAGGACTTGAAAATGCGGCATAATCGGCACATGCTTCTCCAAGCATCGTTCCGGTGAAGTCCATGACTTCTTTTGCTAACGAATCACCATTTGCTGCTGCTTTACCCACATCGGCTGATGTAAGTTGTTCTAAAGGTATGTCTCTCAACGAACTTGGTTTGTCCGTATTGGTGAGCATTTCCTTTGCTGTACGTGCGACTCCGGTAGCAGAGCAATAGCATTCCAGACATCCTGTTCTGCCACATCCGCAAGGTCGGCCTTCTTTGCCTCTCACATGTATTACATGTCCCAATTCTCCGGCAAATCCGTCATGGCCATATATGAGTTGACCATTAGCCACTATACCACTTCCGACTCCTGTACCCAAAGTGATTTCTATGAAGTCATTCATACCTTTGGCAACGCCATATTTCATTTCTCCTATTGCTGCGGCATTGGCATCGTTTGTTACCACCGTCTTTATCCCCAACCTTTCCGTCATCATTTTTCCCAGCGGAACGATTCCTTTCCATCTCAGGTTAGCAGCATTTACTATTTCACCAGTATGGTAATTGCCATTTGGGGCTCCTATTCCCATACCTTGGATTTGAGTTATGGAAATTCCACTTTCGCCGAGCATTTTTCTTACAGCCTCCGCTCCTGCATCTGCAAATTCATCTGCTGTGGCAAAAGCCTTGGTTGGGATACTTGACTCTTTTAGGATATTTCCTTCTTTATCTACTATTC